>Ga0256831_1000705_pt1 | contig 17576 bp, 14 predicted proteins | sample 132544metaG_FD_189087 | JGI IMG/M metagenome (GOLD analysis project Ga0256831, IMG submission 189087) | Hydrothermal vent microbial communities from Lau Basin, Pacific Ocean - 132-544 | ecosystem: Environmental > Aquatic > Marine > Hydrothermal vents | place: Pacific Ocean: Lau Basin | collected...
GAACGGCCTGGTCGGCCAGAAACTCATGATTTTCGCGAATTGCCCGGCGCAACATCCACATAAATGGATTAAACCACTGAAAAACAGTGAGAAACTCGAGCAACAACACATCAAAAGTGTGCCCTTGTTTTACATGTTCCAACTCATGAGCCATCATTCTGTCATTTCCCTCTTTTTTCAGAAGCGAACGACTCACAAAAATATAGTCTAAAAACGAAAACGGACTTAACTCTTTCTCAAGAACAACCAGTTTAAATCCATTATGGTACTGAACTTTATTTTTTCGAATTAGTAAAACAATCTGTCCAATCCGAAATAAAAACAGTCCTAAAAAGATAAGGACTCCTCCAACATAAATAAAAAGAATAGTTTCGGTTGAAAGGATTGCATGTTCGATGTTGCCAGAGAGATTATGACTATAAACTGTAACTGCTTCGAGTAAATTTTTATACGGTGTTACCGTAATTTCGGCAAGCATAATTTGTTTTGGCGCAAAAATCCGGAATTTAAAGAATGGAAGAGCAATGGAAAACAAAATCGCTCCTAACAAGAAAAACCGGTTGAGTTTAAAAAATGTCTCTTTACGCAAAAAGAAAACATAAATGAGAGCAAACAACGAAATACTTACACCCGACTCGAACACAAAATTTACAGCACTATTCATGGTCTCTCTTTTTCTCGTTTTTCAAATCGCGTTTTACGTCGCTAATCAACTCGTCCAAATCCGATAAACTCATGTTATCTTCTCGAGCAAAAAACGAAACCATTTCGTGAAACGAACCACTGAAATAGTTACGCATAAAATTCTTCATAAAAGTACCCGTGTACTCTTTTTTCGAAACTAGCGGAAAGTATTCATGAGTTTTACCATAAGCATTGTGCCCCACAAATCCTTTCTTTTCTAATATGCGAATAATTGTAGAAACCGTGTTGTAAGCAGGTTTCGGACTTGGCATCAGTTCAATTATATCTTTTACAAATGCTTTTTTAAGTTTCCAAAGCAGCTGCATAATCTGGTCTTCTGCTTTTGTTAATTCTTTCATTTTTTCAACTTATATATGTTTAAACAAACTGGCATAAAACTTTTGTTTACGCAAAAACTATGCCTAAAACTAATAGATTAGTTAAACAACTAAAACCTTAGGCAACTAAGGGTAAAAATTATATATTTTTGTTTTCATAGCTGTAATTTTTAAATTTTAATGAGATGGATATCCGGCACAAACATATAACTAATTTATTAGTTTTCAAACTAAAACATTAGTTTAAGTATGAATCTCATGTTCTTATCTAGTGCACGCCATGATTCTATTCACCTGTTTATCAGCATAATCCATCGTATTTAAAAGAAAATATAATTAGTACAATGGAAGACATCAATAATATTTAGTGCTAAAAAGGAGTCGATAAAAAACTAATCGATTAAATCTGCTAAGCAGTACCACTTTTATTTAACCTCATTTTTTAATTAGCTGCATCGAATCTTTATAAAAAGAAATAGACCTGATTTGTATTTATTTTATACTTTTGCACCACTTTTCTATGGGGCTGACTGGTTTTGACAGCGGGTAGAAGAGACAAGTAAGCATGTAGGGTTTTGATTGTTGACCCGTAAAAAATAATAATCACATTTATAATTGGCGAAAATAACTACGCTCTTGCTGCGTAACCGAATAAAGTAGGTTACACTTTATTCCGGTACCAGGTACCGGAACGAGACATCGCCCAGATGCTATTGCTTTGAAGCGGTCCGAACAGGCGGTGCAAGTAAATCGAAGCTAGTTGAAATGAATCTCTGGCATTTCAGCGAAACTAAAAGAGATAAGGTAATTGTTGGTGGCCCTGATCCGGCAATTATTCGAAAATCAAGTCGGGGATAAACATGTAGAAAGCTTGTAGCTTCCTCGTTTGGACGCGGGTTCGATTCCCGCCAGCTCCACTTTTTAGATTTCACCCAAAAGCTTAACTGATTATGAGAATCTGTTTACAGGTTAAATCAACCCGAGTTATGAAGTGAACCATTATAAAGTCGGGTTGGTATTAAATAAAAACAAACAAAAAGTGGCTCTTTCAAATTTACGAAAGAGCCACTTTTATTGAGTATAAGTATCATTTTAGATAATTGCCTTCATTGCCTCCATTGCTTCGCGCAATTCGGCTCCAACAATCTCCACTTCGTGATAACGAATTTCATCGTTAATATCAATCAACTCTTTATTATCAACGTGCCCGTCTTTTCCTTCGTTAAAGTTTTTGCCAATTACATTTGTATCAATTTTACCCATAAAATCGGCAAGTAACGGACGGCAGGCATGGTCGAAAAGATAACAACCGTATTCTGCAGTATCGGAAATAATACGGTTCATTTCATATAGTTTTTTCCGTGCAATAGTATTTGCAATAAGTGGAGTTTCGTGCAACGACTCGTAATATGCCGATTCGCCTTTAATTCCGGCTTCTCCCATCACTTCAAACGCAAGTTCAACGCCTGCTTTAACAAAAGCAACCATTAATACACCATTATCGAAATATTCTTGTTCGGTAATTTCCATATCGCCGGCAGGAGTTTTTTCGAATGCAGTTTCGCCGGTTTCGGCACGCCATTTTAATAAATCTTTATCGCCGGCTTTCCAGTCTTCCATCATGGTCGACGAGAAGGTTCCATCGATAATATTATCCATATGATGCTCGAAAAGCGGACGCATAATAGTTTTTAATTCGTCGGCCAGTTTATAAGCTTCAATTTTTGCAGGATTCGACAAGCGGTCCATCATATGCGTAATTCCGCCAAGTTTAAGTGCTTCGGTAATTGTCTCCCAACCATATTGAACCAGTTTTGAAGCGTAGGCAGGTTTAATTCCTTTTTCAACCATTTTGTCGAAACACAACAGCGAACCCGATTGTAATACTCCGCACAAGATTGTTTGTTCGCCCATTAAATCCGATTTTACCTCGGCAACAAACGACGAGTGTAACACACCTGCTTTATGACCACCGGTAGCCACACAATATGCTTTTGCAATATCAAGTCCGTCGCCATTCGGGTCGTTTTCGCGGTGAACGGCAATTAATGTAGGTACGCCAAAACCACGTAAAAACTCGGCTCTCACCTCCGATGCAGGAGATTTTGGAGCAACCATTATTACGGTCAGGTCTTTACGAATCTGATTTCCTTCTTCAACAATATTAAAGCCGTGCGAATACGATAGGCAAGCTCCTTTTTTCATTAACGGAACGGCTGCATTAACTACCGGAGTATGGTATTTATCGGGGGTTAAGTTGAGAACCAAATCGGCTTTCGGCACCATCTCTTCGAAAGTACCCACTTCAAATTTATTCTCAATGGCATTTTTATACGAGATATGTTTCTCCTCAATTTCAATTTCGCGAAGTGCATACGAAATATCCAGTCCGCTGTCGCGCATATTTAAACCCTGCGCAAGTCCTTGAGCACCACAGCCCAAAACAACTATTTTTTTACCTTCTAACTTTTTAACTCCATCGGCAAATTCCGAATCGTCCATAAAATCGCATTTTCCCAATTGCTCTAACTGAAGACGCAATGGAAGTGTGTTGAAATAATTTCCCATTTTTTTATTATTTAAATTGATATCTGTTTTATTTTTTTCTCACATTATCCGAACCGTAAAAAACGGTTTTAATATATTTTACAAAGCAATAAAATATAGTTTAGAAAATGGAGTAAAAATACTTCTATTTTAGGTAATTTTCGTGGATTTAACAATTCGCAGCAATTTCTAAACTAAATAACTTATATAATAACCAGTAAATTAAGTATTGTAAACAATTGTTAATTTACCCGATTTTTAAATTTGTCCCGATCGATATTGCAAAGGCGAAATACCTGTTTCGCGCTTAAAAAATTTCGAAAAATAACTCTGGTCAGGAAAATTTAACCGCGCGGCAATTTCGGCTACAGTTAAATTTGTATGAACCAGTAACCGTTTAATTTCGAGTACCTGTTTCGCTTTTATTATTTGCAGCGATGTTTTTCCGGTTAGCTGTGTAACCGTTTGCGTAAGATGATTCGCCGTAATACGAAGAATATCGGCATACTCGCTTACCGTTAAATTATTATGGTAATTTTCTTCGACAAGCTGCAAGAATTTTTTCACAAGAATGTGTCCCTTCCCTTTGTTTAAGCTACTTTCTCCGCTTTTATATAATGTTGCACTGGTTGTTAAAATCAGGTCGAGAACAGAGCGAAGCAACTCGATTGAGTAGTTGCTGCCTTTTTGTATCTCTTCCACTCCCCGTTTAAACAGGCTTTCAAGAAAATTAACATCGGCAGCAGACTGTAAATACAAAGGTGGATTGTCTTGCTGAACGGTAAAAAAGAACGGAAACTCGATTAATCTGTTTTGATTGGTTTTGTTAATAAGATAAAACTCGGCTGTAAAAATAAATATGAATCCCTCTATATCGTTCGAGAAATCGATTTTATGTGCCTGTCCCGGCGACATAAAAAAAATGCACGGTGGTTTTATCTCATATTTGTTGCTGTCGATAACATGAAACCCCGCTCCTTTTGAGAGATACAGGACTTCGAAAAAGTCGTGCCGGTGCGGATATTCAACACTAAAATGGCGGTTGGCATCGAACGGTTCAACCTGAAAGAGTTGACGCTCCTCACCCGAATCGGTAAAACTTTGCAGACTATAAACCGGAATATGTTCTGATTTCGATTTCATAAAATTGTTCGTCAGGCGAAAATATAAATTATTAGCTATTTTTATGCCGATGAAAAGAGAGAAGATTTATAAATTTGATGATTTTCAAAGGAATACCGGTTTGTATTCGAGAAACTCTTCTTTAGTGAAATCGATAAAAACAGAAAAGCGATGTGGTTTGAGCATATCCAAAACTCAAATTAAGCTAACCCTATTTTTAATACTGCTGGTACTGCAAATTGTTTTTGGGGGTGGAAATTTGTTTGCAAATAATCCTGATAAATTAAAAAAAACAGGGTTTCATTCAACACAAACAACCAATCGACATCTTACTTTTAAAACAGATTCAACAAAGAGCTACAGTTTTAATGAAAGGAATAAAAAGCAAGGATTAAAACCTTACATCGCTCCTACCCTGCTAATTTCGGCCGGCACGGCCCTCCACTTCTCAACCAATACAAAAGAGAATTTTCAAGATTGGGTGCAAAGCAATTTTGCTTATTCGGGCAGTGCCGACGATTACCTGCGTTACGCTCCTCTTGCTGCCGTTTACTCGTTGAATTTATTCGGTGTAAAAGGAAAGAACAATTTTGGAAATCGCACAGCACTGGCTCTTAAAAGCCTTTTATTGAATGACTTAATTGTATCGGGATTAAAACGGTGGAGCAACGAAACCCGGCCAAATGGCGATGCTCATTCGTTTCCTTCGGGGCACACTTCGGTGGCTTTTGCAATGGCGCATTTTATGCACAAAGAGTATGGCGATTTAAGTGTGTGGTACAGCATTGGTGCATACAGTTGTGCCACTGCTGTTGGCGTAATGCGCGTGGCAAAAAATGCGCACTGGATTTCGGATGTTGTGGCAGGTGCCGGAATTGGGATTTTATCGACCGAGCTGGTTTATCTTACACACCTTTATAAATGGGACTGCAATCACATAAAAAATTTCGATATTTTTCCGTTTAAAGTGGGCAAACAAAAAGGAATTACAATGGTGTATAATTTTTAAATAATTACCGTTTAATTTTATAGAACGGTAAGTATGGCGACACTTTTCCTCTCGAACGCTTGCGTTTTGCTCCTCTGTTGTTTTGCATGCTGTTTTTATTACGAACAGGTTTTGGCCTGGCAGGCTTATTAATTAGTAAGGCAATTCCGGCCGACATAGAAAAGGAGTGAATTTTTGTTGGTTTAAAAAGTGCTTCAAAATTATCGGTTAACGCAAACAGCTGAAAATATTGTGTCTCCCACTGCATTCCAAACCCAAAAGTAAACGATGAAGTTCCGTACATATTTATATTCTCGAAAAACGATAATTCTCTAACCCCTTGTAGCACATTAAACGAGAGGATATTTAAGTATGAATTATTATAAAATGCCGACTGATTGGTAAACCCAAACGAAAGGTTCTTATACACATCGTAACGGTATTGCAGTGTAAGTCTGGGAGTTAGTACGTGTCCTGTTTTTACTGTATCAACAACCGGACGATATAAAAAAGCGTAATCGTCTTTTGTATCGACAATTAATTTATAAGGGTCTATATAACCTTCGGAATTGGGATACTCTATGTATTTATAGATTTCATCATCATCGTTAGAAAAAACATAGCTGGTATCTTGCGAGAAATCTAATGTTGTATGTCTGAACCAGATTGCGCCTAAATTGGTAACACTGGCAGAAAACCAGCTTCGGTCGCTAAAGTTAAATGTTGCTCCAATATCAATTCCGAGCCCCGGATTGTTGTAATTTTTCATGTATTTCCGAAAAGCATTTTCACTGTTTACCGCCAAAACAAGATTCTCCTCGCTTAAATAAAAAATAACTGGCAATTCCATTTTCCCCGCTCCTCTATGTCGTAATTCAACCTGGTCGCCCGACTTGGTATAATCAATACCGTAATTCCAATCTTTTATATCGGTAAATGCAGCCCCAAACAGCAATTTTCCTCTTATGCCAAGGGTTATTTTTTCGTTGTAGTTAAATGAATAACCCACAGAAAACTCGCGGTATCCGGCACCTGAATACTTAATCTTTTTGGCATTATAAGTGTAGAATGAAGCCGGCGAATTTACTCCTTCTTCAAAGTCTTTTTTTATTAAATTAAATCGTAGCGACGACTCCAGTTTCTCTTCATACGAGAAACTCATACGTCCGTTAGAAACCGGAATATCGACATAGATTACAGGAACAGCTGCCTGGTCTTTTATAAAATACTCCGATTCGCCTCCTCTGCTCCGGTAGAGTTTATCGAAATCGAAAGCAGGATTATTTTCATCGTCGGAATACAGTAAATCGTCGATTTTAAAGCTGCTGTTGTTGCCCAAACGGGCACCGGCAAATCCTAAAACAGAAACAACAATGGCATCGTCGTTACGCATATACGACGGATTTAATAATCGTGAATGGAAATTATCCTGAAGCATAAACAGTGAGCCCGACACTTGCGAATACACTTTTTCGGACAGAAAAAAGGTAAGCACAATCAGAGGTGTAATTAACTTTACAATAAATATCTTTTTTTGCTCCATCTGATTTATAAACTCACTTTTTTGCAAATTGTTATTTGGAAACTCAAATCCCATAAATTTTCAGAAGCCAAATCTACAAAAAACCGTTTAAACAGAATAGGTTTAATTTCGTCAGATTTAATTACTTTTGGCGGCAGTAAAAACGGAGCTTAGATTTTTTTTAAAATGATTTCAGAAAAGAAAACAGACGAAAAACGCTGGCATGTAGTTTATACACGTTCGCGGGCCGAGAAAAAGGTGTTTGCCGAGCTTACCCGAAAAGGAATTGAATGTTTTCTTCCGTTGCAAAAAAAGTTAAGACAGTGGAAAGACCGGAAAAAATGGGTTGAAATGCCGTTAATCTCAGGCTACTGTTTTGTCGCTGTTTCAAGAAAAGAGTACGATGCTGTTTTGCACACCGACAATGTTGTTTGTTACGTAACATTCGAAGGCAGAGCTGCGGTTATTCCTGAAAAACAAATTGTTTTTTTAAAACAACTTTTAAAACAGAATGATATTGAAATTACGGTTTCGAAAGAAAGTTTTAAACCGGGCAAAAAGGTGGAAGTTATTGAAGGGCCGCTAATGGGTTTGCAAGGCGAACTGGTTGAAACCCGGGGGAAAGATAAATTTATTCTTCGTATTACAGAAATAGAAAATACATTTTCCGTTGAGATTCCTGCATCGCATTTAACATTTATCCCCGAATAAAACATAAGATTGCTTTGCTGGGTTTTCAATAAATTCAGGAAGCTAAACCGTATATGGTTTTCTCATTTTGCGAATAAAAAGTTGGTTGGCTTCAACATCGTTAACAACCTCACCTTTCTCAGGGTTCCACGTTATTTTTCTGTGGGTGCGAATAGCAATGTCGGCCATATGACTGATTGTATCGGAAAGTATAGCTTCGTCAAGTGGATTGGTCTCCTTGGTTTTTCCGGAAACAACATCGATAAACATATTTCCCATACGATTCTCCTCGCTTAAAATATATCCCCTTTTATTTTTAGGAAAACTATTCAATTTTGTATTTAGCTCAGGAATATTCGATTCGGCAGTTGTTCTTCCCATCGAAATCCATCCTTTCGAACCATAAAATGTTGTTCCATTTCCCTCCTTTAATTTGCGGTTTTTCAACATGCCTTTTTTCATTGCAACTTCGGTACTAACAAACCAAAGCTCAATCCCCGAATCGTACTCATAATTTACATCCCACCTTTTTATGTTGTTATACATACCTCCGGGTTTCCAAAAATTGCCCGTACCTTCGCAACTGTACGTTCCACTTGTTTTATCTTTTAAAGCCCAAATCATAATATCGAGCGGATGAGCACCCCACCCTCCTAAAAACCCAATGCTGTAATCGTACTGAAACCACGAACTGTTGTTTGTAACTCGCTCGGGGCAATATGAATTCAACGGTGCCGGTCCAGTCCATAAATCGAAATCAAAATTATTGGGAACCGGTTCCTCATGACACACCGGCGATTTTACCGGATTGAATCCGGAAGCCCACACTTCCACACGTTCAATTTCGCCAATTAGTCCCTCTTTAATCATATTTACTCCCAATTGCAAATGCCGCATCGAACGCTGTTGTGTTCCATAATGAAAACGCACATCGTTAGCTTTCAGCTCCTTTTCGAGTATTTTATAATTCGGATAACTCAACCCTAACGGTTTAGCCAGCATAATGTGTTTACCGGCACGTGCAGCTTTAATTGCTGCCGGAACATGCCAGTGGTCGGGTGTTGTAATGTGCACTGCATCAATATCATCGCGTTCCAATACCTCTTCGAAGTTTAAGTACGACTTACATTTGGGAGCCGCAAAACCACGCTTTTTATAAGTAGCATTAATGTAGTTAGCAGAAGCATCGCGACGCTGTTGAAACGGGTCGCAGGTTGCCACCGAATAAGACGAATTAAATGCTACAAAATAATGTTTCATCTCTTCCTGCCCTCGCGAACCAACTCCAATATGAGCAATTTGTAAAAGGTCGTTATAGCTTTTCCCTCCGGCACACGAATGTAAAATTGTGGGTGCTAAAATTATGCCGGCAGCTCCGGCACTGGTTTTCGAAAGAAAACTTCTTCTATTTATTTTTCTCATCTTATTGTCATTCGTTTTCAATAGATTAAATAAAAAAGAGATTACTGATATTGTAATTTATACACTAAAGTAATATTTATGTCTTAATTTGAAACCATATTAAAAAAAGATACATTCGTTTTTGCTTTTATTTTTGTTCTTTTGCATTAAACAAAATGGTTTAAAAATGAAAAAAATCCTCTCTTATATACTGTCGCCCGTGTATTTGTTGCTGTTTGGATTGGTGTTGGGTATTTTTCATCCTATACAAATAGTATGTAGGTGGATTGGCGGGTATCAACTACGGAAAAAATCGGTTGATATTATGAACTATATTTTGGTATATGGATTAACAATTTTAGGTTCGCGCATTCGTTTTAAAGGTTTTGGGCAACTTCCTCAAAACCGGCCGCTTATTATTGTTTCGAATCATCAAAGCACTTTCGACATTCCTCCAATTGTGTGGGGTTTTCGGAAACATCACCCAAAATTTGTATCTAAAATTGAGTTAGAAAAAGGAATACCAAGTATTTCGTACAATTTACGTTATGGCGGTTCGGCTTTAATCGACCGGAAAAATCCACGCCAGGCGGTTGTTGAAATTATGAAACTGGGGAAACATATTGAAAAAGAGAATTACAGTGCCAGTATTTTTCCTGAAGGCACACGAAGTAAAAACGGAAAAGTAAAACGATTTCAACATGCAGGAATTGCATCGTTATTAAAATATGCACCATCGGCGCTGCTTGTTCCTTTTGTAATTGATGGAAACAGCAAACTTATGGAGAATGGTTATTTTCCTCTCTCGGTTGGCACAAAATTAACCTACACGGTTCTTCCGGCAATCGACCCGGCAGGGCGCGACCCCAAAGAGCTTACAAAAGAAATTGAACAAAAAATAAAAGAGGAATTGGGACAAATTGATTGAGCAGACAAATTACTTTCTAACAAAACAATGAAACAAGCGGTCAACAAAGAACAAAAGAATGGTTGCTTGTTACTCGTTACTGGTTCTTGGTTCTAAAAAACAAACAAAATGAAAAGGCTTTATCTTATACCGGTATTTGCAATAGCTGCTCTGCAACTTTGGGCACAGCCGTTCCGTTATTCGCAAATCGTATTCGATAGAGCCGACACATTAAAAAACATTGAATATGCCACGGCCCCCTGGTTAAACAACCTTATTGCAATTGCTGCCGAATATAATGTGCACGACGGTGAGACGATAACAGAAATGCGCCCGCTTTTTATGGATATTTTTACACCTCATAACGACACAGTAGTAAAACGTCCGGCCATTATTTTTGCTCACTCGGGAGCTTTTATGCTGGGCTCGCGACAAAACGATGATATGGTTGCTCTCTGCGATTCGTTTGCAAGGCGCGGCTATGTTACGGCAACAATCGATTATCGGCTGGGAATGGGTGCTCAGGTAAGTCGTTTCTTCGGAATTATTACCCATGTTGAAGTTACTGAGTACAATGCAAACAGAGCTGCATACAGGGCATTACAAGACAGCCGTGCAGCCATTCGTTTTTTAAAACACAATGCAAACAATTTTGGAATAGACACAACAAAAATTTATATGGTTGGAAGCAGTGCCGGAGCATTTATTTCGCTGGCAAACATCTATCTCGACAAGAAAAATGAGCTACCAGCCGACGTTTTTACAGCGCCAACTCTAGGCAGTTTAGATTCGTTCGGCGTTCAAGGTTACAGTCCAAAAGCCGATGCAATTGTTTCGCTTTGGGGGGCTATTCAGAATACAACAATTATTGAAAACGACACAACTCCCATATTATTGGTGCATGGCAAAGCCGATAATATTGTACCGTTCGACAAAGGAATTCCGATGGACGGAATGATTGACCCCAACCCGTTTTACAGCTTAACAATGCCCGAAACGTATGGAAGTTTTTGTATAGATACAGCTCTAACGAACCACAAATCGTTTCACGAAACCTATTTTGTTGAGAACCAAAAACATGAGTTTTACGGTGTGGTAACAGGTAATTTCCCCGAGGAAGGGCCAAATGAATATTGGGATACCATTCAAAATAAAATTGGCACTTTTTTGTTTAACCGGTTTAAACCCAATGCAGAATTTAATATTCAGTCCAACAATTTAACCGTTTTATTAACCTCACTTTCTACCGGTAATTTTAATTCGGAATGGGATTTAGGAGATGGCGGTTTACTATACGGGAACACTGTTTCTTATACTTTCCCCGCTCAAGGAATTTACCACATAAAACATACTGTTTGCAACAGCAATATGGCTTGCGACACTTTGTCGAAATCTGTTTCTGTTGGGAATGTAGTTTCAGCACCGACATTTAACCAAAAAGAGATAACCGTTTATCCAAATCCCGTTCGAAACAAAATACATATCGATGGAATTACGGAATTTCAGGCAACCCTTTTCGATATAATGGGAAGAGAAAAAGTTTCAGTTCGAAAACCGGCACAAAACACAATTGATGTTAGTGATATTCAAGCGGGAATTTATATCTTGGAGATAGAAAAAAACGGCATAAAATTTCACCGAAAAATAGTAAAACGAAACTTAAATTAATCTCAAAATGAAAACGTTATTGTTTTTATTAATAGCAGTCGCTGCAATAATATTTGCAGGCTGCTCAGGCAATTCGAACAAGCAGGGAAATGAAAAAAAAGAGTTATTACCGCAACCCAATATTGTTTTAATTTTAGGCGACGACATTGGCTATTCCGATATTGGTCCATTTGGCTCTGAAATAGAAACGCCAAATCTCGACCGTTTGGCCAACGAAGGAATAAGGATTACCAATTTTTATAATATGGCAAAATGCGAACCTTCGCGTTCAACACTCTTTTCAGGACAATATACTGGTGGCGCAAATTCAGTAAATTTTGCAGAAATTTTAAAAAATAACGGTTACTACACCATTCACTCGGGAAAAGAACATTGGATGCGATGGGCACCCGACCGTGTTTTTGCAAAGAATGTTTTCGATAAATCGTTAACATTTAAAGCAATGAGTGAATTTTTTGAGCCACCATCGGGAAGGTTTAAGAACCCGTTTATTTTTAATGGCGACACCATAAATTCGGTAAAAAATATTTATCACGAAAAGGAGCCGTTTTATAAAACCGATGCACTTACCGACAATGCTTTAAAGTGGCTCGACAAACCGGTTAAAAACAGACAACCGTTTTTTCTGTTTTTGGGATACGGAGCTGCACACTACCCTTTACAGGCACGCCCCGAAGATATTGCAAAATACAGAGGAAAATATAAAATCGGCTGGGATAAAATTCGTGAAGCACGTTTTGAAAAATTGAAAAAACTCGGAATTCTTTCGAAGGAGACAAAACTAAGTCCGCCAACATCGAACATTAATAAATTTAGAGGTCATAAAAAAGATTATCCCGAAATAAGAGAAAAAATACCACTCTACCGCCCGTGGGAAAGTTTAACGGAAAAAGAGAAAGACGACCTCGATTTGGAGATGTCTGTTTTTGCGGCAATGGTCGACCGAATGGATCAGAACATTGGTCGTGTTTTAAACTACCTCGACAATAATGGAATTGCCAACAACACCATTGTAATATACTTGTCGGATAATGGCTCGTGCCCCTACGACAGTAACCGCGATTTTGATTATCCGCCGGGAGTTGCCGAAGGTTTCCGCAGTTTATGTGCCGGCTGGGCAAACGCAGGAAATACGCCTTTTAAATATTTTAAACAGTACGGACACGAAGGCGGCGCATTAACCCATTTTATTTTACGCTGGCCAAAACAGGTAGCTCCGGCGCAAATAACACACCAAACCGGGCATATTATCGATATTGCTCCTACCCTCCTCGAAGCGACAAATATTGAGTATCCCGGAAAAATGGATAATATAATGCCGCAACCTCTAGAAGGCAGTTCGTTAATGCCAATTTTAAACGGCAAAGAGCGGGAAGAACCGGAGTTTTACATTTCGGGCTGGAGCGAACGTTTTCGAATGTTCAGACAAAAAGAGTGGAAAATTGTTAAGTTGAATAACGAAGCCTGGGAGCTGTACAACTTAAAAGACGATCCTACGGAAATAACTAATTTAGCCAAACAATATCCCAATAAAGTAATGGAGATGGAAAATGCTTACCGGGCAAAACAAGCAGAATTAAAAACCGCAGCGCAATAAAATAGTTTCAAGTTGCAGCTATTCGTCGGTGGTAAACATCTCGGGGTACTTTCCTTGAACACCTTTTTCCCGGTAAAACTTTTTCATTCTGGCGATGTCTTTTTTACTGTCGTTGGTTAACTCAAATTTTTGGCCTATCGAAATCTCTTTTTTGCCCCAGTCGAACCATCCCAAATAAACCGGAACATTTAATTCGGTTGCAAGAATATGAAATCCGGCTTTCCACTTTTTTGTTCGTTTACGTGTTCCTTCGGGAGTGAGCGCAAGATGTAAATGCTCCCGCTCTTGAAACAAACGCATGGTTTGCCTGATAACATTAACTCCTTTCGAGCGGTCGATTGGAATACCACCTGCCCATTTTAACAGACCGCCAATCGGGAAAAAAAAGAACTCTTTTTTTATTAATATACTGGCTTTGCCACCCACCGAAGTATAAAAAAGCCACGATATAACAAAATCCCATGCACTGGTATGCGGAATGCCAATAATAATACACTGTTTTTCAGGAGCAACTCCACCCACCGTTTTCCATCCTAAAAGTTTTAATATAAACCTTGTAAATCTTTTCATTTCTAATCAATAATTTTAAACTGAAAATTTGCAGCATGTGCATATTTCTTTAGTAACTGAACAGCAAAATCTGTTGCTTCTTTAATTTGCAAAGCTTTATCGAATCCTACTATTATCATTAAAAAACGTTTTGTTTGTAGGTTTACCGAAGTACGCACCGAGTCGCTGGTAGGTGTTCCAAAAGCACCTGTTTTATCGCGAAAAACGGGTAGATTTTCAATATTTAAAGCTCCCCTTCCAATTCCCCGGTAGGGTTCGTTATTTTCGCCTATTCCAAAAATTATATCGCCATTAATTTTATCAGGATCGTAACCTCCAATCGAAAAACCGGTTGAAATCGATACCAGATTTAATAAATCAACCACATTATTTATCTGATAAATTTCGTATTGCTTAACAGTCCGCCTTAAAAGTGCTTCGGCCGAAAGTCGGTAGCGAGCAGGGTCTTTCCCGCACGCCCTGTACGCCCTTCGCGATGCTGAAATTGCAGGAATCCGGCTTATCTCTCCAACCTTTAGTTTCAATGACAATTCGTTAATTTTATTTTGAATTTCATCCCAAAGTTCGTTGTTTTTCTCTTCCGGTTGAACATCGCACTCAATGCACGACAGATTAATATGGGGCACCTTCTCTTTTAAGACAGTTGAAACGGTAATATCTTGCATTAACTCTTATTTAAAACTTATTTAAAACGAACATCTCTTTTTCTATATGGAAAAGTTATTACATTTATACTTTAAAATTTCACTATTTATTTCAATAGTTCATTATGCTCTTTGTATAATGCTGATAATTAGATATATGTATAAAACTAAAATAGTCATAAAAATGGGTCGATTTCAACAATTTTGTATCTTGTATCATAACGTTAACCCCATAAAAGGAGATTCTTTTAAATAAATAAAATGGTCTGTTAAACTAAAAAATCAAAACTAAATAAAATGAAAAGAAAACTTAGCTTATTCCTCGTAATTTTATCAATCTCGTTAAATATTTCAGCAAAAAAATACATTGTATTTTATTTAGGCGGGCAGTCGAATATGGATGGCCACGGAACAGTAAGCGAATTGCCAAAAGAGTTAAACCTGCCTGTTAACGGAGTTTACATTTTTCACGGCAACTCAACAAAAGATACTTTTGAAGTGGGTGGTCAGGGTATTTGGGAAGTATTAAAACCGGGGCACGGTGCCAGTCATTCGGCAACTTTTCAGAAAAATAATCTTTCGAATGAATTTGGACTTGAGCTTACTTTTGCCACCGAAATGCAAAAGTTGTATCCCAATTCTAATATTGCATTAATTAAATACAGCCGGGGCGGCACTTCAATTCATAAAGATGCTGCCGGGCCGTTTGGCTGCTGGGAGCCCGATTTTACCGTTGGAACAGGAGTAAATCAGTACGACCATTTTTTAGCAACCGTACGAAATGCGTATGCAGTACACGACATTGATGGCGATGGCGAAGACGATGAACTAATTCCGGCAGGAATTTTATGGATGCAGGGCGAAAGCGATGCAGGAAAAGCAGAGTGGGCAAACCAGTATGCTGCCAACTTAAAGCGGTTGATGGATTTAATACGGGCGGCATTTCGTACCGACGATCTTCCGGTGGTTGTGGGTAGAATCTCCGATTCGGGAAATTCGCCAACCGGTAAAGTATGGAAATACGGAAGAGAAATTCGATGGCAGCAGGCAAAATTTGTTAGCCGCGACCAAAATGCTGCACTGGTTACCTCAACCGATAATTACGACTATTCTGACCCGTATCATTACGATTCGAAAGGGTATATTGATTTGGGAAAACAATTCGCTAAAAAAATGAGTTTATTGCTCGGGTTTTAGTAACCTACTTCTATACTCTTACTTGTTTTTTGTTTGCTATTTATTACTTGTTGAATAACAATTATCAATCTGTAAAAATTTAAAGAATTCACATAAGTTCTAAAATTATGATACGCAAGATTATTAATTTTTATAAAGAAGGTTTTTTATCGATGGAAGTTGGTAAAAAGCTTTGGATGATTATTGGGATTAAGCTATTTATACTATTTATCGTTTTAAAACTATTCTTTTTTCAAGATTTCTTGTCGAGTAAATTCGATAATAATAAAGCTAAAGGTGATTATGTTTTGGAAGAACTTACCAATTTAAACAAATAAAATATGGAACATATTGATTTTTCATTAATCGATTGGTCGCGAGCACAATTTGCTTTAACAGCACTGTATCACTGGATATTTGTGCCATTAACACTTGGTCTTTCTTTTATTATTGCAATAATGGAAAGCTTGTATGTAAAAACAGGAAATCCGGAATGGAAACGTATTACAAAATATTGGATGACCCTGTTCGGAATTAACTTTGCTATTGGTGTGGCAACGGGAATTATTCTTGAATTTGAGTTTGGAACAAACTGGAGCAACTACTCGTGGTTTGTAGGCGATATTTTTGGGGCTCCATTGGCAATTGAAGGAATAATGGCCTTTTTTATGGAAAGCACTTTTATTGCCATTATGTTTTTTGGCTGGAACAAAGTGAGTAAGAAATTCCATTTGCTTTCGTCGTGGTTAGTTGCTATCGGCTCAAATTTATCGGCTTTATGGATTTTAGTTGCCAACGGCTGGATGCAAAATCCATTAGGCATGCACTTTAATCCTGACACGGCACGTAACGAAATGGGCGATTTTTGGGAGGTACTCTTCTCCCCTGTCGCAGTAAATAAGTTTTTACATACCATAACTTCGGGTTATGTACTTGCATCTATTTTTGTAATCGGAATTTCGGCCTGGTATGTGCTTAAAAAACGCCACGTAAATTTAGCCAAACGCAGTATGGTGGTAGCAGCTACTTTCGGGTTAATAGCCTCGCTCTATTTAGTTTTTACCGGCGATGGCTCGGCAAAACAGGTGGCTAAACATCAGCCAATGAAATTGGCCGCCATGGAAGGACTGTATTATGGCAGCGACAATGCACCGCTGGTTGCCATTGGAATTTTAGAAGATACAAAAAAGCCTTACGAAGAAGATTTTTTGATGGATTTACCAATTCCGGGCGGCTTATCGTTTTTGGCTTTTGGCAATATGAATGCGTTTGTGCCGGGAATTCACGACTTGGTTCATGGAAATAAAGAGCATGGAATTATTTCATATAATGAAAAAATTGAAATGGGGAAAAAAGCTATTGATGCTTTGGCCGCCTATAAAACGTTAAAAAAAGAGAATAAAACAGATGAAGCTGCAACACAACTTAAAATATTTGAGGATAATTTTAAATATTTTGGTTACGGCTATTATTTTGGACATAATCCACACGAATTAATTCCACCGGTAAAACTTAGTTTTTACGCATTTCATACTATGGTTGGGCTAGGTACATACTTTATACTATTCTTTGCTCTTATCTTATACTTCAATTTAAAAAATAAAATTGAAGACAAGCGCTTGATTTTGCATTTGGCAGTTTGGACAATTCCTCTGGCTTACATAGCACAAGAGGCAGGGTGGATAGTTGCCGAAGTAGGTCGCCAACCCTGGGTTATCCAAG
>Ga0256831_1000706_pt1 | contig 17575 bp, 11 predicted proteins | sample 132544metaG_FD_189087 | JGI IMG/M metagenome (GOLD analysis project Ga0256831, IMG submission 189087) | Hydrothermal vent microbial communities from Lau Basin, Pacific Ocean - 132-544 | ecosystem: Environmental > Aquatic > Marine > Hydrothermal vents | place: Pacific Ocean: Lau Basin | collected...
GTTCCCCTTTCCTCGCGCCGTGCCCTACCCAGGCAGGCAGTTATTAGTATACCAGGTTATGTACGCCTGTCAATCGTGTATTTTTGTATATTTTTAAAACACACCCCAAGATAGGGGGAAAGGCTCCCCCTACCCTAGGGGCTATAAAATAGCCTATTTTTACTGGTTATCCTTTGTTATTATCACCAGTTTCTGGCGTGCTTTCCACTTGACATCCATACCCATGGTCTCAGAGATAAAGCGTAGTGGTACAACCGTTCTACCCGGTGGTATGATCCTCGGGGCTACATCTATTGTTATGTTCTCGGTTTTACCCGTGGTAAGATCCTTTACCACAACATCCTTAGAGTCAATGGTGAGAATAATCTCTTTTTCTGGTGATGTGATGGTAACCTGTCTGGTCTTTCCATTCCATCCAATAGAAAGCCCCATATTCTCGGATACAAAGCGAACAGGGACAAGTGTTCTCCATGCACCTGTATCAATAAATGGGGCTGCATCTATGGTCTTCTTCTGAAGGGCATGGGTTTTTCCATCATAAACAACTATATTCTTATCACCTATATACAGAAACATACGCCTCCCTGTAAACTCTGGACCTGCAGGAAGACAACCAGAAAGCCACTTTATGGTATTTACCCCCATAAGGGCATCGGTGCCATAGTTCCAGCCATCGTAAAGGGCGTCGCCTTCAGCACCGGTGCCATCATCAAATACGCCACTATCGGCAATGGAGGCAAACCTACCATCGTAGTAAAAACCTGCCACAAGATAGGCATCCTTCTGTGAAGTGGTATACCATATGACAGTATTTACATTACCAAAGCCAAGATTCCTCATGACACCACCACCCCAAGAACCAACAAGAGACAGTCCCTGTGCTATGGGATGATCTTTCATGAAATTCTCTATGTGGTCGTCATCGGCCCCCTCAAATGTGTAGCGGAAACCCAATCTTCCGGCAAAGTCCTTATCATATATATATGGTCTTTCCACATCATAGTCGTACTGGGTTGCCATCCACTGGGTAAAGCCGTTTATAATCTCAACACTATCCCAACCATCGTTATTTCTATCGGAACCCCAGTGATCCCCCATAAATAGAACACTACCACCATTTTTTATAAACATAAGAATAGCTGCTCTCTCACGGGCACTGAAATTGACATTGGGCTCGGGAATAACATACACATCATAGTTCTTAAGAACACCATAAGTAATAGGCTCATCATCTTCTCCACATCTGCGACATTCGGTATTTCCCCACTGCGAAACCTCCATACCCTCTTTTCGCAGTGCATCGGCAAATTCCGAATAGGCACCATCTATGGTCCAGTCGGCATTGCCAGCTGTCTCGCCGTGGGCATTGTCAAAAAGCACATTAACACCACTGCATGGGGTCTCTGCCAAAGATTGAGTGGTAGGAAAATAAATAGATGTAAGTGACAAGGTTAGGAACAAAAGTAGAGTGACACCTACATACATCTTTTTTAACATTAATAGCACCTCCTAATGATATTAGCATATTATTATAATGCATAAGAGTGAGAGATGGGTAGATAAAAATAGAAAGGAGCCTATAATGAGATAGGAATGGGAGGTGGCACCGTTGGAAGAAAGGGACAAGGTACAAACATTTGAAAAGGACTTTCAATTTTACAGATTCGCAGCATACGGCTTTCTAAAAAACCTACGGCTATTTGAGCCGTTTATGATACTCTTCTTCCGCTCACAGGGGTTTGACTTCTTCCAGATAGGTGTTCTTTACAGTATTATGGAGATATCTACAAACCTCCTGGAAATACCAACGGGCATATTTGCAGACACATTTGGCAGAAGACTATCTATGGTTATGTCTATGAGTAGTTATATTCTCTCGTTTCTTATATTCTTTTTCCTCCCCAACTTCTGGGCGTATGCATTTGCCATGGTGCTATTTGCAGCAGGTGAAGCTTTCCGCAGTGGCACACACAAGGCACTGATTCTGGCATATTTGAAGATAAAGGGATGGGAACATCTAAAAACCATGTACTATGGCGCTACCCGTTCATGGTCCCAGATGGGCTCTGCTGTCAATGCACTCCTTGCTGGCCTTTTGATGGCACTCTATGGAAATTATCGCATGGTCTTTGCCGTATCACTAATTCCTTATATTCTTAACCTTATCAACCTTGCCACATATCCCCCAGAGCTTGATCAGTTTGTGAAGAAGAAAAAGAAGAAGACAGAAACACTAAAAGACTTTATAGATATGTTTAAAGATCCCGTGATACTGCGGGCATTTCTCAACTCATCGGTATTTATGGGCGTATTCCGCGGCACCAAGGATTACCTGCAACCACTGCTTAAAGAAATGGCACTGGCACTCCCTATTCTCCTGTATCTCACTGGACAGCAGAGAACAGCTATACTGGTGGGTATCACATACAGTGTTATATACTTCATAAACTCAAGGGCATCTCGCAACGCCTATAAGGTCAAGGATATGGCAGGGGGAAACCTTACAACCCTGATAAATGGCCTATACCTCATTGGCATACTGGGTGTCACGCTAGCAGGTGTCTTTTACCACATAAAGTGGTATACCGTCGCCGTTTTCATGTTCCTTATCTTGTATGTTCTTCAGAATCTGCGCCGCCCCATTATGCTTGACTATATTTCCGAGATCATACCAGCAGGCAGCATGGCAACAGGACTTTCTGTGGAAAGTCAGATAAAGAGCCTACTTGCCGCGGCACTGGCACCTATTATGGGTAAGCTGGCGGATATGTGGGGTATAGGTATAGCACTGGCCATCGTGGGATCATCTGCCCTTATACTCTTCCCGTTTATCGCCGTTAAGCCACCGGCTAGTGAATAACTTTATAGTTTATAAAGTTCTGCCTCCTCTGCCAGTCTGCCGGCTGAAGCGTAAACCTCGTCACTTTCGTGGACAACCTTGTCCAGTTCCTCTTTCTGTCTATTGATGATTTCAGATACCGATACGGCATCTTGTGCCATAGACTCAACCTCTTTCGTAATAACATCGGTGCCATTTTTCACCTCAGACACAGTAGCTGAAAGTTCCTCCGATGTGGCGGCAAGAGACTCTGTCATTTGGGACATAGACTTAACCTGCTCAATAATGTGAAGTATTTCACCGGAAGTCTTATCAGCATGCTTAGTAAGAGCTTTAACCCTTTCTGAGAGTTCTCTACTGCTTAAAACTGCACTATTTGCCCTTTCTCTCAGAGTAGTCACCATACCCCTGATATGTTCCACAGACTCCTTGGATTTCTCAGCCAGTTTTCTTATCTCCTCGGCAACAACGGCAAAGCCACGCCCAGCATCACCGGCGCGAGCAGCCTCAATAGCGGCATTGAGAGCAAGAAGATTAGTCTGCTCGGCTATATCCTTGATCTCATCAACAACTGAGTAGATTGACTCCATGGCACCACTTAGTTCTTCTATCACAACAGATGTATCATCCATAGCTTTTCCACCCTTAATAATACCCTCGTGTAGTGCCTTAAGAGATCTTGCCCCCTCATCTGCCTTATCACCAATAGTAGCATATACTGATGCAAGCTGTGTGGCATTATCGGCAAGGAGATTTGCAGACTGGGAAATATTCTCCATAGAGGCATTGATAGACTCAATAGCGGCATATACATTCTCTGCCGATGCGGCAATGTTCTCCATGTGTTCGGAAGAGTCTTCAAACGACATCGCAAACTCATGAAGGGAGTGATTCATATTCTCTACGGAATTAGATAGTGTATTAACCTCACTTTTTATAACCTCCACAGACTGCCTCATATTTTTTACAGCCTCCAGAAGGTTTTCAACATCGGTAGACACTGTGAGATTTTCTGTGGCTGTAAGGTCTCTGTTTTTCAGTTTTTCCGCGATAACATTGACAGAGTTCTGCATCTTATCAATCCTCACACCTACAAAGTAGAGCATCAGGGGAGGGATCAATAGGGAAATAAGCCATACAAAGTGCGGGAAGAAGAAGGCAAATACAACTATTGTTATACCAACTAACAATCCGACCAGAGATAATAACATTCTGAAAGATTTTTGAGATCTCATCATCTATCCCTCCCCCTTAATTAAGGATATATGAATATATCTAAAAAGAAATATTCACATCCCCTCTTAGATTATACCGAGAACGAAGCCAAAATATAAGGGAGAGGTTTCCCTCTCCCTTAGTAAAGAGCAGTAGCATATATTCTCTTAAAACTTCACCGCCTCGGGAACCTTAGGAAGACCAGGCATGGTCATGATATCGCCAGAGATAGGTACAATAAAGCCGGCACCGGCAGATATCTTAATGCTGGATACTTTGAAAATATATGGCTCTGTTGGTACACCAAGAATAGAAGGATCGTGTGTCAGAGAATACTGGGTCTTTGCCATACAGATAGGAAGGTTATCCAGTCCTATCTTCTTTACCCTCTTCAGTATCTTTTTCGCCTCGGCGGTAAATGTCACACCCTCGGCGCGGTAAACCCTCTTTGCCAGTTTCTCTATCTTGGTCTCAATAGGATCATTAAGGTCATAGACATAGTTTGGAACAATGTCGCGGGCATTTTCCAGCACCTTCTCGGCAAGGGCAATGCCACCTTCTCCGCCCCGGGCAAAGACCTCAGAGAGTGCCCACTGAATACCATTCTCATCAAGAAGGGCGGTAAGTGCGCCGAGTTCTGCATCGGTATCACCTTCAAAGCGGTTAACAGCCACCACAGGCTCATATCCAAAGGCGCGGATATTATCCACATGGGCAAGAAGATTGACAAATCCTTTCTTTACTGCCTCCACATTCTCCTCTGTTAGGTGTTTCTTCTTAACTCCACCGTGGTATTTTAGTGCCCTTATAGATGCCACAATAACTACAGCTTTCAGTGGCAGATCACCTTTACGCTGGACAATATCAATAAACTTCTCAGCACCAAGATCGCTACCAAAGCCTGCCTCCACAACCACCCAGTCAGCACGGCGTAGGGCGATCTCCATGGCAATAATAGAGTTGGTGCCGTGGGCTATGTTGGCAAATGGTCCTGTATGAATAAGAACAGGTGTACCCTCACCTGTCTGCACCAAGTTAGGTTTAATGGCATCTTCAAGAAGAAGTGCCGCTCCACCTTCTGCCTTTATGTTCTTTACATATACAGGCTTTTTATCCCTATCAAAGCCCAAAAGGATATTGCCTATACGCTCACGCATCTCCTCGGGGCTCAGGGACAGGCCTAGTATCGCCATGATCTCAGAAGCCGGTGTGATCTCAAAGCCAGAGTTTCTGACAAAGTGAGAACCTATACCCACTACAATCTGTCTGAGACTACGATCGTTCATGTCAAGAACTCTCTTCCAGAGTATCTCATCGGCAGGCATATCTAGGGTGCCAAAGTGCAGGGCATTGTCAAGCATGGCGGCAATAAGGTTGTGGGCAGATGTAACAGCGTGGAAATCTCCTGTAAAGTGAAGATTGATCTTCTGGGAAGGCAAAACCACCGCCTTACCTCCACCGGTGGCACCACCTTTTACACCGAAGAATGGACCCAGAGAGGGTTCTCTTAGAGTCAACATAGCATTTTTACCCATACGCCTTAGGGCATCGGCAAGACCTATGGATGTGGTGGTCTTACCCTCACCGGCAGGAGTTGGATTAATGGCAGTCACCAATATCAGTCCGCCACGGCGCTCACCCTCATCTTTGTATTTCAGGGGCACCTTACCTATATAGCGGCCATATGGCTCCACCTCAACATCTATGAGTTTAGCAATCTCTGTAATTTCCTTCATCTTCATACCTCCCTCCCTTACTCTTGTCTTATGGCCAGTCTCCCTCCGACCTGCCATACCACATATATTAAAGCATAAAATGTTAAAAAATCACCTTATAAAGGGAAGCCATGCCTATGCGAAACCTGCGACGGGAACCACTGTCAAACTCTACCTTCACACTGCCACTGCCGGACACAGACACCACCGTTCCGTAGCCAAACTCCTCTGAATATACCCTATCGCCTTCCTTGACCATGGACGCATCGGTAATAGGAACATGGTATTCTTCCTGTGTAATGTCCGATGTAGAGATATTATCTGATTCCCTACTCTTCCAAGAAGACAGGGCGCTTTCCACATATTCCAGATAGGGAGACGGCTCTCTTGTCACAGTATCACCCCAAAGTGTTCTATACTGGGCATATGTTATATACAGGTGACGGCGGGGCCTCGTAACAGCCACATAAAAGAGTCTTTTCTCCTCCTCTTCATCATCAACATCTCTCCAAGCCATACCCCCACGCCTGTATGGTATATAACCATCTTCGGCACCTACAAGGAAAACCACATCAAATTCCAAACCCTTGGCAGCATGAATGGTCATAAGCCTCACACCATCTCTATCTCCTGAAGTATCCTGATCGGTTTTTAAAGCCATCTCTGTGAGAAAATCTGCAAGAGTTTTACCATCGGCGTCGTAGGCGGCCATGATATTCATCAGTTCACCAATATTCTCACGTCTAACATCCTCTCCCTCATCAACAAGCCACTGAAGGTATCCACTTTCCTTAAGAACATCTCTAAGAAGTTCTGCAAGTGAGATACCATTTTCTACCATGTTTCGCCACCTCATTACCATGGACCACAGGCGACGGAAAGAGGCTGCCGCCTTACCAGAAAGAAGAGAAGCCAGATCTCCTATATCCTCAACCTCATCAAAGTGTTTCCATAGTTTATCCTGTGAAACAGCCCCTATGCCACGGGGAGGCACATTGATAATACGCTGCCATGCCAGCTTGTCTCTAGGATTATGAATAACGGTGAGATAGGAGATAACATCCTTAATCTCCTTGCGGGAATAGAAAGACACACCCCTCACAAGGATATAGGGTATGCCATAGCGTGCAAGTACCTCTTCAAACTGGCGAGACTGGGCGTTTATGCGGTAAAGTATAGCCATCTCATTGTAGGGAATACCCTCGGAGATCCCTAGGGAGTGAATCATGCCAGCCACCCATGTTGCCTCATCACGATGATCTGCTGTGGAGATGATCTGCACCTGCCCCTCCTCATCGGTATGGGAATTAACACTGAAACGGTGCCTTGTTGCCATAGCAGAAGACACACTGTTTGCCACCTCTACAATCTTCTTACTAGAACGATAGTTGATATTGAGTTTTACAACCTTGGCATCGGGAAAGTCTTTCAGAAACTCATCAACAAAGTGGGGGGAAGCACCGCGCCAACTGTATATAGACTGCTGAACATCACCTACTACGGTAATATTTCTATGATCTGATGCTAAGTGTTTCCCTATGGCGTATTGAATATCATTGACATCTTGAAATTCATCAATGAGAATAGCATCAAAGAGTCCCGATATGATCTTGCCGTATTTCTCATCTTTGAGAAGCATATACCAGAAACCGAGAAGGTCGTCAAAGTCAAGCCTGCCCGAGGCATATAGTTCTGAGTGATAAAGGCGGAACAGTTCCCCATAGGATATCTGCAGGTGCCAATAGTCCGGAGTATAATACATTTCAAACTTACGCTCATCGTATATACCACGACGCTTAGCAAGGGATACATCCTCAAGAAAACGGGAAAGAGCCTTTTTATCATCACCGGTAGCCTTTATCTTATAACCTCTATCTTTGAATATAGTTCTCAGAAGGGTAAGGCTATCGTCCCTATCTGCCACTGTAAAATCTCCGTCTATCTTCATATCCTTCTTCAGAAGAGGGCCGACGTAGGACTTTATGATCTCTCTGGCATCGTCTCTACCCAGATAACGCCTCAGTATCATAAGTCCTGCCGAGTGAAATGTACGCACCCATGGGGGAGAAATATCAAGCCCCATATACCTCTTAAACATATCATGGAGTCTGTCTTGCATCTCACCGGCGGCCTTATTAGTAAAAGTCACAGCCAGTATGCGGTTTGGGGAAATGCCCTTATACATTACAAAGTGCAGAAACCTGTATGTCAAAACCCGTGTCTTGCCACTACCTGCACCTGCCAAAACCACCAGCGGTGTAGGTGGGGAAAGAACCGCCTCACGCTGTCTCTCATTAAGTTCTGTGTATACATCCACACCATATCACCCCATCTTCTATCTGCTACCTCTCATAATAGCACGAAGAAAATGTCAAAAAGAAAAGGGGGAGAATTCTCCCCCTATATTCAGGTGTAGGGTATTTGCCCTCTTAAGCATAGTGACATGCCACAAAGTGGCCCCCACCGATATCACGAAGCGGTGGTTCCTCGGTGCGACACTTCTCCGTGGCATAGGGGCACCTGGTATGGAAACGGCATCCCTTAGGTGGATTAATAGGTGAAGGAATCTCACCCTGAAGAATAATACGCTCTCTCTTATAGTCGGGGTCAGGCACAGGTACAGCAGAAAGTAGTGCCTGGGTATAGGGATGTTTAGGCTCATCAAATATATGCGCATTATTTCCGTACTCCATAATCTTACCCAGATACATAACAGCCACATAATCTGACATGTGGCGAACAACGGCAAGGTCGTGGGCAATAAACAGGAAGGAAATGCCGTATTTCTGCTGAAGATCTATCATAAGGTTAATAACCTGTGCCTGAATGGACACATCAAGGGCGGAAACAGGCTCATCTGCCACTATAAACTTTGGCTGCAGTGCCAGTGCACGGGCAATACCTATTCTCTGACGCTGTCCACCGGAAAACTCGTGGGGATATCTTCTGGCATATTCGGGGCGAAGACCAACGACCTCTAACAGTTCATAAACCCTCTTTTCTATCTCCTTCGGACTCATCTTTGTATGAACTACCAGTGGCTCGGCAATGATCTCACCAACAGACATTCTGGGGTTAAGAGAACCATAAGGATCTTGGAATATCATCTGCATCTCTTTTCTAAACTCCAGCATCTGGGATGGCTTTAGGTGAGCAATGTTCTTTCCTTCAAAAAGGATTTCACCGGCAGTAGGCTCAACGAGTCTCAAGATAGTTCTTCCAACGGTGGTTTTACCAGAACCAGACTCACCAACAAGGCCCAGTGTAGAGCCATCGTAAACATCAAAGGAGACATCGTCAACGGCTTTAACATGGGCAACAACCCTTCTTAGAAGGCCTGCCCTTATGGGAAAGTATTTCTTTAGGTTTCTTACCTGAAGTATTGGCGTAGGCATCTATAGCACCCCCTTATACGTACTTCCAACATCTGACGAAGTGTCCTGGTTCCACCTCAACCAGTGGTGGTTCCTCCACGAAACACTTCAACTCTTCTGTGGCAACGCTACATCTGGTATTGAAGCGACAGCCTTTGGGCATATTCATTGGGTTTGGCACTGTTCCGGGAATAGAAGGCAGTTTCTCTTTAAGGTGTCCCACATCAAGTCTTGGAATGGACTTCAGAAGACCAATGGTGTATGGGTGAAGCGGATTCTTGAATATAGTATGAATATCGGCATATTCCACCACCCTACCAAGATACATAACGGCAATACGGTGCGCATACTGGGCAACAACACCCAGGTTGTGGGTAATAAGTATATAGGAAGTGCCAAACTCTTCCTGGAGTTCTTTCATAAGTTCCAGTATCTGTGCCTGAATGGTAACATCAAGAGCTGTAGTAGGCTCATCGGCAATAATCAGAGATGGATTGAGCATCAGTGCCATGGCTATAACCACACGCTGACGCATGCCACCTGACATTTCGTGGGGATACTCATCTACACGCTTTTCAGGGGCGGGAATACCAACCTTTGCCAGCATCTCTATGGCACGCTCACGTGCCTCCTGACGGGATACATCAGGCCTATGGGTAAGCACAACCTCCATAAGTTGGTCGCCTACGGTAAACAGGGGGTTAAGAGCAGACATGGGCTCCTGGAATATCATAGCTATCTTAGAACCCCTGTACTTTCTCATCTCATCCATAGGCAGTTTCAGAAGATCTACATAGGACTGCTTATCCTCATCCCAGAACTCAATACTACCTGTGGGATGAAATGCCGTTCTTGCCGGCAATAGCCTCATAACAGAATAGGATGTCACTGATTTACCACATCCAGACTCACCAACTATACCAAGGGTTTCGTGGGGGTAGACCTCGAAGTCTACCCCGTCAACAGCCTTAACTATACCGTCTTCTGTATGGAAATATGTCCTTAAATCCCTTACTTTCAGTATCGGTTTTCTCGTCTCATTCATCCTCTTCCACTCCCCTCATTAGAGTTTCATCCTTGGATCAAGGGCGTCTCTGAGGCCATCACCAAGGAAGTTAAATGCCAAGACGGTCAGGAATAGGAAGGTACCTGGCAGATAAACAAGGTACATGTAGCCCGGTATCTGGAATATCTGTGTTGCGTTCTGAAGCATCTGACCCCAAGATGTAGCCGGTGGCTGAACACCAAAGCCCAAGAAGGAGAGAGAGGCTTCTGAAAGCATGGCACCACCAACTTGAAGTGTTGCCGCAACGATGATAGCAGCAGACACATTGGGCAGAATATGCTTGAACATGATTCTGCTATTTGGTGTTCCTATAGCACGGGCTGCTTCCACATACTGCTGCTCTTTAACAGACAAGACCTGACCTCTAACAAGACGGGCAAGACCCATCCAGGACCACAGAGCCAGCACCAGAGCAATAGGCATGGCACCACCTATGGCACCCATATGCAGTGTCTCAGAGAAGAAGTTGGAGAATTTACGCAGTGCCTGAGACAGTGCTAGCAAGAGTGGGAGTGATGGTATGTTCATCATGATATCAACGAAACGCATGGAAAGGTTATCCCACCAGCCACCGTAGAAACCAGCGGTAATACCTATAACGGTACCAACGGTAATGGCTATGATAACGGTCAGAATACCAACAAGTAGTGATACCTGACCACCAAATATCAGTCTGGCAAGAACATCTCTACCCTTATCGTCGGTTCCCAGCGGATGACCTTTAGAGAACATAGGCAGGTGTGGGAACTCAACAAGGTTGGCAAGATCGGAACGGATTTCATCGGCCTTTACACCACCCACATCATACCAGGCCTTACCATAACCATAGTAGAGTTTACCATATGTATGAGCCTTAAACTCCAGTTCTGTTCCAAAACTACCAACAGTGCTCTTAAAAGATGCAAACTGGTTGTAGGTGTAATAGACATAGTAAAGACCGGAAACGATGTTGCAACCACTGGGATCAGAGTTATCACTAAGTCCCAATTCTGCCTTAATAGTGCGAAGTCTTTCAATAAGAGGAGAATTCCAGATGGCTTCCATCTGCTTTACAGAGATATCTGTGGTGTTTCCAGCCATGCAAGCCTCTTTGGCGCCCTTACCAAAGAACACCTTCTCAGCCATCTCGTCACTAGACAGTATACTCTTTACATACTGGGCACCATATATATTCTTAACCTTTTCCTGCTCATCGTAGGACATATCAGCATAACCGGGAACATTCTCTGTGAGATATTCATCCAGAAGGCTCTCAAAGTTGGGTATAAGTATCTGAGCAAGTCCCACAATGAACTTAGGATAGTAGGACTTATCAAGGGAAAACTCCCTCTGAGACCAGTAATCAACAAAGTCTCTCATATCGGTGAGTATAAGTTTATCATACTGCATCTTATCCATATTACCGCGCACATCGTTTTCAACTTTCTTAAACATTTCTCTATACACAGGCAGAGCATCTTTCTCCATAATTGCCATAAGATTGCTGTCTCCTGCCAGTGGTTTGAGGGCTTCAAATAGTGCCTCAAATGGTTTCTGCTCTTCCAGTTTCTTTACAGTATCACGGTAATAGTCAATATCTTTAAGCACAGACTTATATTCTTTAAGATCTGCCTTTATGTTGGCAATAGTCTTCTCCCTCTGGGCTACTGCACTGTCAATGTAGTTAGTGAGAACTTCTACAACATTCTTACAATCCTTTTCAAGATCACATGCCTGGAATGCAAGGTCTTTTATGAAGGAATAAATTCTAGCCTTAACAAGCGGATCTTTCTCACTGTCTATACCGGAAATCTCCCTGAGTTTCTCGGCGAATTTACGCTTCATGATGACATTATCTTTGCCACCAGAAGAATATTTTACAGCCTCAGAAAGTCCACCTTTAACCTTCTTCATGTAAGAAATCTCTCTACCTATTCTATCTATCTCCTCATCATAAGCCTGCTTCACAAAATTGTAATCCTTTAGAGAAGGCATATTCTTTGGAGCCTTAAGATCTTCTACACCACCAGGGAAGCTTTCATACATGGATATCTTCTTTGCCACATCGGTAATGGGCTCTACATACTCACCTTTCCACTTACTCTCCATGAATATCTTTGCCACACAGGGATCTTTTAAAGCATCGTAGGAAGAAAAGTCATTTGTATCGTAAAGTTGAGAACTGAGAGAACCACAGAGATCACAAACAGCAGGTTTATCAGCACTACCTGTAAACAGTGCATCTTCATCGCATACCTTTGGAGAAACATTGTCAGTGCACCCCTCTCCCTGTGGGACATCACAGAGAGTATTTTCATTGTCACCCTGACAGAATTCACATGGATTTTCAAATGCACAACCTGCCTCAGAATACATACCCTTTTCCCTCTTATACTGATCCACAAGGGTAGCCTGTTTTTCAGCAATTCTGTAGGTAAATGCCCTATCAATGAAATCGTATGCCTTCTGAAGAGAACTGAGATAAAGATTCTGTTTCTCAAGGTAATTATTATATGCTTTTAACTTGTCTTCTACATTGGCAATAATATCCTTTGCCTTCTGAATATCGCCGGAGTTCTGAACACTCTTAAGATCACTGTCATAACCAGAAGGAAGGGAAATATCTTTCACATAGAATGTTATAGAAGAGTGCACAATGGTAAGAAGATTGTTAATAGTACTGACAATAAATTGTTTACCACCGGCATCAAGATCATCGGCAGACATATTTAAAATAATTTCAGAGAAGGTCTGACCATCATGAGAAAGATCATAAACACTGCTTTTCAGTTGGTTATAAACGGTAATCTCGTTACCGATAACAGAAAGCACAGACAGATATGGGGAAAATACACTTTCCATTTCCTTCCCTGACTCATTATATGAATTTGCCTGAGCTGCCATCTTTTCAGCATCATCGGTAAACTGCTTAAACCAGTGGAAGACTACCCCCATAGGAAGGGCTCCATTTTCAATAGGCTTTTGCAGTTCAGGAGCAGAACTAAGAAGCGGCATCAGTTTATCATCCATAGAAACCTCTGCATAGGAAATAATCTGTTCATTGAGTTTCCCAAAGTAAGGCAGTTTTTCGGTTCTAGAAATGACATCTTTAAATACATCTCTATATGGAATAGTCTCATCTGGTGGAACACGCCAAACAAGACCTCCTAAGAATGAAAAGAGAAAAATAGTTACAAGTAGAATCAGAGATATAACAGCGGGCTTATGCCTTCTAAAACGGCGCCATACCATTGACCAATATGAATATGACTTCTGCTGAGTATTATTATCCTTCTTTACATTGTTTTCGGCCACCTTTACTCACCCCTTTCATTAACTGTAACGGACTCTCGGGTCAATCACACCGTAAAGGACATCGGCAAGAAGGTTGGCAAAGAGCGTAAGCACAGACTGGATAATAAGAACAGCCATAACAAGGGGAATATCTTGCTGATTAAGACCTGTCCACATCAGTTTACCAATACCACGTATATTGAATATCTGCTCGGTGATAATACCACCACCTATGATGCCGGGTATCATTAGCACAAGAATAGTAACCAGCGTAACCATGGTGTTCTTAAGGGCATGCTTACGAATAACAACATCCTCAGGAAGACCTTTGGCTCTGGCCGTACGTATGTAGTCTTGATTCATAACCTCTAGCATGGCGCTTCTGACATATCTTAGAAGACCACCAGAGAAGAGAATACCCCAAATCACAACAGGAAGCATGAGATAGTAACTACGGACAAGATATACCTGGTAGAAGGTGTAATCGGTTGGGTAGAAAGTATCGGGACCTATACCACCGTTGGGGAATATCTTCAGAACACCGGCAAAGTAGTAAAGGGATAAAACACCGGCAAAGAATGATGGCATAGAAAGTCCCAGGAACACCAGGAAGGTAACAAGGTTATCCCAAATGGTGTATTGCTTAATAGCCGTAAATATACCAAGCGGCAAGGCTATAAGTAGTTGCAAAATAATAGTGTAAATACCCAGATAAAGTGATATCGGTATTCGCTCCATAACGGCATGATAAACATCTGTCGGGTTCTGAGAAATAGAAGGACCCCAGTTACCCTCCATAAAAGAGATAAACCACTTTACATAACGAATAAACCACGGCTGATCAAATCCCCATTGACGGCGAAGCCTCTCTATCTGACCTTTGGGGATCTGAGGATTCATTTTCATCTGCTGGAACGGATCACCCATGAGTGTTAGCACAAAAAAAGCTACCAGGGTAATAATAATAAACGTGGGAATAAGCCCCAGCAGCCTGCGGATAATGTAATTTAACACTACCCTACACCCCTTTCCTCATAGTGTTACCTAAAAACAGGCATTAGTTCAGAAATATTATAGCACAAGAGGAGAAACACTTTCTTATAAAGTCTCTATGGGGATAAAGGGAAGATAAGCAGAATATAATGGCTCACCTACTTGCATATTTAGGTTGGGGGAATTTAAACTATGCATCAAATATGCACAGCCACACTTTTCCAAATAAAAAGGGGGAGCCATTGGCTCCCCCACTTTCTACACAATGTTTCTATTACTGCTCCTTGTACCAGTACTCTATGTTCCAGGTGTGGGCACCCACGTCAAACTTCATGTCAAAGCCCTCAAGGGTCTTGATTACGGCATCGTGGGTGTCATACCAGGATAGTGGTATCTCTGGCAGCCACTCTGCCCACACCTTCTGCATCTGGATGTAACCTTTACGTCTGGTTTCACGGTCGATGTTGTTGAATGCTATGTCGATTGCTGCATCCATCTCCTTATTCCTGAATCCAGCAAGGTTCTGTCCATTGTAGTCATTGGACTTAGATGGAATCTCGGAGGAGCGGTAGAGGGATCTTCCACCCTGCTCCAGAGCGGAACCAGAACCCCATGCAAACTCTGTTGCATCAAAGGCCCTTATCCAAATGGTCTCACCAAACAGTGTTCTTGCTGTCTGGGTCTCTGGGTGCATGATGATTCCATACTTCTTGAGCTGCTGGGAGAAGATCTCCAAGGACTGCTTACGGTCAGATCTTGTGGTGGTCACCACAGAGAACTCAAACTTCTTGCCCTCTGGAGATACCCAGACTCCATCAGAACCTTTGTGGAATCCCGCCTTCAGAAGCAGTGGCTCTACCTTTGCGGGATCATACTTAACTATGTTATCAATCTCGCTCCAGTATGGCCATGTACCAGGTATGATGAAGGAGTGACATACCATTCTTCCACCATAGTACACACGGTCAATGACCTCTTTCCTGTTCAGAGCATAGGACAGAGCCTGTCTGACCTCTTTGTACTTAAACAGTGGGTGGTTGTATGGTGTGTCAAGGGTTGGATTGTCAGGTATATTGTTTGGATCGTCAAAGTTCACTGTCCAGTGTTCCCAGAATGCAGAACCCATGTCTACGAGATTGTAGTTTCTCATAAAGGTCTGCTCTTTCCTAAGAGCACGTGCTGCCTGGGCATTGATAACCATGATAGCTACATCGGCTCTCTTACTACGAAGCTCGTTCTGAGCTGCTTCTGGAGACTTGAAGGAGAAGATGACCTTGTCAAAGAGACCACGGCCAAGCCATGCATTTCTGTTAGTGACAAGCTCAATGGACTGACCCTTTGCCCACTTGGATACCTGATAGGCACCATTGCCCAGTGGCCTATCATTGAAAGCAGATGCCATGATTGCCTCTGCCTTGGAAGCCATGAAGTTAGTAATGTCCTTGCTGATAAGAATAGACTGATCGGCAACATAGTCACCATCGGGAGTAATCTTTGTCATGAAGTAGGACTTGGCTGGGAATGTCAGAGTCTTGTGAAGAACGTTCTTCTCAAACCAGTGTTTTGGATATGCAATAAGTCCTGCACCTATTGGAATGTATGGGTTAACCTCTGTCCAGTAATATCTAATGGTGTTGTTTCCGACCTTCTCAACAAGGGCAATGTGGTCATCAGGATAGGTTCCTGGTGTTCTCATACCAGGTGTCAGTTCCAGAAGAAGACCAAAGATAAAGTCATCAAGTGTCAGAGGCTGCCCATCTGCCCACTTGGTTCCAGGACGCAGAGTGTACTCAGAAATGGCATAGATGTTCCTCTTCTCACCATTGGGCATGGTGATGGTCATGAGAGGCTTATACTCACCATTCTTGTCCTTAGGACCAACTTTCAGTTTGCCATTCTCAAGGGTTGGCACATCGTAGGCAAGATCTGCCCACAGGTTACCGTGATAGTCAGATGCAAGCATACCATAACCTGTCCCACCAAGAATCTGTGTCATTGCAGCCATAGAATCAAGCAGAGAGAATAGTGTCTTTGGCTCCTGCTCGATAATAACCTTGAGGGTACCACCCATCTTTACTGGATACTTAACCTTGTAAATGGAGTAAGCCATCTCTGCACGGGTTGCAGGGGCATCAAGGGCGATAAGACGACCGGGCTCACGCCAGTTGATGAGCTGATACTGAGGCAGAATTGCCAGTGTGGCATAGTAGGCTGCCCAGTGCTTGCGATACTTGGGCTCATCAGATGCACGGAGAGCAGGGAAGTAAGGTTTGCTCTTGATCTGAGGAAGAACGGTCTTCTCCAGATCTATACGGTTAACAATGTAGTAAAGACGCTCAGCCATAACGATAAGCTCGGCACGGCTAACATTCTTATTAGGTTTAAAAGTACCATCGGGATAACCCTTGACGATACCAGTCTTTACAGCGGCATATACCCACTTGTAGTACCACTGTTTCTTATCGGTGACATCTTTGAAAATAGGAGTAGCGTTTGCATATTTGTCAGGGTTAACACCAGCAAGTCTAACTGCGATAACTGCCATCTGGGCACGGGTAACATTACCTTCGGGGTTGAATTTACCCCCACCCACACCAGTAACTATACCTTCGTCGGCAAGTCTTGTAATGTACTTGTAAGCCCAATAATCGGACTTGACGTCGCTAAACCCTGCTGCATTGGCAGGAATGGCCACGACTACCGCAGACAGGGCAATAGCGACGGCCATAAGTAGAACAACATACTTTCTCATGTCGCACATCTCCTCCTTTCGAGGGTTTTTAAATTTATAGGCACCCAGAAAGGGCACCCTTCCACGAGTAAATTATACCACAAAGGAAGCATACTTATACACAAAGGAATGCATATTTTCACCTTATCTGTCTTCCAAAAGAGAGCCCAGTTTATCCACATCTTTTCTCAATATCTCTGCACTCTTAATGAGTTTTTCTGCTAACTTTTCCTGGTCTCCAGAAATGTTAAGAAGTTTCCCTGACAGATTATCAATGAGATCTATCATACCTTCTATACTCTTCATAGAACGGGAAACTTCAGATGTAGCAGCCGATAATTCCTCCGATACAGAAGCCAGATCATCAGA
>Ga0256831_1000707_pt1 | contig 17573 bp, 18 predicted proteins | sample 132544metaG_FD_189087 | JGI IMG/M metagenome (GOLD analysis project Ga0256831, IMG submission 189087) | Hydrothermal vent microbial communities from Lau Basin, Pacific Ocean - 132-544 | ecosystem: Environmental > Aquatic > Marine > Hydrothermal vents | place: Pacific Ocean: Lau Basin | collected...
ACACATATTTTGGCGACCTCGAAGCTATCTTTTGCGTGAATAAATTTCCTATAAAAATCATAAACCTCATCATCGAGCGGGTGAACGAACCGCTCCGTGTTTTCCGTGTTCACATAGGCAAAAAGCAGATGTTCGGGAGTACTGCTTGGGACAATCTCTCCGGTATCCAAAAACTTACTAAACTCAAAACGGTATATTTTTCTAAATTTTCTAAAAAAATGTTCCCTGATTAAATGCTCTATTCTCGCATCCTCCGCAAGATTCCAAAAGCTTCTTGGGATCTTGTTTTTTTGTAAAAACTCATTGAGTCTGTCGTTGTCGTCGGTAGTAAAAAGAGTGTGCCCCAATTCGTGAAACAAAAGAGCTTCGTTGGCCTTGATTTTGTCCTTCTCCGTGAGAAGCTTATCTTTGAAATCTTGCAACATACCTATGACTATTTGATAGGTTCTTTCATCTTTTGGAAAACAGTATGCCGTAGATACGTCGGGGGAGAAGTAGTGCTCATAATCAAAGCCATCTTTATACAATTCATAAACGCTGGCTTTTGCGAAATTTGAACTAATATACTTTTTGACATACTCGACTATCTCTATTGTTTTTTGTCTATCGCCTTTGTACAGGAAGACCATACTTTATCCTTTGTTATCTGTCATCTAAAATGACATCCAAAAATTTGGACTTGTAGCGAGGACTGTTTATTTGCACAATCGCTGATTTTCTGGGAATGAGGTAACCAAATCTCTTTTCTTCAATTCCAAGCATTCTGGCCGCTTGTGAAGTGAACATGCTGTCTATTCCAAGAATTATTTTAAACGCCGTAGATTGCAAAATGTCTTGCGGATAATGCGTAATAGACTGGGAAGCCGATAAAAATCCGACACCAAATTTTCTCCCCTCGTTTATGATGATATTGATTATATGATCGGCGTCGTCTGTCAAAAACCTTTTAGCTTCATCTATTACTATGTATTTTTTGACGACGTTTTGTTCCTCTTTCGAAAAATCCTTGTTTTGTTTCGCCTCAAGGAACACCTGCTCCGAAACTATATCGATGAACATCTTTTGTTCATCCGCATTAAGACTGCTTATGTCATACCGCTTAATAGGCTTTTTTTTATCGAAATCGGGAGTTTTGTTTTTGAATATCCCGCTTGAGTTGAGCGTAACTATTCTGTCGTAAGTGGATTTGAGTACGTCTTTATTGTCATACTTGATATATTTGTCAATCTCGGTATCGCTTTCGATCGACTCTATAAAGTTTTTGCACGCATCTAAATATTCGGCCTTGTATTTTTCAAGCTTTTCTTCGAAATCTCCTCTATCTATGGCCGAATTTTTAAGCTTCTTGAATATTTTTTGGATGTCGTCCAAAGCTTTGTACGCCTTGTAATTTCCACCGGCTATTAGCTCTTTGAGTTTATAATTGGTATATTTTTCCAAATCTTCCATTGTGGGAAACTGTTTTGGAAATTTTTTATTTTTTCTCATATCGTAATCTAACGACCAGCTTTTTGGATTATCCTCGTAAAAGCCGTTGGCCGCAAACAGATCCCTCAAGATGTTAACCAAAACGGCTTCTTGTTTTATTCCAAGCTTCCTGCTGGTGCGGTTGATCATATTAATAAAATTTCTAATTTTTTTTCTGACCCCTCCGTAATCTTTATCCGAAGAGATAATCAACGGATTGATCCCGTAAGGCGAAGTTTCCGAAAATTTTACGGTAGAACAGATCGAGTCGTCAAAGGATATATCTCCATGCACGTCGAAAACGTGAAACTCCACCGGATGTTCGGCCGTAGCCGTCAAGCTTTTGATTATTTTTTTAATCGTATAGGTTTTGCCGCTCCCTGAATAACCGGCTACGATACCGTGAGGGTTTACGCACTCTTCCGGCTTCCAGTAGATTTTTTTGGACGGATCCCATTTGTATCTGCCTATGTAAACATACATAATACGCTCCATTCTCCCTGTTGGGCTTTTATAATCTATAAAAAGAATTAAAGCATATTTTTGAATATTTTTTCACTCCTTTATTAAAAATTGGTATGTTTCCAAACAGTTTTTTTATACAATTATGGGAACAACAGTTAGGAGCGGTTATGAAAAGAAGCATCGCCATCTGTTTGATAGGTATCGGTCTTGTCTATGCTCAAGGGGTTTACGCCAAAGAAAAAAAGAAAGCAAGCGACGATATTTCTCAGATGCAAAAATTCTATTTTGAATTGGGGGTCAAAAGCGCAAAAGCCCAATATTACAAAAAAGGCTACGAAGACGCCTTGAACGATCTCAAAGAACTTTTTAAACAATATAGGCAAAAGCTTGAAGAATATGAAGCGGGGAAATATTTGATAGAGAACGCAAAAATTACCTATCCGAGAATTTTTCGAGTCAAAGAGGGCGAAGATTACAAAGTCGTTATCGAAAAACCTCAGGTGGAGAAGAAATTTGACGAAAACGATCTTTTTTTAATTCCCATGAGAAACAAAGAGAGAGAAAGAATCAAAAAACTTGCTCAAGAAAAGTTTGTGTCGGCATTCGAAATGTTCCCTTATGCTTCAGAGAGACTGGAAAAAGACAGTCCCTTGCCTATGAACAGCTATGCAAAGAAGGATAGCTATGTGGTACCGGTTAGCGGAAAAAGCGAGGAGCTTAAAAAATTTCTCGACACGTATGGATACAAATACGCCGAATCAGATAACGGTTACAAAATATTTTTTGACACGAAAAAAGAAAAAGAGGATTTTTGCCTAAAAGTTACAGGGAATAGAAATTGCGAAGAATGATTTTTCCTATCTTGGTTCTTCCCTTTGCCGGATACGCATCTCAATTCAGTTTGCAAAGTTTATTCAATACCATTTTGCATGAATATTTCTCCTCCTCCCCGTATACGCTGCCAACGCTTACGCCGCCAAACGTTTCCCGTATATGCGACGCCTCTTTCAACCAAATCACCAACGAGCTTCAAAACATCAAAAACAGTCTCAATCTTTGGGGGTGCTCCATATCTTTAGACGGTGCGGTTGCTTGCGTGCAAAAATACAATCAACTCATTTGTCACAATGGAGGCAACTATAAACAGATTCCCGCAACCGTTTACGAAACCAACAAAAAAATATCCAGCCTTTCCAACGTCATAGGAGGCGACATCTACAAGGAGCAACCGGTACAAAACCAGAGCGTGGTCAATTTAAATTACTTCAATAGCTACCAAGGCGTTTACTGGAAAGAGTGCGCATTGTATGGAGGAGATGCAGAAGATTGTCTGGAAAAAAGATTGTCCAAGCTGCCCCACGATATAAAAAGCTTCAAACAGAACATAAAAGAGGAAAACGAAAAGATACCGAGTACATACATAAATACGGCGGCAAAATACAAAGAGGACTTGAAGCTGGAAAAAGAATTGATGCAAAAATGCGCAATGGACAAGACATGCGTAGAAAATGCTTTAAAGCAAAAACAGACCAAAGAGGGAAAATATAAAAAAAGAGTAGCCGAAGAAAGCGAGGGAAGGAAAAAGGAATTTATCGACAAGTCGGCTCTTACCGACGAGATATGTTTTACGACCGAGGACGCAAAAGAACAGATACCTACGGCCTACCAAAAAAAATATGTGGAAAAATCGGTTAAAAAAAACAGAACTGAGGAGCTTGATCTGTCCTACCACAGGCATCATCTCAAAAGCCTCACCATTTTGGTGGACCTGTCCGAATACAAAGAAAATTTTACCTCAACCCCCTTTTTCAAAAAAGATTTCGAAAAGGCCATCAAGGATATGGATGGCCAGATCGACACCTATATTAAAAATTAAGGAATTGAGAAAATGAAACAGCGACATCTCAAAAAAAGAAAATTTTCGCACAAACAAAAACAAAAAGGAGAAAAGATGCAAAAATATCTACCTAAAAACAGTCAAGCGATAAAGGAGAGAACAGAAGAGGTAAATATTGCGGAAACCGACTCTTTCAAGCTAAAAGACAAGCTTCTTGGCGCAGCCAAAATCTTTTTAAACAAAAGCCCTATGGTTGTTATGGAGCGTCCCCTCAACGAAATGATGGAAGAGTTGATAAACACTCTGTTTCTCGTCATAGAAGGAGAGAGACTTACAAAAAAAGAAGTTATAGCCAATCTTGTTTTATTTTTTGAGGAGTTGAAATTTGCCGATTTCGAGATTTCAAAAAAGATACTTTTTTATAGAAACGGATACTTTATCAAAAATCTCTATCTGGAAATTTTTGAAAAAACCCCAGAGACAAAACGATTTGATGTTTTCATAGGAGAAAAACGCTACAGCGTCCAATTCAAAGACTCTACTGTTTTTTTCAAAGACATTATAGAAGAGGTAATCGATTTTTACAGGCGGAGCAAAAAAAACGAAGAGGAGATCAAGCTGGATATAGCTTCCCAGCGTGGTTTTATCAACAACGTTTTGATGCTCATTGACATCGAGTACAGCACCGAAATCCCAAAAAATATCAAAAGATCGCTTGAAGTTACCTATCAACTTTCGGAAGAGGAGATAGAAAAAGCGCAACCTGTAATCATTGAGTATGTAAAACAGGATATGAATAAGACGATTTCTCCCGTTTTAAAGAAAATGAGTTCGATATTGACCAATATGGAAGAGGAACGAATAAGCGAATTCTTGGAAAAAATAACTGAGATAACGAAAAAACTGGATGCGGTAAAACAGGTAGGAGGATACGAAGAACAAAAAAAGATCGACTGTTTGGATCGAGACTTCTTCAGCGAGAAGGTGGAGCAGAGCAAGGACGAAATTAAAAACGAGATCAAAAAGCTTGAATCCAATCTTGTATCGATCGAGAGCAACCTAAAAGCGATCGGCATAAAAAAGGATATAGAGGAAAAAGCGCAAAGCGGCCCAGAAGAAAACATCAACGAGGAAAAGCGTTTTGCCGAAGAGACGGAGCAAATCGAGATTTTGGATTGCTGTAAAAAAGTGGAACAAAACACGGCGTTACTGCCCCATATCGATGAGACGATAAAGGCGCTCAAAGAGGAGCTTTCCTTTATAAAAGAGGTCATGACGAGGCTTGAATCGGCCTATGAAAGCGAAAAACCGGCGGCAAAAATAGAAGAGGAGTCGGAAATAGATCGTCAGGCGGAAATTTTGGCGCAAGACGCCCCTGGATTGGATGACATAGCCAATCTGACAGATGTGATTTCTCAAGAAGAATCCGATATGGATTTGTCCTTGGGGGATGACATAGGATTGGACGAGGAAATAGATCTCTACCATGAAAACAAAGAAAGAAAAGAACCTCACTTCGAAGAAAGCAAAACGGAGGCGGCAGAAAACTATCAACTTGAAGAAATAAAGGTTTTTTTGTCCAGCCTACAAAACAAATTTGATGAGGTGGTGGAGTTTATACAAAAATTAGAAAGCAAAATCGAAACCGCCTCTTCACAACCCGAGACCGCAAAACAGGATTCGGAACAACTGATCGAAGCGCTTGAGAAAAGATTTCAGAACTATTTTGAGCGCATTATGGAAAGCCAAGAGCAGCTTGAGAAAAAGATAGACGAGATAGACGAAAAACTTGAGTTTATCTACAAAGAGACGGAAGAGGCAAGGAAGATACGTGAAAAATTCTTAATGGAAGACGAAGATGAGGAGTAAACTTTTTATTGTTTCGACGCTGTTGTGGGGTTGGCATCTATTTGCCTCCCCGGACGATTTTTTACAAAAATATGTGGACATGGAGCGTCGGATAGCCCAATATTATAATCTTGACAGAGGCATTTTTAGAGCCGTTGTGGAGGCAGAGAGCGTTTTTAACAGATACGCTCTTTTAATAAGGAGCACACGACCCCAAAAACTTTCCCGATTTCTTGAAAATAACGGGGTGCCTTATAAAAAAAACCGAAAATTCTTTTCCATATTCCCAAAAGACAGAAGAAGCGCCGAACTTTGTTACAACCAAATATTCGGCACTGAAAAGGCTCTGAAATCTTTTGGCGTAATAGATTACGATGCGGGATTGATGCAGATCAATAAAAGCAATTTTTCAAAATATGGATTGGACAAGGAGTACTACCTCGATTTTTCAAAGAATATGATAGCGGGAGGCTATATTTTGAAAGATTGCTTTGAGTGGGCAAAACGTTTTGGTCGCAGATGGTCCGTGATTTACGGTATAGAGTGCTACAACAAAGGAACTAATGTCAAAAAAATAGACCTTCTCGGCTACGGCTATGCAAAAAAAGTGTTAAGAAATTATGCGAGAATCGTGAAATAAGAGGCAAGGAAAATTTATGTTTTTTGAAAAGGAAAACAACCATCAGTTTTGTGCGGAAGCCATGAGAGATATTTTTCTTTCCATTTCCAATTGCCTAAGCGACAGAGAAGTAAGCAAAGTATACAATATTCCCTACCCGACCGTAAGTAAATGGAAAAATCTGGATATGGAGCATTTCAAAAATCGCTACAAAATCTATCTCATAGAATTTTTAAGAAGATTCGATCAGGAAAAAACGAAAGAAATAATAGAAAAATACAAGCTTCCACGCAACGTCAATCTTAAATTGGTATCGGGAACGACGCAGATCCCTTACAGGGTTTTGGAGAGTTTCGAAAGCAGCAAAGCGAAATGGAAAACATTTTTCTATCAGATATTGATGGAGCACAACCAAGAACTTTTCGAGCTGCAATACGAACTCGTTAAAAAAAGCGCAGAAAAAAAATATTTGATGAAAAAGAAGGAGCAAAAACAAAATGAGGTATAAAATATCTCTGGTGGTAAGTTTTGGCGATGGAAAGAGTATAACCGTCGAACGCCAAGCTGAGATGAAAAACACCGAAGAAGCGATAAAAGGCGCCCAAAAGACAAGAATAATACAGGCTTTGGTAAAAAATGGCGAAATCTTGTTCGTTGACAACAAACGGCAATACTGGAAAACAAAACAAGAGAGCCTGGAGAACGCAGTCGCTTTCGCAAAAGATATATTCAACAATCAAAAAATAGAAAAAATAATTATTAAGGACGGTTGATGTATCTTTTTATAGCAGAAGATTCATACTATTATACCCCAAGAATAATAAATCAGCTTAAAAAAAAGTATGGACTTAAAAAAATTATCCCCGTAAACGCAGGTCGGACCTTGGAGGAGGGGATACAAGAATATCTTAATCTGCTGGCAAAAGATCCCTCATATTTTGGAAAAATAGCACTTATTTCTCCAGTAGACATCTCATCGACCCATTCCGCCTACTCAAAAAGCGCTTTTTTAGAAAAGGTATATTTGCGAAATTTTTACGGAGTCTCTACGGTTTTTCAAAAAAGCAAAAACATATCGGCTGAAAATATCCTGAGCGAAAAATTTGGAGTGAAATTTGTCAAACCAAAATTGACGCTTAAAGATTACGGAGGCGCCGAAAGATTGGCCCACGAAGTAAACGAGATACTTATCAAGGAGCGCTACGGTCTTCCGGTACAAGGGTTTTTGGTAGCTGGTATTCCTGGAGCGGGAAAATCTTTTTTCGCAGAGTGTTTATCGGGGGAATTGAATAGATTTATGATTGAGCTTAATTTGGCCAAATTTTTGGAATACGATCAACCTCTTTTAATGGTGGACAACTTTTTTGATTTTATCGCAAACAGCGGGGACAACTACGTCATTAGGATAGACGAGATCGAAAAGATGCTAAAAGGAGAGGAGATAAAGAATATATTTGGACGGCTTCTTACTCAAATCAGCGGATTTGGCGAGAGAAGCAAGTCCAAGGTATTTTTTGTGGCGACGGCCAACAACCTTTCTGAACTGATGAAAGAGCATCCGGAATTTGCCCGTTCGGGGCGATTTGATTACCTTCTTTATCTAACTTTCCCAGACGAAAGCAATGCAAGAAAAATTTTTGGACTCTATATAGACAAGATGAACAAAAAGCTTCACTCCTACATAATCCCAAAAATGATAAAGGACGCAAACAACAAAAACCTCATCTCTTCAGCCGATCCCAATTCCATACGGGGCCAAGTTTATCTTTTGGCCAAAAAGGGCGTTCCATACGAAGAAATTTCAAAACGGATCAATTTCTCTTTCAACGTAGACGAAACCATACACTATTCTTTAATGATATACCGTGACGGATGCGTGGTAAAAAACAGATACGTATATACTCCGGTTGAGATTAGCTATATAGTAAATAAAGTTTTTATAGACAAAATCCTCAGCGGTAAAAAAGAGAGCGATATAATAAAAGAAGCGGTATCCAAAATTCAGCCTATTCAATTTACCCTCAAGGGAGCAATCGACAATCTCGAAGGAAAAGCGAAGGATTTTAGAAGAATATAGATCCGTATACCAGCTTTTTTACAAGTTTTTGACATATTCTTCAAAGAGACAAGCGAACAAATCAAAGGTGCGAAATTCATCAAGACAGATAAATACCACTTTTTGTCAAACGTTTTTTTTGTATACTTTAAAGTAAAAAAGTATTGCTTACTAGCGGGAGCGGTTATGAAAAAAGAAGAACTTATTCGATTGAGCAACAAACTACATCTAAAAACGATAAGGAGTCATAGAGCAATGATAGCAAAACTAAATGATCCCGCACATATTCAATATATAGCCGAAAGACTTATCATGTTGATCGGAATTAGAAAATATCTTGAAAACAACAAAATACCAGAAAACAAGACCGACAAAATCATAAACAAACAAAATTATCTCCTTGAGGAGATAGAAAATTTCCTGGAAAAAGAGGTGGCATAAGAGCTATGAGCGTAAAGAAAATCGCCTTTTCGGTTATCACGGCAGCCTCTTTGGTCACAACCAACTCTTTTGGACTCTCTTCCCAGCAGGTTTTGGGAACATTAAGCAATTTTTTAAGCACTCAGGGGCTAAATCTTCAAAATTTCGTAAACCAGCTATTTAATACGGGAGGGCTTAGCAACTACATCGGGGAGATCTACGCTTTGTCCAACGCAAAACTTTACTGCCCGGATACAAACGTGCTATCCGGAAACTCTTTGTGTGATATAGCCCAGTCGAGCCTTAGTTTGAGCAACAAAGTTTTCGAGATCCCTTTTTGCTCGATAACGCTAAATCTCAACTCATTTACGAAACCCTTCGAAGGCCTTTCCAAAATCTGTTCTTCCGGCGGACAACTCTCCTATAACGCTTTTGATTTTATAAATACGCCCAAAAATATCGTGGAGATGTCGAATCAAAAATTCGATTTTTTCAAAAACTCCTCTTTGTGCGGAACCTCTTCGCAAACGGGAACGACGACTGGCGCCGCACAAACCGAAAGCAAATTTGTTGAACTTGTGGAGAAGGAAGCGGACACGAAATCCTATTTCGACAATGCGGGAAAGATAAAATATGAGTGCGTGGAATTGGCTCTTAAAAACGGAGCCGATCCGGAGCAGATGTGCGCCACGGAAAAACTTTTTTCCCCGTCGAACAAGGATGAGGTAAAAGCAAGGGAGGATATAGATACGATCGTAAAAGAGAATCTCAAAGAAGAGAGCTTTGTAGATACGGAGGCATCTATTGAGAACGAACATAAAATATCAGAAGATCTTTTGGTTAAATGTTCCAATTACGATGATTTAAAAGACTCCAAAGAGTGCGAAGACAAATATTACGAACAAGAGTATGGCATTAAGGAGAAAAAGGGAGCAGCCTATAAAGAGATAGAGGCTAATCAAGCACAAATTTCGACCGTGACGCAAAAGGCGGCGGAAGCGGAGTACACCATAGTCCTTCCTACCGAAGAGATGAAAGAGAAAATTCCTTCGGCACTTAGAAGGGATTTTGTTTTTTTGTCCGACAAGATTTTCGCAAAAGAGGTGATGGTAGCCTACTACGAAAACGAAATCGTCAATCTAAAAAAGGAGCTGGCGGATTTGCTGTATGAAAAGAAAGTGGTATGCACAAGACAGTTTTATCCCAAGCCGTACAAGAAGACTCTAAAAACCCTAATGGAGAATCTCGATGCGGAATAGAATCGCAAAGACATCGGTTGCTCTTTTTTTGCTTTATCAATCCCTGTTTGGATGCGCCTGTATTCCCAGCATCAGTTGCGCTCCCGTAAAAGCATCAATGGGAGCTACGACCAGCGCTTTGCTCAACTACATAAAAAAATTCGACAACGAAGCTTTTACGGAACAGTTCGCAAAAAGAACACTACACCAGCTTTATATGGCCAAAAAGAAAAAGCAGGAGATAGCAAGGAGCTACGAGCGCAGGAAAGTGCTTTTAAAAGAGATGAACATACTCAATCAAGAAGAAGCATTTTTGAACGAGGCGATTACAAAGATCCCATATATTGAGGTAAAAGCGCTCAAAACGAAAGCCAACGGACTTTTGACGGAGCTTCAGACGATAGACGCATCTATCGATGTAGCCAACGATATAGACGACAAAATGCTTAAACTAAAAGATACGCAAAACATGAGATAACCGATGCACGTAGAAGGCAAGGAACTAAGCTTTTATGAGTATCCCAAAAGAGTCGTATATAACGAAATACTCAAAGAGGCAATACAGACGAGGACGAGATTCGAAAAAATTAAAAACTTTCATTTGACGAACAAGGAGATCATCGATACTCTCTTTTTTTGCAAAAAACAGTTTCCCAAAGACAAAAACGACGTTTTTTTCTTTTTTTTGATGGCAAGCAGCGCTCTTATGTATTATGGATACAAGATGGCTTCGGTGGTAGCCGAAAGGGATCTTGACAAAACTTTTTTTTTGGTGCTGAACGGAAGCGAAATAATCTTTTTTTACGACTACCTTTTTTTAAATCACGCCAAGGTTGTTCAAAAAAAAGAGAATGTGCCCGAGCCGTTTTACAAGTTGTATCTTTTGGGAAAAAACTGGAAAGACTTTATAGAAGACGTTGCCATAAAAAATTTTTTCATGCCAGAAAGCAATCTGAATGTCGGCATACTGCAAAGCTACAATACCTATCTCTCTTTTAGAGAGAAGCTGCAAAAAAAGATTGACGCCCTTATGGATATGATACATGAAGCATACGTTGAGATAGGAAAATATGACATAGACTTACACAAAATCTTTTTAAAAAACACGAAAAGCTGCAAAGAAGAAGGAGTCGATACAAAAGAAAACCACGTTCTTTGTCTGCCGGATTGTACGCTTTTCTTTTTCGAGAAGATGGGCGACAACCTGTTTGATCGTATTTTGATGAGTCTAAGAGAAGATGAGAGCTTTTTGGAGATAGATTTTAAGTTTTATTTGACAAAAGAGCTTCTAACGGGAGCTTTGGCCATAATCGAAATACTTTTATACGACGGAGACGGAGGCCGTGGAGAACCGAAGATGGAGCAAGAGGTATTTGGTTTCTTGCTTCTTGAATCCTTGCAGGAAGATGAAGATAAGTTTGCCGAAGCGATAATGAGCAAAAATCTCAAAAAAATAATCAACGCCATCAAAAAAGAGTTCAACAAAAAGTACTTGGAGCGCAAAAAAACGGACGTATTGGATATGTTTCTTTCCCAAAAAGAGATTCTTAAAAGAAAAAAAATAAAAACCCTGATAGAGGATTTACGCAGCTCTTTAACCTATTTTATAGTCAATAACAAAGATTTGCTTCCCTATGAAAATATTGAAAAATACAACTCCGAAGAGGAGATAATAGAAAAGGCGAGCGGCGAATTTGACTTTGTGCGAGAAATAATAACTACCGTACTGATCGAAATTCTTTTTGAGGAGGAAAAAGAGTGAAAAAAAGAGTCGCAACCATAATGCAGTCACTCAAAGTAAAATATGAGGCGGGAGAGATAGCCTACCCGAGAACGGATAACGATTTTGTCAAAGAGAAGAGATACGAGTTTTTTGCGCATCCCCCGATAAAAATACCTTACGATCCGTATGCGCAGCCTTTTGGAGAGGTGGTCGTTCCTTTGAACAAGAACACTTCCTTGCTTCTTCTTTCCATCGGCCGGCTCGTAAAACCGTCCGAAGCAGAAAATTTCGCCCAGTTCATAGAGGAGTATTTCGACGAAGACATGGAGCCAAAAAGGGAAAAAGAAGAGGATATTCAAAAAATCTCAACGGTTTTACGAGAAACGACGGGCAGGAAGATACATAATATTTTGGAAATGGAAAAAAGCTTTTTTTCTCTTAGGCCCATATGGGCGACAAAAATCGAAAATTTCTATTTCGTGCCTTCAAAAAGGCTACAAAAACAAAATCTGTTTTTCGATTCCCCGGACAAAGAAGATCTCGTGGACGAAGATCGTCAAAAACCAAATTTCGATACTCTGCTGGAGGCGGTAAAAGCTTTCAAAAAGAAACGAAAGATGCTCCTTGAAAAAAGTAAACAGTTACAAGATAAAATTGCAAAAGAGAAACAAAAAACAAACGATCTTAAAGGCGTATAATGGAGCGAAGTGGTTTTGACAAAATAAGAGGATTTTTGTTCACAAACTGGTTTTTAATCTGGATAGTGATTCTTGCCAACGTGATTTTCAGCGTAATGGTGCTTTCGACCAACGAGGAGGTAGTGACCAAATATCAAGAGGGATTGAAGAAGATGAAAGAGATCTCCAAAAGAGTCATACTCCTGGGCGTAGACGGCAGGGTAGTAGAAGCGAAAACGCAGCCGCTGTACGCCAACACGCCTGGCTTCAAAGAAGCGGTGGCCAGAACGCTCGATTACTATTTCATCTGGGATTGGGAGGATATTACCAAAGGCTATACGATAAAAATCAAGAATCTTGACGATTTTTACAACAACTCCCCCAAGCTTCAAGAGCTGGTGAAAAACTTTTTGGATCCCAAAAATTATCCGCAAGGACTTAAAGACGTAAAGCTCTATTTTGAGTATCTCATCAACCTTTTGAATACCAACAAGCTTCCGGAGGTCATCAAGGTTCTTGGGTACAAAATAACGAAATACGAAGTGGATAGAAACAAATTTTTGATTGAAGTATATTTTCCCGTACTTATAAAATACTACAAAGTCGATGAGGACAAATGGTATTCGAAAGAAGGAACCATCTATATGAAAGCAACGGGAATATTCGATCCTTCCAAAGGGAACGCAACCAATCCTTTGGGACTCATTATTACCGGATTTAAAGCACGATACGTCACAAAAGAAGACGCCCAGCTATGATCAGAAAAGGGATTATGCTCGCAACTTCTTTGATCCTTTTGGCCGGAGGGTTGGATTTTCCCCATCCGACCCCCAATAGCTACCAAAGTGATTTGTATGATTTTTGCAAAGACAAAAACACCTTCGAGTGCGCAATGGCCACCTACAACAACGTCAACGTAGTCACAAATACATATTCCACGATCCCTTACGGAAAATTCAAGTCTTTAATAGCTCCATACATAACAAACTCCATTCATAGTTTCGACGTGATGAGGATGATAGTAGAGGAAGCCAAAAGCCTTGTGAACGAAAACAACAAAGAGACGCAATACTTTTACAATTTCATGATTGCGAAATTTTACTATACCCCCTCTTTGCAAAGAAGTATTTTTTATCTTAACAAAAAAAAGGATTACACCTCCTATCTTCTTGAGATGGACAGGGTCGAAGCCAAAATCGTAACCGAAAGGCTCAATACCGTTTTGGCGCTTTACAAAGCGATGTCAAACAAAACCATATCTCAAGATATAAAAGAAAAACTGATAAACAACCTGGATGTAAAAAGATGAAAAAGACCATATTTTTATTGACGATTACCGCCATATCCGTGTTTGCTTTTGGACCAACCCCGTGCGTGTGCGTAGAGACCTCATCTCCTTCGGAATCGGTAGCCTACGGAAGCGAAATGAGCCAAAAATTTTTGGACAAGATAGCTCCTCAAATGCTCATTCTCAATACGAAATTGCGTCTTTACAACAAAGCGTTGGAGCATAACGCCAAAACCCAACGAAAATGGACGTCTTTGATGATGGCGGAACTTGCCGAGAAAAAAAAGAAGGTGTTTGATTTAAGAAAAGAGCGGTATCTTCGATGTAGAAACGTCGATGCGGACATTTTGATCTTAAGATCAAAGATAGAGCAACTTCAGGTGCTTCTTGAGCACGTAAAAGAGAAGATGAACATAAAAATATCCCAAGAGCTACAAAAAAAGATGGAAGAGATCAACTACCTTCGCTAACATCTTCGACATTCTTTTTTCTTTCAGGAAATCTCCTTCAATCGTATTAAAAATTGATACATATTCTTCCACACCACTCTTCTTTTAAATACAATTTCAAAGTTTTATTTTGCAAAAAAAGATTTTTTGTATTAAAATTTAATATGTAGATGAAACCCTGTATAATTTTTTCATACAGAATAAGCCAAAAAGGATGAAAAATGGGACTAACGATTCAAGAAGCGGGAAGTCTCTTAAATATGTCCAAAACAACCTTTATAAATAGATACCGTAAAAACATTGACTATATGCGAGATTTCCTCAATATAAGCATAGGCCCCCACAAGTGGATAATAGATAAGAACGAATTGATGGTTTATTGCAGGTTTCTCGATTGGAAAACGGAGCTTGAAGAGACGATTTGGGAGATTATATGCGATATGAAACTCTCCAAAAAGATAACTTTTTCTGACATTACCACCATAGTATACAAAAATCTAAGAGGCAGTGCCTATGGAAAAGTTTTTTACCAAAACGGTTTTTCCATGCACAAAAAAGAGTTAAGACCTTTTGGAGAGATCATAGACGCTCTTTTGGAAGAACCGGAGAACAAAAAGAAAATCATCCCCGTTTTGCTAAAAGGGAAGAGATATATTCCAAAAATAGAAAATATCGGTATACAGATAGAAAAATATGCAGCCTGAAGATATAAAAAAGAGACTAGACTGGCTTCCTCCGTGGAAAAAACCGAGGGATTATCAGTTGGAGGCGATAAAAACTGTTTTTGAAAAGGACAAGGGGGTTATAGTCAGTCCCACAGGAAGCGGCAAAGGCAATATGATCGCCTATCTCTCCTATCTTCTATCCGGCAAAATTCTTATAATAGTCCCCCGTGAGGATCTTCTCTTTCAGCAAGCGGAAAGAATTTACGACATTTTTCCTTCTCTTCGAGACAAAATAGGGATAATCGGCGCAAATCGAAACAGCATCAACGACATTACGATCACAACATGGCAGTCCGCCATATCCCAAAACGTCAAGAAAAAATTGCTCGACGAAAACTTTGAGGTATTGATAGTGGATGAGGCCCACAGTGCGTCGGGAGAGAAGCTTAGCCAATTCATCGAAGAGCACTCCGCCAGGAAAAAGATAGGTTTTACCGCAACCTATATGTTTTCTCGATACGAAAAAGAAAAAAGAGCGAAGAGGGCGCTGGGGGATAGGATTTTTTCCATCGATATTGAAACCCTTTATAAAAAGGGGCATCTTCTTAGGCCATCAATTATCCTACAAAACACCGAAAGCGAGGTAGGGGTAGAAGAAGGGATCACCCTTTGGTACAGACAGAAGATAGAGCGGAACGAAAAATATAGATACTTCTTGCTTAACGAGATTTTCAAAAATCCCATATACGCCTCTTTGATTTCGGGAAAAAGCAAATATCAAATAGCTCAAAACCCATCGTCGGAAGATCTTGACGTTTTGGCGAATTTTGCAAAGCAGATCAAAAAAACGGACGACCTCTCGTTTGAGCAAAAAATAGGGATAGCGAAAAAAGCCATAGAGTCGGACAAAGAAAGACGAAAAAAGATAATTGACGGGCTAAGAGAATTTTTAACCACGGAAGATAGGGCGATTGTTCTTACGGCAACAAACGAGTTTGCCGACTTTCTAACAAAACAGCTTGGAGAGTATGGCCTTCAAGCTTTTAGAATAAAAGCCGGCGACAAGAGCGTGATCAAAAATATGCGGCACAGCGAATCTTACATCGGAGTTGGAACCATATCGCTTCTTTCCGACGGATTTGACCTTCCAAATTTAGAAAAGATCGCCGTCTGTTCTCCGGCTTACCCGCCTTTTACCGATATGACCAAGCTTATTCAGATAATTGGAAGAACGGTTCGTCCTTATGAAGGCAAGAAACCGTCCGTTCTTATTTTCGACGATAAAACCATAGGAGTTGTGCATTCGAAAAAAGAAAAGACGATAAAAGCGATATTGACGGAATTTCATCCAAAAATTTACAGAGACCTGGAACACTATTTGTGGAAGGAGAAGATAGATGTAATAGACAAGATTGCCTCCATTAAAAACGTTCCAAAAATAGACATTCAATCGATTTTGCGGATAGAAGAGAAAAGAAAGGAGAATGCGATGAAGATCAAAAATTTCAATTACGCCAAAAAAATAGGTCTAGAACCCGTTCGTCTTAGCCAAAACATATTTTATATAGCAAACGGCGACGCCATCAAAGTTTATGAAGAGCTTGAAGGAGGAAGCGCCAAAGAGGTAGCGAATCTGAAAAATGCGCTTTTCGTATACGGCGGTTTCGAAAATGAAAAAGCATGGGCGTTTGTGGACGAGGAGGGCTTCTCTCATCTTATGCTAAAAAACGCAAAGGATGAGTATTACGACGCTACTGAACTTGCGGGGGTAAAAGCAAAAAGCGTATACGCCAAAGAGGACGGCTGGACATATACGCCTTATTACGGCGGCACTCCCATAGAAGTCAAAATACAAAAGCCAACCAAGAACGAAAAAAAGAGAATAATCACTTTCTTCAACGATAACAAAACGCCGCTACATAGAAGCTGGAAGTACAAAACCTTTGATCCAAGAGAAGACGATAAAAATTTTATCAGAACGGTGCTTGTTAGAAGCGGATACACTACGGTTAAATTCGATTCGTTTGAGGGAGGGATCGTGCGACGAAAAAACGATGAGGTGGACGTGACCAGAGGACTGGACGCAATCGATGCCGTAAGTTTTAACGAAAACTTCTGGGGATACAAAGATAAAAACGGCAAGTGGCATCTGATGCGGGAAAAAGACAAGTCAAAAGAGGTGGATTTCTCTCAAGCAGACGACAAAAATAATTGGGAAATGGTGCGAATAAACGCCGAAGAGGTCACCCCACCCTCCGGCGCCAACGAGATAATTGCTTTCAAAAGCGGAGAATATGGATACAAAATAGGAGACTCCTATCGCTTTTTTGATAAAAACGATAGGGAAATCATGACGATACGTGATTTCAAAACAGATTTTACCATAAAAGACAGAAAAGACGATAAAGTGGAGATAGTATTTTTTGACCATTATGGAGAAAAAAACATTATTCTCGATAAAGAGTGGCTCGAAAGAAACAACAAACTGGAAAAAACGCTCTTCGGGTTTATTGAGATAGCGAAGGATGAGGCACCTGAAAACAAACGGGTCGTCGAAGAGGGGTCGGAGGAGTTTCATCAAACCCAAAACAGCTACAAACAACCCACTCTTTTTTAAAAAAAATGACAAATAATATAAAATTTGTTATTATTTCAATATAACAAAAAACAAGGAGAAACAATGAAACTTAACCACCCCTTCCTATCCCTAACCCTTTCGGCGCTCATCTCTACGGCTTCCCTTGCGGGATACGATCCGATCAAAGGCGTGGAGGCGGAGGTGCTCAAGAATACCCCATATGAGGTAACCGGCTATTTCGCC
>Ga0256831_1000708_pt1 | contig 17563 bp, 16 predicted proteins | sample 132544metaG_FD_189087 | JGI IMG/M metagenome (GOLD analysis project Ga0256831, IMG submission 189087) | Hydrothermal vent microbial communities from Lau Basin, Pacific Ocean - 132-544 | ecosystem: Environmental > Aquatic > Marine > Hydrothermal vents | place: Pacific Ocean: Lau Basin | collected...
AAATATTCATACCATCCATTTTCAAGGCAGCTTTATCACAATCCCCCTTTTCTTTTTTGCAAGGAAACTGTCTTCGTAGTAGCATAAGTACAGCTAGAATTTTTAGATCTGGAACATACTTAAACCGAATTTTTCATTTTTGCATAACGAAAAAACAAAAATATACGATAATAGAGTGGCGAAAATATGATAAAATCAAACTAAAAAGACCGGAATATGGGAAGAGTCGCTGTCATTTTGATCCTCCTTTTCTCTTTTGCCTCGGCCAAGTGGTGCATCTACCATGCGGCGCAAAAGCGTATCTATGATCATGAGGATAAAATATTTTATAAAAATTTCCCCGATGGAGTCATCCTCAAAGAGCGAGGCTTGTACAGATTCGTATCCGGTCCTTACCAGACCAAATCACAAGCCCTGCAGACTCTGTCTTTGGCCAAAAAGTTCCATCCCGATGCCTACATCAAGCCCTGTAAATCATTGAAAAAGAGGGCTCCAAAGCAAGAGATCAAAAAGGTCCAGCCGCAAAAGAAGACACCTGAAACTGCCCAGCCACAAACGGCAAAAAACCGAAATCCAAAAGAGCAGCTGTCCAAAGACTCCTTTGTCAAAAGCATTTTGCAAAAGATGGAACACAAAAAGGATAACTACTACACCTTAAGCTTTGAGGAGTTTTTGCATCGGCTGCTTGGATATGAGTATGAGGCGAAAAATATCGACTATCAAAGAAAGCTGGAGGAGTTGGAGGCGAAGCTGGAGCAAAACGGCTATGACTGGGATATCTTCGCCTATGCGGTGGCTGGATATAGCAAATTTATCGACTACGATCTCGTCACCAACAAAGAGTTCACCCTCGATGGTGGAATAGGGATAGGCAAGCGGCTCTTCGATGGAGGCTATGGACTCAAGGATCGTATCGCAAGACTCAAAAAACGCCTAGCTACTGTGCGATCGATCCAGGCCAAAGACAAGCTGTCGTTGTATGCTTTGCAGATCTATATGGAAGCCTATGCCAACGAGCGTATCAAGGAGATCTACCAAAATCTCTATTTCAATCAAAAGGCCTTTTTCGCCCTCATCAAAGAGCGGCTCAAGGTGGGCTTGGCCGGTAAAGTGGATTATCTGGATGCCAAAAATGACATGCTCACCATCAAGCGGGCCTTTTTGGCCAAGATCTACGATGCGATGTATAGCGACTACCTGATACGCAATGCCATCGGCTTGGATACCAAAAAGCCGATACGTCTGCAAGAGTTTGGCGTGATGGCCAAAGAGGGGGATCTGCAAGCTTTGTACCAAAAGGCAATGCAAGAAAACCCCGACATCACCGTGCAGCGCTATCTTTTCGAGCTGCAAAAAGAGTACTTGAAAAAAGCACAAAACGCTCGCTATCCCATCTTGGATCTCTCTTCACAAATTTTTTACGAGTATAAAAAGGATTTTGGGGTCACGCCGCATCAAAGCACCAATGGTCTGAATTACAACGTAAATCTCAACATGAAAATCCCTCTGTATGGTCCAGAGGCCTCCAGTGAAGCGGTGCAAAAAGAGAAGATCAAAACCCTCATGCAAAAAAACGATCTACTCAAAACCATCAAGGAAAACGCCCGTCAAATCCACCGATACTACAACGAAATAGACCGAATAGAGCGGACTCTTCAAATCGTCCAGGAGCAGCTGACATTGACCAAAGAGAAGATCGATCTGATCAAAAAGCGCTACCAAAGCGGGTTATCTGGCTATCGTCGATACTCCGACGCTCTGCGAGAGCTACTGCGGCTGAGTGAAGAGCGCTATATGCTCCAAGCCGCTCGTGTGAGTGACGAGGGGACACTATCAGTACTCCAAGGGAAGCATCTTTTCTATGGCGAGGATTAAGGTAGTCTGGACGGGGGAGGGCACCTACCCCTACGCCACGGGTGGGGTGAGTACTTGGGCCGATCTGCTCATCCGGGAGCTCAAAAATATCGACTTCGTGCTACTGCCTATCATGATGCACCCCTATATGCAGACCAAGTATGAGCTGCCGCCCAATGTAGTCGATATCATTAACGTTCCTTTGTGGGGGACGGAGGAGCCTACCGAGTATATCCGCAACATCCCTTTTTCTCAGATTTACCAGGCCAAGATCAATACCCAAAAAGCGAGAAACATCCAGCGTTTCGAGCCGATTTTGCTCAAAGTGCTCGATCACATCTACCGTGTGGACGAGGATATGGAGGGGCTGGGAGAGGCACTTGTGGAGTTTTACGAATATTTTTTGGAATACGACTACTACGAGGTCTTTCGAAGCGAAGAGGTATGGAATATCTACAAAAGCTATGTATTGCATTACTATTACGGCCAAGAAAATCCTCCCACGCTTTTCGATATGATTGAGGGACTTCGCTATCTGTTTCGCTTTTTCATCTCTTTACTTCCTCAGCTACCCCAAGCGCCGATATACCACTCCTCCGCCGCCGCCTTTTGCGGACTGCCCTGTATCATCGCCAAGAAGCGCTACAAGAGCCGCTATCTGCTGACGGAGCATGGGATCTATATCAGAGAGCAGTATCTTTTTGCCTCCAGGCAACAGCTGCCATTGCGTACCAAGGAGTTTTTGCTGGGGCTCATCACCACCGTCTCCAAGCTCAACTACCACTTCGCCGATGTGATCTCTCCCGTGTGCAACTACAACAAACGCTGGGAAGTGCGCTGGGGCGTGCCCGAGGGCAAGATCCACACTATCTACAATGGTATCGACGTGCTCAAATTTCGCCGATACGAGGTGGAGCGAGATCCCAGGCCCACCGTGGTGATGGTAGCTAGACTCGATCCACTCAAAGATATCGAGACCTATATCCGCTGTGCCGCCATTGTGGCCAAGAAGGTGCCCGATGTGCTTTTCAAGCTCTATGGCCCGGTGGTGGACGAGGAGTACTACCAAAAATGTCTGGATCTGGTGGATGAGCTAGGGGTGCAGGAGAACTTCTCTTTCATGGGCCCCACCTCCAATCCGGCCTACGCCTACAACGAGGCAGATGTGGTGATGCTCACAAGTATCTCAGAAGCCTTTCCCTTTGCCGTCATCGAGGCGATGGCTTGCGAGAAGGTGGTGGTCTCCAGTGATGTGGGCGGGACCAAAGAGGTGCTGGAGGGGCATGGCTTCATCGTCAAGCCCAAAGATTACGAGGCCTTTTCCAAGCATGTAGTCTATCTGCTGCAAAATCCCGATGTGGCTTGGGAGATGGGTATCAAGGCGAGGCGTGTGATCGTGGAAGGATTCACTACCGAGGATATGGTGAACAACTATTGGCAGATGTACAAAAAGCTCTACGAAGAGTACGAGTCGCAGTATGAGAGGATGGATTATGAGTGATCCTTTGGCCAAACTCTATCAAGAGATCACCAAAGATCGGGGCGAACCGCTGGATGTGTGGGAGATCGCAGCACTTTTGGAGGTCTATGGTATCCGAGACGTGGATGCCAAAGAGTATGGGTACGGGGATGTCTTCGAGCTGGCCAAGGCGCTGTGGCGATACAAAGATACCAAAAGCTATCCCAAAAAGTCCATCGCTTCCCAGCAGACTCCACCACCATTCAAAAAGAGGGTGAAAAAGAACTTCATCAAAGGGCTGGCCTTCGCCATGCCGATGCTGCTCCAAAGCATAGCGACGGTGATTTTTGGGTTCGCTCTATGGTCCAACATCCATATGGACGTGACGGAGGCGACCATCATCGCTCTGAGCACCTTTTTGGCCATGATCCTCACGGGAGGCCCCGCCCAGGTGATCGGGCGAAAAGGGCTGTACTATCTCAAGATGAACGAATATATCCTGGCGGCCAAGACCATCGAGCTGCTTTTTGGCGTAAGTATGCTCAAAATCATATTTTTATCTCTTGTCTTTATACTGTTTAATTGGATATTTGGAGTGTTGGATTGGCATCTTTTTTCTATCTTTATCACCATGTTTTTTTTACTCGGTACGCTTTTTCTCTCCGTCTCTATCTACTATGTATTTGAAGAGTATGAAACGATTTTGTATTTTTTTATCTATGGATTGGCATGGGTCTTTATATTACATTTTCTTTTTGGGCTCGATTACCTGCAGGCCCAGTTTTTGGCCTTGGCGATTTTGGATCTGACGATTATCTATTTCGCTTACAAAAAGCTGCGCGACCTTCGCAAAAAGACCCAGTCCGAGGGCGAGATACTTCCACGGCCATCCATGCTGGTCTATACCCTCGTTCCATTTTTTGTCTATGGCTTTTTGTATTTTCTCTTTTTGACTATAGATCGTTTCATCGCTTGGAATGCCAATGCCACCAATCAAGGTTTTTTTTTGTGGTTCGATGCTAGATACGAGGTGGGCTCGGACTTGGCGCTGCTTGTTTTTGTGGTTTTGATGGGTGTGGTAGAGGTGGTGGTATATGAGCTTTTATATAGACTCAATGAGAAGGTTTTTGAATACTCGGTCTTTGAGTACGAGAAGTTCAATCGCTCTTTTGTCGAATTTTACAAAAAGGTTAATATCCTCTTCATCATTGCAACGTTTCTATCGATAATAGTGGTGTATATTTTTGTTTCACTCCTCTCACTCGTAGTAGAAGAGCGTGCGCTACCCTTTGGGGGATATGGGATTTTTGTCTTCTTTGCGGGTTCCTTGGCCTTCGCCTTTTTGGCCAACGCTTTGATGAATGCACTGATTTTGTTTTCATTTTCTAGACAAAAAGTGGTGGTGAAAGGAGTTTTGTTCGCCGTTTTGGCCAATTTTATAATAGGAATGATACTTAGTCGTGTCATAGAACCCTATTTTGCCGTACTCGGTCTTTTGATAGGAAGTATAGTCTTTTGGTATATTACTTTTCGCTTTTTGACCAAAATGTTTAGCAAACTCGATTATTACTACTATTCGGCATATTAAGGAGAATGGATGAAAAGGAAAAGATTTTTGATACCCTTTTTGCTTCTTTTGATGATGGCAGGATGCGCATCGCACACCGATTTGGACACTCAGATCCAAAAAGCGGAGAAGATCCGGATCGTCACCACCACCGTCTCAACCCCCATAGCACAAGAAAAGAGCAAAAACATCTTCCAAGAGTTCCCTTTCGTATCGGGCGAGTACGATGTGAGGGGGAAGTTCAGCGACAAATTTTACGATAATCTCCATTTCGTCTATGCCGCCAGGCCTATCCAAAAGGTCGATTTTTGGAGATTGCAAAAGGAGCCTAAAAGTATCGATTTTATCTATATATTGCCTGTGTGGATACGGGATTTCAAAAAGGTCTCGAGCGATCTTTTGGAGGATCTGTGCTACTCTTACAACATCTCCAAGCAAGAGCAGGATATCTTGAAGCAGTGGGTGAAGGGTGGGGGGATATTGTGGGTGGAGAGCGGTACATACTCCACCAAGTACGATATCTTCAACAAGCGTGGAGAGATCGCCACCGCCAAGATCAACCGCCTCATACGCCAAAGTCTACAAAATACGCAGTTTTGGAATCGTCCTATCAAGCACTATCTTTTTGCCAGCCACGATCTTGATCCCATCAATTACGTGCCAAGCAGCTACACATTTCAAGTAGATAGTAATAGGTCTATCTTCAAAGATATCAAACGCCTCAAGATCGATATACAAAACTACTTGCAAAACAACTTCGTGGTTTTGGCCAAACCACTGGTGGTGGATACCAAAGGTCGCCCTTTGGTGACGATGATGAAATATGGCAAAGGATATGTGGTGAGTCTGCTTCCTTTTGAATACAAAGATGTCTATTACGACGGGGAGCTGCTGAGGTGGGAGCTGCTCTTTTATCTATACAATCTTCGCTAAAAGGGCTTTGATTGTCGGGCGGATTCATCGATTTTTCGGTTGTCGACACCATAGTTTGGCTCAATATCGGCAGTGCATTGCTGCTATTCATCGTCGCCTATCTCTATTTCGTCGTGCTGCCGCGCTGGCTCTTTCCTCAGCGATGGGCTGGGGGTGGGCTGGAAAATCTCGTCTCCAATATTTTGTATATGATGACTTTTACAGAGCTGGTGGTGCCTTTGATGGTCTTTTTGAAGATATTTTCCATCTTCTCCTATATCGCCGTCATTATTCTCACCAAATTCGCCTTTTTGAAGTGGTACCATAAAGTTTCTATCAAATCCTACTTGGAAAACATCAAAAACCGCCTTTTGATCGCCATTTTCGACTTTTTGGATCATGCCAAAGAGATGGTGCAAAAGGCACAAAAAAAACTCAAAAAGCGTTTCGTATCGGCTTTTCGGGATCTGACACCCTATCTAGCTTTCAAAAAGCTTCTCATTTTCATCACTTTTGCCTATCTTGTCTATCTCATCGGTGAGCGCTGCTTTTTGTCTTTGGCCAATCCTTTGTCCGATACGAGCCAGTTTTTCGAGTGGGTTGCAAAACTCAACGAGAATATTCTCTATGCCGACAACAAGACAGCAGGGGCGGATTTTTACGGTCTTTCGGTATTTGTCTTTATCTTGGGGACCCTCACCCATATCGATACTGTGGTGCTTTTCAATATTTACCCACTGCTTTTGATCTTTTTTCTCTTTTTGGGTACGTACTTCGTACTCAAGCGTTTTACACTCTCTTCCTTGCTGGCCCTTGCTACATTGATCATCTATGGGGTAATGCTGGCGTCTCCATGGGGAGAGTATATGGCCACACCTATTACCGTCACCAGTAGACCGGAGATTTTCCAATTTCTTTTTTTCAAATTCTACAATATTCCCCAGCACTACTTCTTGCATCCTGAACTTCATCTTGAAAATGTCTCCATGACCCCATATTTTCGTTATTTTAGTGGGATGGCCTATGAGTTTTCCTCCACGCTTTTCTTGATCAACCTCTTCTACCTCATCAAGGCATTGGACCGGGGTCGCACCAGATATCTGCTCAACTACACCTTCTCTTTGATGCTGGTCTTTATTTTCCACGGCGGTGGGGCTATCTCATTGATCGTGCCTAGTATCCTCATCGCTATGCACGCTCTTGTGAGCTTGAAGCTTTCTTGGAGCCTGCTCAAGCGAGGGATGATCGCCATTATCATCGCCGCTATTTTTGGCAATGGCTGGATGTTATCGGTGCTCAAGTACGGCATCCCCCAAGACTTCGGTGCTGCCGCTCCATTTTTGGATCGACTTTTTGGGACCAAGCAGGCGATGAGCGAGATCATCTCAGCCGGTATCGAAGAGGTCACCATCTCACATCTTACGTGGCTGCATCTCTTTTTGGTAGTCTCGGCACTCTTCTTTTTTCTGTTGGCTAGATTTGGCAAGAAGGGGTTCTATTTTTCCAGCTTTTTGCTCATCCCCCTTGGCTACTTCGTGGTCTACTTCAGTGAAAATCTGGGGCTTCCCAAGCTGGTCCATCCCTCCAGAGGAGTGGAGTATCTCTTTTTGTCCATCTCCATAGTGATCGCTTGCTATATCAAGCTTTTTGTCTGGCTACCGCTCAAGAAACTCTTCAAACAAAAGGCCAAAGCGATATTTTTAGCATTGGTCTATCTAGAGCTTGTATTGTTGGCCAACTTTGTTCCTCAGTACAAAGAGAGTGAAAGATTCAAACTCTTCATCAACGGAGTCCAGTATACCGACATTCCCTATTTTCTCTACAAGATCATCAAATCCAACCGCCCCCTGACCTGGACGGTGGTCTCTTATGTACAGGAGTACTCCAAAGTCTTGGGCAAAGGGTATATGATCAACGTCAACGAATTTTTGATACAATATGACCCCACGGCCAAATATCTAAACATCCCCACTCCAAAGGTGTATATCTTTGTAGAAGATATTCCAAACAACTATCGAGGAAAAAACGAATGGTATTATAGATGGCGGCCAGATATCGAAGCGAGGCTCAAAGAGTGGATAGCGATATACGGCACATTGCACCCCGACAAAATAAAACTTTTTGCCAAAAGTAATCTGGTCAGTGTCTATGAGATAAACAATAGCGACTACATGCGTTGGCTTCAAAGGCAGAAGAATGTTTCAAAATCATCTCCTTACTGAGAAGATTCAAGAACTCACGTACAATCTGGCGATCAACCTGTGGTGGGTCTTCGCCATTTTGGCCTTTCTATTCTTTTGGCTTACACTCAAGCTCTTTCGCTCCAGGTCTCAAATAGAAGTGGAGTTTGAAAAACAGAACAAGATTTTCGAAGATTTCGCGAAGTTGAACAAAACCCAAGATATAGAAAATTTCATCTTGGGTTATGTGCAGAGCTTGGGAGCCGAAGGGGGAGCACTCTATCTGCGCAGAGGCGAGATCTTCATCCTCCAAGCCAAGATGCCCGATACCATCCCATGGGATACCAGACTCTATCCAAAAGATGTAGGGGCAAAAGAGAAGAGAGGAGCGTACCATGTAGAGTATCTCCTCTCACCCCAAGAGGATGTGGTGCTGGTGATCTACAGCAAGGAGCAGCTGGATCTGGAAGAGTACGAAGGGTTTTTGAAGACGATGCTGGCCCACTATGCGCAGACCCTCTCTTTGTACAAAGGGCGCCATATGGCCAAAGTGACCGATGCCTCCAAGTCCCTGCTCTCCAACGTGATGAAACTACAGTACGGCACGGAGACGTTTTTGAAATTTGTGGTCTCCTTGCTGCTCAAGGCCGAAGGGGCTACGGGAGTGATCCTCAAAAACAAGGAAAAGCCTGGGAAACAGGCGATCTTTAAATCCCCAAAAGATGGAAAATATAGCAAAATCTTCTATATCCGAAACACCCCGTACATCTTGGAACTCTACACCAGACTCCCTCTACCCAAAGAAAAGATCGCCGAGCTTGGTGCCTTTTTGGATCTGGCTGGCAGCTACTTTGAAAATGTCAAAGCCAACAGCAAAATGGTGGTCAACTATATCAACTTTTTGAAGCTCTCCAACCGAGCGTTGGAGCTACAGAGCCGATATTTTGCCAACCACTCTGAAAAGGTGCGAATCGTAAGCGTCGAGATAGCCAAAAATCTCTTTTTGGATGAGAAACTCATCGACACCATCGCCTTGGGAGCGGAACTGCACGATATCGGTATGGTAGGCAAGATCGAGCAGTTTTTGGATAGTGGGGATATCAAGGGCAAAGATCTCGATCTCATCCGCTACCATCCGATAGTGGGCAGTGTGATCGTGGAGCCTATCGACAACGTCTACTCTATCGTGCCTATCATCAGATACCACCACGAGAGGTATGATGGGAGTGGGTATCCCTATGGTCTTAGCGGAGAGGAGATCCCACTTGAGGCACAGATCGTGGCGTTGGCGGAGTACTATGTGGGGATCACCAGCCCCAGGGCCTATCGGGAGGCGAAAAGTCATGAAGAGGCCATAGATGATATTCAGAAGCAGAGAGATAGGCTTGTGGCCTCCTCGGTGATAGATGCTTTTTTGGAATCCCGTGAAGGGATCGCCAAAAAGCTGCAGCTGCTGGATATCAAATGATCACTCATTTTTAGATTTGACTTCGTAGACCGTTTTGTTCGGATTTTCGATGAAGTGCTCTTTGATGAATTTTTGCTCGTTCTTGTCCAAAAAGACGGTGACCAAAGCTTTGGTACCTTCTTGGAGGATATAGTTTTTGTTGGGGATCTCCACCTCTGCTGTCATGCGGCCAAAGTCGGGGTCCACTACCATCACTACCCTCGATATCTTGGCCTCTACGTGGTACGGAGGAGTGGTGAGGAAATCCACTTTCACCTTTTTACCCTTTTTGATAAAAGGCAGCAATCCTGGAGCGATTCCAGCTTTGACGATCACTTTATCCAGATTGACGATAGTGCCAAGTTTACTACCTCTGTTTACATAGTCTCCGGGCTGGGTTTTGATATCGGCTATGAAGCCGGGGATATCGCTGCGTACCTGGCTCAGATAGAGAAGATGACGCAGTTTTTTAAGCTCTATTTGCGTAGCGCTGATGCGTTCTTTGAGTGAGTGGAGTTTTTCTCTTTTGATCTCATCGTCTGCATATCGGCTTTTGAGAGAGGAGGCATAGGTTTTTTTGGCTTTGTGAAACTCTTGCAAATCACCATAACCTCTGGCTTTGAGTCTGGAGAGCTGTTCGAGATTGAGTCTTGCCATATTGACAAGGGCCAAGTCCATCAGATTTTTTTTGCTTTGACGGATAAATTGTGCGAACTCTTTGAGATACTCCAATTCTCTTCTAGTCTTTTCTATATCATATTGAGTGACGATGGTTTCGAAACGGATGAGAATATCCCCTTTTTTGACTTTGTCGCCAGGATTGATAAGTACATCCTTGATGCGTCCATCCATCGTGGCCAAGATATCCTCTTTTTGGGAAGGATAGACCTCGCCTTCGAGTCGGATTGTGATACCCTCTTTGCTCTTTTTGATCTCTTTTTCCTCGGCTGTCTTGGCACATCCTCCCAAAAGAAGAATCAATGTGGCCATGCTTAGCAAAACCAGTCCTCTCATACTCTTCCTTCTGTAAACATCTGTAGTATTGTATCGAATCGTTTTGTACTATCTCCTGTATTGGCGAAGGTCAATACATAGGCCTTGTCCAGCTTCACTTGCGATAAAAATCTTGTAAATAGATTTGGCAAAAGTTCATATGGATGTGTATAGATTATCGGTTTGACCCTGTGATTTATTAAAGAGGCAAAGAGCCTTTTGGTGGCAAAAAGGGGTAATATCCGCATATAAAATCCTCCACTGAAGGGGATGAGTTGTTTGGGCACGGGGATCTCCGTGATCTTGCCCGATGGCGTGGAGATAACGAAGGGATGTTTTTTGTCTATGCTGTTGCCGTACATATAGGTCTTGAAGGGAAAGTAGGAGGAGGAGTAGGTAAAGCCCATCTCCACAAGTGCTTCGTAGTATCGTTTCTCAAAAGGAAGACTCCAGCTGGGACTTCGATATCCCAACACAGGAGCGTTTATGATATCTTCGAGTATCTTTTTGGCCAAGAGGGTCTCTTTTCTCCATACTTCGAAGGGTTTTTTGTAGACTAGCTGATGGTCATATCCGTGACAGGCTATCTCATGGCCTTTGTCGTGGAGGGCTTTGATGGCTTGGGGATATTTTTGGGCGAAACTGCCGAGCACGAAGGAGGTGGAGCGTAAGCCATGGCGATCGGTGAGCTCGTGCCACCGCTCCAAAACGGCCGGATAGTCGATGTCGAGCTCTTTTTTGGGCGTGATGCCAAAGTTGGCATCTTCGACCCTTTCCACATCGATAGTGAGCCACAAAAAGGAGGAGGTGTAGACCTTAGGTAGATACATGGCCCCTCCACAAGAAATCTTTGGTGGCAAAAAGATAGAGGCTATAGAGAGTAGCTGGCAAAATATAGAGAATTTGCAGCACCAGCGAAGCGCTCAGCGCCTCTTCTTTGGGTATGCCATACCAGCCAAGAGCTAAGATGAACGCCGCTTGGAAGGTACCGATACCGCCGGGAGTTAAAGGGATGGCCGATACGGCAAAAGCAAGGGTGGAGGCGGTGAATATCTGCCAAAGCTCTAGCTTGAAATCCGTGGCTGTGAGGAAAAATATGAAGTTGTTGAGATAGTAGCTGCCCCAGACGGCCAGCGTCAAAAAAAAGAGGATGCCAAGCCGTTTTGGGGTGAGGTTGGAGCGAAGGATTTTGTAGATTTTATACAAAAGCACTCTTATTTTTGGCCAAGGAAGCCAAGAGAGTAGCGTGCGAAAGGTTTTTGGGGAATAGAAGAGATAGCTTGCTAGCAAAAAGGAGCCGAATAGGCCCAAAGCCACCCAAAGCCCTCCTTGGCTAGGAAAGATGAAAATAGCGGAAAAAAGAAGCATCATGGCCAAAACCAAGACGTCGAAAAGTCGCTCCACTAAAAAGTAGGAGGTGGAGTGGGTGATCTGGTGTCCCTCTTTTTTTTTCATATAGTAGATTTTGGAGAGATCTCCAAGCTTTGCAGGAGCGAAAATATTGAGAAAAAAGGCGAGCATATTGGCTTCGAGACTGGAGAGAAAAGAGTATTGAAAGCGGCTCAGATAGTACCAGCGCCAAGAGATCACAAGATCGCTCACAAAGACGGCTATGAAGGTCAAAAAGACTCCCCAGGGATTTAGATGCTTTAGACTTTTGATGAATAGATCTGGATCGATATCATTGACTATCCAGTATAGGAGTGCGGTAATGAGCAGGAGTTTGAGTGTCCAGATCGCCGTTTTTTTCATAGATCTACCAGATATTTAGTGAGTTTGGGCCCTATGACATCGGTGAGCTTGGTAGGTAGCTTGCTCCATATCTTGGCGGCCAATGCGTAGCTGGAGTAGATATCCTTTTGGGTGTCTGTGAGGATGTCTATCTTGATGGGAACGGCTCCAAAACGTGTTTTGAAAAAATAGGTCCCGCCGTTGTATGGAGAGCGGCCAAAATCGATGGTATGGATCTCTGGCTTGGAGAGTAGATATCGGATCAGTTCGTGATAAAGATAGTATCCCGTGCTTCCTTCGTTTTTATGACGATAAACTCCCCCGTAAAGAAGTGTGGCGATACTATTGTCGTAAAAAAAGAGCACCCCTCCTACAGGCTCCTCTTTGTCGTCGAAGAGGATGAAGATATCGAGATCCTCTTCCAAATTTCTGGCCAAATTGTAAAAGAAACTTATAGGCATGAGTGGTGTGCCGTGATGTTTGTAGATATCTCGCAAAATATCATAGAAAAGCTCGATATAGGAGTGAGCTCTTTTGAGATGGTAGCGCTGGAGTCTTTTTTCCTTGTTGACGCTTCGTTTGGCCAGCTTTTTGTATCCTTTTGTGATTTCATCGAGATTCTTGCCTTCGATATCGAGGCGTAGCGTGACGGTGTCGTGGTCTTTGAAGTCTTGGTAGTCGAAGTTGAGAGTGCGGATCTGGTAGTGGCTCTCTTTGGCCAGCTCCAGCAGATCTCCAGCCTCCTGGGTGGTTTTGTCGGTATAGTTGAGAAGAGGGAGGTAGCTTAGATACTTTTTGCCGAAGGAGGGCTGGATCACGAAATCCATATACTCTTCGTATCCGAAGGTCTCAATGAGACTCTTTTTCCAGCGTTTTATAAATTGTGGGGTGTAGCACACTTTTTTCATTTGCACTCTCTTGATTTCATTATGGCGATGTCTCGCACGATTTTGGTGATGGCCCGCTCGTTGATCTTGACTTTGGCATAGAGGACCGCCACGATCAAAGAGAGGATGGCGATAGCCAGGTAGATGATCAGATCCACCCCTCGTCCGATCCCGAAAAAGCCGGCCACTTTGTCGGCTACGTCTGGAAAAAGTATCAAATAGGCCAAGAAAAGGTAGAAAAATATTACGGTGATACGCTGATAGGTGCGGTACCGGCTCGAAAAGGCCATTAGCAAAAAGACGATGCTCAGCACCACTATCAAAAAGATCTTGATAAAAATCATTTAATCACCTTTGCAAGGATATATTCGACTACGATATTGAGGGAGTTCATCATCGATTGGCCTTTGGAGAGGGAGTAGTCGCTGTAGCGGATAGTGCATGGGCGCTCCACATAGCGCATCTTGAGGCGCTTGATGAGGTCTATGATTTCCGAGGCGTGGCTCATGCGGTTTTGGGTGATGACAAAGTCTGGAAACTTGGCCACATTGATGGCTCGAAAGCCGTTGTGGGTATCGGTGAGGGATATACCGGTCATCACTCTTTCCACCAATGCGGCGATCTTTAAAAAATATTTTTTGAGGGTTGGTATATTCTCCGCTTTGCCCAAAAATCTGGAGCACAGCACGATATCGGCTTCGTCTTTGCGCAGTATCTCGATGAAGCCTTCGATATCTTCGGCGCAGTGCTGGCCGTCGGAGTCGAAGGTGACCACATATTTACACCCCATCTTCTTGGCGTAGTCGATACCTGTTTGTAAGGCGGCTCCTTGGCCGAGGTTGACGATATGGCGCAGCAGATGGACACCCTCCATGCAGGCTCGCTGGTAGCTGCCATCTTTGGAGCCGTCGTCTACCACTATGATCAGATCATTTGGACGGACTTTTTTGAGATCCTCTAGAGTCTGGCGTATCACTTTCTCTTCGTTGTACAGAGGTATCACTATGGCTGTTTCTGGTTTCATTGACTATCTTTTCCAATGTTTTTGCGCAAAGTGTCAGGCCAAAAGCACCCGTGACCCCCACGAAGCTCCCCTTCTCTTTGCATTTGGGCGGCTCGGGGGAGAAGATGGCCAAAAAGTCTCCTTCAAAGCCGCTTCTTTTGAGCTCGCTTCGTAGCTTCTTGGCAAAAGGGTCCCCGTAAGTTTTCCATATAGAGTCGGCACGTATCTGGGTCGGATCGCACTTTTTGGCGCTTCCCGTGGCGCTGATAAGTTTGGGCGCGCACTTTTTGGCCAAAGCCACCTTCGCTTTGGTATCGTCTATGGCGTCGAGTACAAGGTCATAAGGACTAAAATCGAAATTTTCGACCCATTCATTATCGATTTTGGCTTCGATTTTTTTAATACCAGGATAGAGGCGTTCCAGCACCTCCACCTTCTTTTGGCCAAGATGCTCGCTGCCGATTTGGCGGTTTTGGTTGGTGATGTCGTAGCTGTCAAAATCGACGATAGTGATATCCCGTACACCACTGCGATACAAGCAGTCCAGAGCGAAGCTGCCTACTCCACCCACACCCAAGAGCAAGATCTTGGCTCTTTGGATCTTTGCAAAATCCTCGCCAAAAAGAGTGCGGCAGCGCTCATATCTCATATCCAGCTCTTTAGCTTGGGGATCTCTTTGTAAGCGGTCAGATCTGCCGTAAGGGGAGTCAAAGAGACGTAACCCTCCTTGATCGCCTCGAAATCACACTCTCTGTTTTGGCTCGGTACCCACTCCAAAGGATGCAGACCCAGCCACCAATACTCCAGACCTCGTGGGTTTCTGTGCAGATGCGCTTCGTTGAAGTAGACTCTGTAGCCAGCTTTGGTGACCTTGTAGCCTTTGAACTCTTTAGTGGGAGGGACATTGACGTTGAGGCACTTTCTCTCACCCAAAGGCCACCCCTTTTCAAGTACTCTTTTGGCCAAATCCCTTGCCACGAATTTCGCCTGATCGTAGCCGATACTCATCTCCATCTCTTCGCAGTTGGAGTTGCACACTTGACTGATGGCGATGGAGGGGATGCCATAGATCGCTCCCTCCATGGCTCCAGCTACGGTGCCTGAGTAGGTGATGTCTTCGCCCATGTTGGCGCCTCTATTGATACCGCTGAGCACCAAGTCGGGTTTGACTCCTTTGGGATACAGGGAGCTTAGAGCCAGATAGACGCAGTCGGTGGGGGTGCCGTCTTCGAGCTTGTAGAAGTTGTCATCAAGCTGCACGAAACGCAAAGGTTTGGTGAGGGTGAGGCTATGGCCACAAGCGCTCTTTTCGCTGGCCGGCACCACCACCAGCACCTCGCCAAGATCCTGTACGGCTTCTATCAGAGCCTTCAGTCCCAAAGATTCAAATCCGTCGTCGTTGGTAATGAGTATTCGTTTCATATCATCCTAAGTAGTCGAAAATTTTGGTATAGACAAAAAGCAGTGGCACGAAAAGCAAAGTGGTGATGAAAACCAAAGAGGTGACCACCAGCTCCTTGCAGCGATACAGCGCCGCCAGGTTGACATTGGCCACGGCCAGTGGCACCATCATCTCCATAAAAATCACCTTTTTGGCCAAAGGCTCCAGCGGTAGAGCCTGGAGTACTACAAAAGTCACAAGAGGCAGTACCACGAATTTCATCACCACCACCGCCATCACCAGCTTTTTGTCCAAAAGTTTGAAGCTAATTTTAGCCAAATAAAAACCAAAAATCATCAGCTGGATCACGATCGCCGCAAAGGCTCCCATCTGTAAAAAAAGATCGAGTTGGGTGGAGGGTTTGAAGCCCAAAAGATTGAGCCAGATCGCCAGCAGTGCAAACCAGAGAATGGGCAGCTTGATCGTGTTTTTGACAGACTGCCACGGATCGAAGCTGCCGCGAGAGTAGAAATAGGCGCCAAAGCTGTAGACCATGAAGACGTTGGCCAGATTGACGATGGTGGTGTAGGGCAGGCTCTCGGGACCAAAAAGAGCAAGACCCAGCGGGACGCCCAGATTGCCCGTGTTGCCGATGACGGAAGAGACGATGAAGATGGAGCGATCTTTGGGGTCGTCAAAGAGCCACTTGGCCAAAAAGAGATTGAGCACGATGACACCTACACCAAGTCCAAAAAAGATAAAAGGCGCCATGGCAAGGTCCAGATCGATCGGGCGCTTGAGCAGTCCCCAAAAGCTCAAAAAGGGCTGGAAAATATAGACGGAAAGCACTACCAGCGTCTTCTCGTCCACCTTTTGGCCAAAGATCTTTTTGGTTAAAAAGCCCAGCAAGATAAACAGATAGACATACAAGACCGCTTGCAGACTATCCATCGATCGCCTCGGCTACCTTTTTTGCGCTGCCGTGTCCCAGATACTCCCGCAAGAGTCGGGAGCGCTCCAAAAATGTTTGGGGATCGCTGGCATGATAGGCTTTCAAGAGATTGTGGGCACTCGCCTCCTCTTGCAAAAACTCCGGATGCATGGACTCAAAGCCCGCCTCTTGCATCAAGATATTGGCCAACCCCACCTTGTCGATATGGGCGAAGAGCTTGGCGATATGGTAGTCGATAGGATTGGCCTTGTAGACCAGAGCCAAAGGGGTGCCGATCAACGCGCTCTCCAGAGTCGCCGTACCGCTGCAGACAAAGGCGAAACTGCTTTGGCAAAGTGCTCGGTGGGTATCGTGGACCACCTCGAAGCCGGTGATATCTCCATATAGTGAGAGATCTGTGAAGTGGGGTGGGACCACCAGCAGCGCCTCTTTATCAATTTTTTGGCGCACTTGACGAAAAAGGGGCATGAGCGAAGTGATCTCGCGCCGTCTGCTGCCGGGCAGAAAGGCCACGGGACCATCTGGGGTGGGGGCGGATTTGAAGCTAGTGATCTCGTCCAGCAAAGGATGCCCCACATAGCGGATGTCGTACCCTTGGGAGTAGAAGCGGCTCTCGAAAGGCAGGATCGAAAGGGCGTGATCCACGTAGCGCTCGATCTTTTCGATGCGGCCTCTCCTCCAGGCCCAGGCCTGAGGGAGGATGTAGTAGAAGATCTCCTTATCGGGATAGCGGGTTTTGATCGATTTGGCCAAAGGGAGGTTGAAGCCACTACCGTCGATGAGGAGCACCTTGTCGGCTTCGGCGGCGAGATCTACCATACGAGATTTGAGCCTCAAGAAAAAGGGAAGCTTGCCAAGAGCGTCCACGAAGCCCATCACGGAGAGGCTTTGTAGATCTACAAGAGGATCTCCCAGCGAAGCGTCGAAGATACCAATAAGCTCGGCATCCAGGTGTGGAAGGAGATAGGATAGATGCAGATTTGCGCTGCGCTCCAGAGCGCTGACGAGGAGTCTCATACCATCCTTCTATGATTATATATATGGAATTCTACCACACTAAGTAGAATTCCATATAAACTGCCCCCATTTGTCAAGACAACATTTTTGAATTTGATCTTTCAACACCTCAAGCTGCTTTGGCCAAATTTTCCAAATAGACATTCATTGGTTTTTGATACCCAAGAGATGAATGGAACC
>Ga0256831_1000709_pt1 | contig 17546 bp, 13 predicted proteins | sample 132544metaG_FD_189087 | JGI IMG/M metagenome (GOLD analysis project Ga0256831, IMG submission 189087) | Hydrothermal vent microbial communities from Lau Basin, Pacific Ocean - 132-544 | ecosystem: Environmental > Aquatic > Marine > Hydrothermal vents | place: Pacific Ocean: Lau Basin | collected...
GGGCAGGGAGCGAGATCGTCGTCTTCGTCCACCTGCTCGATGAGGAGGAGCGGTTGGTGGCGCAGGATGACGGTGCCCCGGCTTCCTCTCTTTTGCCTTTTGCCCTCTGGTCGCCCGGCGAGGTGGTGGAGGAATGGCGGCACTTCGCGATTGACACAGGTCGGCGCGTGCCGCCGGGCCGCTACGTGGTCGAGGTCGGACTGTACGACTGGCGGACGGGGGAGCGCCTCGATGCGGTGGGGCGTGGCGGTGAGCCGTTGCCGAACGGGGCGTGGCGGACGGTCCTCGTCGTGCCGTGAGGGGGCGTTGACGTGGTGTGGATTCATGATAGCTTGGGCACTATGGTGAACGTCGCTTTGTCCTCTGTGCCTCGCGGTATGTCTCCGCGCCCGAAAAGCATCCTGCTCCTGCTCGTGGGGATGTTCTTGTTGCTAACGGGCTGCTCGGATTTCGTCGATCACGATCAGGTGGTGTCTCAGGAGGAGAGGGCGATCTTCCTGACAGCGGGGGAGACGGTCGGACAGACTTTTGTCGCTCAGCACGGGGGATTGGACGGTATAGAGTTGTGGGTCGCTCCGCATAGCGGTGCGGAAGGGCGGCTGGTCTTGCATCTGCGCGCAGAGCCGGGTGCCGATGAGGACATAGCCGTTGGAGAACTCCCTCTCGATAACCTCACGGCAGGATTTCATCGGTTTGTCCTGCCTCCAGATGCCCATTCCCATGGCCTTTATCGCTATGCTTTCCTGGAGTTCATTGGCAAGGGGGCTGTCGATGTCGGCGCGGCTCCCGGTGATGCTTATCTGAACGGCGCTGCTTACCTCAACCATGAACCTCTCAATGCACAACTTGCCTTTCATTTAACCTACGATCGGGATTTGATGGTCAGAGAGTTTATGGTGGCCCTGTTGCAGGGTGTTGGATTACTGATTATCGGAGGGCTTCTTTATCTGCTGCCGGGTTATGCATTGCTGGCCTGGTTGTGGCCCGTCGATCTGGATCTCCCTTGGCCATCGCGAATGGGGATTGCAGCCGGGTTGAGTGTCGCGATCTATCCGCTCCTTATGCTGTGGACGGATATCGTCAAGCTGCACATAGGCGCTGGCTATGCCTGGCTGCCGGTGGGTGGCTCTCTCATAGCGCTGGGATGGCGTTACCGCGTGTCGCGTGGGCATAGGCTTATGAGCCGGTTCAAGAATTGGATACACTCCACAGCTTTTATGCCCGATATTCTCTATCTGATAGTTCTTGGGCTGGGTTTTGGCGTCCGGTTACTGGCTGTGCGCACCCTGGATGCACCGATGTGGGGGGATTCCTATCAGCATACGATGATCGTGCAACTACTTATCGACCACAACGGCCTGTTTACCTCATGGCAGCCATATGCGGATATGGTAACCTTTACTTACCACTTTGGCTTCCACGCGAGCGTAGCGGCCTTCCACTGGCTGACAGGTATGGATGCTGTGCACGCCGTGATCTGGGTGGGACAGTTGATGAACGGGTTGGCTGCGATGGTCGTGTTGTATCCGTTAGCTTACTATGTGAGTGGAGGACGATGGGGAGGAACCTTTGCCGCCTTGACGGCAGGACTTCTGTTGCGGATGCCGATGTTCTATGTGAATTGGGGACGCTATACGCAGTTAGCGGGCCAGGTTATCCTGCCGGTTGCAGCTTTGCTTACATGGACATTCTTTACGGTACATCGAGATAAGTGGGTACTTCTGACGTTGGCAGCACTATCCGTGGGCGGTCTTGCGTTGACGCACTATCGTGTTTTGCTGTTCTATGGAGCCTTTGTCGCTGCGCTGTGGGTTTCCCTGTGGGGACGGTGGCGTGTCCTTGCCGAACGAGCGGTGCTGCTGGGAGTAGCAGGTGGTGCTCTCTTTAGCCCGTGGTTCTGGCGAGTCTTCTCGGGGAGGATCCCTCGCCTCTTTGGGCAGTTAGCAACAACTACGCCAACGCACGCCTCATCTTTCGTTAAACAGTACAATCAAATAGGAGGCTTAGCATTTGGCCTGCCCCATACCGTATGGGTGCTGTTGTGTTTAGCCCTCGGCGTGGGGCTGTGGCATCATCGTCGTGGTATGCTGCTTTTAAGTAGCTGGGGAGGACTGCTGTTTCTGGTAACGAATCCGGATTGGCTTGGGTTGCCCGGCATCGGCATCATCAGTAACTTTGCCTTAGGGATAGCTTTTTACATTGTAGCCTCAGTAGCTATAGGTTATTTGGCTACTGAGGTGTTAGAGGCATTCCCTAAAATCATGGGAGGGATAGTCGTTCTTATCATTCTCATAGCCTTGTGGGGTGCTAAAACGCGGCTTAAGGATATACAAACTGCCTCCCACGCATTGGTCACACGCCCCGATGTACAGGCGATGGCGTGGATAGAGACCCATCTCCCCCAAGACGCATGCTTTCTCATCAATAGTATGCCTGCGTATGGGGAAAGCGTTGTCGTTGGCGTTGATGGAGGGTGGTGGTTGCCCCTTTTGGCTCATAGGGCCAACACGGTACCTCCTCTGACTTATGGCTTCGAACAGGGCCCTCGTCCTGATTATCACCAATGGGTCAAGAAACTGACAATACAGATTGCCAATGAAGGAACTAATGCTCTTACCACTTTGGCCATGTTGCACGAGCGGGGTGTTACCTACGTGTATTTGGGGCAGCAGCAACGTTATTCTGGAGTAGAGCGAGTAACAGGCTATGCGCCCGAGATGTTTTCGGACCAATACTACCGCTTGATCTATCATCAAGATCACGTGTATATTTTCAAGATAGTATCTTGGGGGACACAATGAGAGTTGCTTTGATCGGTCCAGTTTATCCCTATCGCGGCGGGATTGCACATTATACAACGATGCTATACCGAACGCTCCGCGAGCGCGGACATCAGGTACTGATGGTCTCCTTTCGCTATCAGTACCCGCGATGGCTGTTTCCCGGCCAGAGCGATGTAGATCCAAGCGAGCAGCCGTTCAGGGTTGAAGACGCACAGTACTGGCTCAATTCTCTTAATCCCTTGAGCTGGATATGGACGTTCAATCGGATTCGTCGTTATCGTCCCGATGTTTGGGTGATGCAATGGTGGACAACTTTCTGGACGCCGGTCTGGTTAACGATGACGCTATTGAATGCAATGGCGAAAGGGGGGCCGGTGCTCTTCATTTGCCATAACGTCTTCCCTCATGAGAGCAGGCGGTTGGATCATGCCCTTGCCCGATTGGTGTTGCAACGAGGTGATGCATTCATCGTGCAGTCCGATGCAGAGAAAGAGAAACTGGAGCAGTTACTGGTATTCCCACGGATTAGGGTTATACCTCACCCTATGTACGACTTTTTTGGTAAAAAGCTTCCTAAGGCGAAAGCACGTCGATTGCTAGGTCTTCCAGAGACAGCAGTAGTTCTTCTTTTCTTTGGAATCATACGTGAGTATAAAGGGCTAAAGGACGCTTTGCGAGCCTTATCCAGGGTACACAAGCATCGAGGCCACGTTATTCTCATCATCGCCGGAGAATTCTGGAGCGACAAGGGTGAATATATGAAGCTTATTGCAGAGTTAGGCCTCGAGGATATAGTCATAATTGACGACCGATATATACCGAACGAGGAAGTCCGTCTTTACTTCTCCGCTGCCGATGCTTTATTGGCACCTTATCGGACACAAACTGGCAGTGGTGTGAAAAGTATTGCGAGAGCGTATCATGTGCCTGTGATCGAGAGCATTGAGGAGATCCAAGATTATCTTGCGGGATCGGCGCAGGTGATTAGGCATCATCTTGATGACTCCGCCCGTAGAAAGCGCTCAGACTCTGGCTGGGAGCAAATTGTACGTTTTATCGAGGAATGCGGTGAAAATCACGTGGCTATTGACTCAGAGTCTTGAAGACCCAAGCGGTGTTGGGCGATATGGGCCATTAGCACGGGCATTAGTTCAGATGGGACATCAAGTTACTGTTATTGCTCTACATCCAGATTATAAGCATCAGGTTCATTCATTTGTCGATCGAGGTGTTCAAGTGCGCTATGTTGGTCAGATGCATGTCTATAAGCAAGGGAACATTAAGCGTTATTTTAGCCCTGTGAGATTGATAAGCCTAACCTTGGCAGCGACTTTGCGCTTAGCTCAGGCAGCTGCATGTACATCGAGTGATCTCTATCACATCGGGAAACCGCATCCTATGAATAGCATGGGGGGACTGCTTGCGACCCGTCTCAAAGGATTGCCACTTTATGCGGATTACGATGATTATGAAGCTGTCTCTAACCGATTCTCGACCGGTTGGCAGAGAAAAATTGTGGCATTCTTTGAGGATAATCTTCCCAAAGCGGTGCGGGGCATAACTGTCAACACTCGTTTTATGGAGAAGCGCCTACGGCTTTTAGGCTATCCACCAACGCGGATTAGTGTTGTTCCAAATGGAGTGGATAGGCAACGATTTGTCTTCTCTGCATTGCAGCGGGAGAAGGTGATCAGGCTTCGACAACAGATGGGGATTGCGGAAGAACGTCCTATTATTCTCTATGTTGGTACTTTGAGCTTGGTAAGTCATGCTGTTGACCTGCTTCTATATGCTTTTGAAAAAGTAGTTCACAAGTTTCCTGATGCACTTTTGATGTTGGTGGGCGGAGGAGAGGATTATCACGAGTTACGAAAGCTCAGTGAGAGGCTCAACCTGCACGATTCAGTTGTATTCGTGGGCAGAGTATCTCCTGCAGTGGTGCCTTTCTACTATCGATTAGCGACGGTGTCGGTAGATCCTACTCGTGACTCGCTGGTTGATCAAGCCCGTTTCCCGCTAAAAATAGTAGAGAGTTTGGCTGCAGGTATACCTGTCATTTCTGCAACTGTTGGAGATCGCCCCTACATTCTATCTGATGGAGGGGGGATGCTGGTGAAACCTGATGATCCGCAAGCTTTGGCAGAGGCCATTATGCAGTTGTTAGGAGATCCGCAGTTGAGAGATAGGATGGCACAGGAAGCTCAATCGTTGAGCGAACGGTTCTTCTGGGATAACCTTGTGCAAAAGTTTAGCCGTATCTACACTCGATAAGTGAATTATACGGATTGAGGAACGTGATATGCGCGTAGGTATTATAGGAGCTGGCCCTGCGGGTTTATTCGCAGCGTGGCAATTGTCACGACGCGGCATTGAGGTTGTTCTTTTTGAAGCGCGTCAGGAAGTTGGTGGTATCTCTCGCAGTTTTGTATGGCATGGGTTCACCTGCGACTTAGGAGCCCATAGGTTGTTCTCGCACGATGAGGCAGTGTTACGCCAGCTTTTGGCGCTCGTGCCTATGCATCGCCATATGCGCAAGAGCAAGCTGTACTTAGCGGGACGGTGGATTCACGATCCTGTTAATATCGTTGAGATACTTTATCGATATTTTCCGATCACGGCTATGCAAATCATATGGGGTTATCTCGTGCGTCCACGGCAGGGGGAGGAGATCTCTTTTAATGACTTCGTCAACAGGCGATATGGCCAGGCATTGAACGAATTTTTCTTTTCCCCCTATACGGAAAAGATGTTTAATCTACCTGGAGAGAGGATCGCGGCGGACTGGGCAAGACGGAAGGTCAGAATAGCAGGTCCTTTGGATTTCCTTCGCGAGAGTTCGCGTAAGCATTTCAGTTATTTCTATTACCCACAGCAAGGGGGCTTTGGTGCCATTATCGAACATATTTATAGAGAAATCCAAGATCATGTCAGATTGGAAACCCCTGTTATTGGGTTAGAACTGCAAGGCAATGAAATCACAGCGATTGTCTATGAGGAGGGTGGGATCAAAAAGCGGGAATCTTTTGATCACGTGATTTCGACCTTACCCTTAGGGACTCTGGGGAGAATGCTCGGTTACGACTTTTCCCTTGATTATCAAGGCGTTGACTTTGTTTATCTATTGGTGGATAAGCCATCCGTATCCTCTAACCATTGGATCTACTTTATCGATCATCATTTTGCCATCAACCGCTTAGTTGAGTTTAAGAACCTAAGCGCTTGGGGGCAACCGGAGCACCAGACCGTTGTTTGTGCGGAAGTAACGAATTCATCGGAGGATGTGGTAGATAGGGTCATTGAGAACGTCGTCAGAGCAGGATTGGTCAGTAGACAAGAGGTTGCAGATACACTTGTCATACACGAGCCTTATGGATATGCTGTTTATGATCTGAACTACTCCCAACGTTTGTTAGATATTAGAGAAATTCTGGATCACTATCGTAACTTGCATCTTCTTGGACGATCGGCGGAATTTCAGCACTTAGAGATTGATGAGATTTATGCTAACGCGTTAGCGTTAGCGGTGAGCCTTGCTCCACTAACTTCTGTAAAGGACCGAACGATGGAAAACCAAGTTAGCTCTCAATCGACACAGCCTCCTGTCTGCGTTGTTATTCTGACATACAACCATTACGATGATACTCAGGAATGCTTGCGCTCTGTCAGGCAAAGTGATTATCAGAACTTATCCATTGTTGTGGTCGATAATGGTTCATCCGATGGAACGCCAGAGCATATCCGCGCAGAGTTTCCTCAAGTTCACGTGATTGAATCGGGGCACAATTTAGGGGTGCCATGGGGGTATAATGTTGGCTTCAGTTATGCTCTGCGAGCGGGATATGAATATATCTTAATGTTGAACAACGATACCATTGTTGATTCAGAGATGATATCAGAATTAGTTAAGGCGGCAGATGCAGATACTGAAGCCGGCGTACTTGTTCCGAAGATTTTCTATTATGATGATCCGGAGACCATATGGGCTATTGGTGGGCGGCATAGAGTCTTTCCTCCCACACATATTATCTTGGGACAAGATCGCCCTGGGAATATGTTCAATATGCCCTTTTACTTAGATTATGCCTTGAGCTGTGGCTTGCTTATCCGTCGCTCAACCTTTGAGAAAGCAGGGCTTTTCGATCCCGGATACTTTTTCTTTTTCGATGACTGGGATTTCTCGATGCGTGTTCGGGAGGCGGGTATCAAGATATTATTTGTTCCAGATGCTTGGATGTGGCACAAAGTATCTAAAACAACGAGATCGGTTCCCGATGAATTTTTCTGGCATGTGTGGGGGGCGAGTAGCGCTCGCTTCTATAAACGTCATTATGGCCGCCTGAGCATGGTTGCTCACATAGCCTATTTGATCCTCAGAGAGGCGGCGAAAGGCAACATAAAGATGCTTCCTTCCTTCCTTAGAGGGATCTGGGAAGAAATACAGTCCCCTTTAGGTGACATACCATCGGCAGAAAGTGCCGTTTTGGAGATTCAGGATGTATGATTTCCCACCTGACGTAGATCTTGAATTTGCCGCTTGCGATCATTGCGGAGCAGAGGAGTATGAAATTGTCTTTTCCGGTCCCGATAGGTTGTTGCACTTGCCCGGAACCTTTCAAGTTGTACGGTGTGCGCAATGTGGATGGCTACGCCAGAACCCCCGTCCGACTATCGAGAGCATTGGTTTCTATTACCCGCCGTATTATGAGAATTTCGCCATAGCTGTGGAGGAAGAGCCCAATTGGTGGCGTAGAGTGAATCGAAGGTATGGACTGTGGAAGCGCCGGAGATTCGTGGAGGGATTTGGCGTGCGAGGGCGGCTGTTAGACGTAGGGTGCGCGACGGGTAGCTTTCTGGCGGAAATGGCCCGGCATCAATGGGAGGCTTACGGTATCGAGCCGAATGAGTATGCGGCTGACTATGCTCGTCGGAAGTTGGGCCTTGAGGTGCATCTGGGGACGATAGAGGATGCGCCTTTCCCCCATCATTATTTTGATGTCGTGACGCTCTGGGATGTTTTTGAGCACCTGCATTGGCCATGGCGTGATCTGCAGAAGCTGTTAGTCCTATTGAAACCGGGCGGGCTACTCTTTCTGCGTGTCCCTAACCTTGGTGGCATAGAGGCCAAGCTGTTTGGAAGAGCATGGATTGGCTGGGACTTGCCAAGGCATCTTTACTTTGTACCAACGGCGTCGCTTGAACAGGCGCTGGGAGAGTTGGGGTTTGAGCTTATCGCTAAGCGGACAGTGGCTACAGCCTATCAATTTTGGGCCTTGAATATCCAACTTTATCTACGTGCCCATAAAGTAGGAACAAAGCTCCCTGTCGAGTTCTTGACTAATCCTGTAATGCGTGCTGCTCATGCACCGTTATTCCACTTGATAGGCCGTTTTGGACTAGCAACGACGATAACTCTTGTTTTTAGGAAACAAGGATGAAGGCGTGGTCCTCTGTTGTGGAAAGTACGATCTTCAAAATCATAGTAACCTTGTTTCCTCTGGGGATAGGGGTAGGGATCGTCTATTGGCACTACGATCAATTGGAGTTGTCTTTGAGGTGGCGTGACTACGTAGGATTGCTGTGGAGGACTTTGTTGATTTATCCTCTCTCGCTGTTTGCTCAGGCTTATGCGTGGTTTTTGCTCCTTTCCTCGGTGGGTGAGAAGGGCATCCTTTGGCGGGAGGGACGCATATATCTTTATACGTATCTGATGAAGAGGTTCCCCGGCGCTGTATGGTATTTGGGTGGGCGAGTTGCACTTTACAAGAGACAAAATGTAAGGACGGCCACGGTCTTAGTCGGTAGCGCAACGGAGGTTATCCTTCTCTTTGTGACCGCTTTGACCTTATGGGGGATGCTCACTTTCGTGGTGCCGTTCTTGGAAACGACCGTGCAGAGGCCATGGCGATGGCTCCTCGCGGGTGCGAGCTTCACCGGAGGCATTGTAGGCATAGGGTATCTCATAGGTCAGCTTCAGAGGGTAACCTTACCTTCTTGGCTGGGCGGGAGAAGCTATACGCTCTTTCGGACACGGCGTGGATTGGCGCTTACTAAGGTATTATTAGCTTACTCGTTGGCATATGGTACCGGGGGCTGGATCCTGCTTTGGATTGTTTCGGCTTTAGGGGGAAATGGAACCTATCTATCGATGCTGAGGTGCTGGGTCCTGGCGGGAGGTGTGGGGTCTTTGATCGCCGCTTTTGTGCCGGTTGGCAGTAGTGGTCGTGATGCTTCGCTGTGGGCTTTACTCTCGCCGTGGTTGTCCTCGTCTAAAGCTCTGCTTGCGGTAGTCCTGTTGCGAATCCTCTTCCTCCTTGGCGACGTGGTCTGGGGCGGGATGGGATGGATGATTGCTGAGAGGATCGATGTGTGAGCCGTGCGACTATCTTAACCCAAAAGAGGTATTGTTAAACCATTCACTTAGTGGTAATCTATTTATAGGTTTCACCCACTATCTTGAAGGAGGTGTATGATGAAACGGTGGCTTGTTGTGGTAATCGCTCTGGTTCTGCTTGCGCTTGCTACAGGAGCAGCGCTGGCTGTGGCTCCTGCCCCGGAGGGGCCGTTTAACACGGCCTTTCGTGTTCAGAATTTAGGGAGCGCGGATGCAACTTGTGTCTATGAGTTCTATGACACGACTGGCTCTGTGGCCTACACCAGCGCGTCGGAGGTCATCAGTGTTGGCGACAGCCTTTACGTCTACGTCCCCAATGTTGGTGTAGCCGATGGTCAGTATTCTGCTGTGGTGAGTTGTGATCAGCCGGTAGGCGCGGTTGTGAACTTCAGTGATGCCGACAGTGGCGCGGCCCACAATGGCATTGCTTCCGGAGAGGTGGGAACGACCTGGTTTGCTCCGGGTATTTATGACAATTTCTATGGCTTCTACTCCAACATCTACGCCCAGAACACGACCAATGCGCCGATCACGATCACGGCAGAGATCTACGAAGCTGGTGTCGCAACGCCAGTTCTGACCCAGACGCAGACTAACGTAGCTCCCTATGCTGCTGTTGTCTTCGATCAGTCGGGGCAAGCAGCTCTTCAGGATAACGTAGCTTACTCCGCCAAGATCTCCGCTGATGGGGATATAGCGGTTATCGTCAATATCTATGGAGAGGGCGGTGTTGAGGATCAACTCTACTCCTACAACCCCTTTGCCTCTGGGGCGACTACGGCCTATGCACCTGTGATCATGAAGAACTACTATGGCTACAACACAGCGCTGACGGTCCAGAATATGGGCAGCACCACAACGACGGTAACCGTAACCTACGGGACGGGTGTTACGGAGACTGCATCGATTGCGGCGAATGCCTCGCATCTGTTCTACACTCCCGCTTCTCCTCTGAGTGATGGCACGCTGACCGGCGCCACGGTACAGAGCGATGGTCAACCCATTGTCCTACTCGTAAACGAATCCACCAGCATGAATCGCGCGGCCAGTTACTCTGGATTCGCGACCGGTAGCACGACCGTGCGTGCTCCTATCGTGATGCGGCGCTACTACAACTACAACACCAGCATCACCTGCCAGAACGTCGGTACGGTCACGACGACGATGACTATTGCCTATGGCGGTATCTCCGGCACCGAAGAGGTAGCGGATGTTGCTCCCGGCGGTACGGCGCTTTTCTATCAACCTGCCTCCACCCTCATCAGCGATAACTTCATCGGCTCTGCAACTATCACCGCGAGTCAGCCGATTATCTGCGTTGTCAATGAGGATATGAATGAAGCGCCGTATGTTAACCAGAAAATGGATCAACTCTATGCCTACAATGCCATTAGCCAGTAGGCTAACGGTATGCGGTAATCCTCAATAACTGTCCCACAAGCCTGGTAGATGGATACCATCTCCAGGCTTGTGGCCGTCTAAGGAGGAGGATATGTCTTTGTCTAAATGGTGTAAAATGGCAGCGATATTCTCTTTGGTAATTATCGCTTTGTGGAGCATAAGCGGCTGTCGATCAGCGGCTACGTTGACTACGGATAGTCCCTTGGCCACCGTATCGCCTATCGCGGAGACACACAGCTTACCCACACCGATGGCTGGCTATGGCGTTTTGGGAGGGCGTTTGGTGAACCAGGCGACAGGGGATCCGGTGGGTGGACGCGTGGTCTACTTAGGTAACCTATTGCCCCTGCAGCCGGAGGGTTTCTTGATCACTATGGCGGAGCAGAACGGTGTACGTACGATCACCGATCCTGAGGGTTATTTTGTCTTCCCGCAGGTTGTCTCCGGTACCTATGCGCTCATCCTGTGGAGTCCGGCGGAGCCGCAAGTGCTAAAGGACCCGGCAACGGGAGATGAATATCTCATTGACGTACCTGAGGGGGAGCGCGTGGACGTGGGGGCATTGCCTGTCTCTATACCTTAAATAGGATGGAAATGACTTTCCTTACCTCCCTCCTCTCCTCTCTCCCCGAAGGCGGCCCCGGTGCCGATGCCCGCGCCCTCGTGCGGCGGGCCTACCAGTATGCGCAGGAGGCCGGGGTGGATGACGCGACGCTCGAGCGTTCGCTTAGCGTCGCGTCCATCCTGGCCGACCTGCATCTGGACGCCGAGGTGATGGCCGCCACCCTTCTCCAGCAGACAGGGCAGCCCGATTCGATCCGGGAACTCTTCGGCGAGAGCGTCGCCGGACTCGTGCGCTGTCTTGCCCGTCTGGACGAGGTCGAAGGCCGCGTGCGCCAGGACGAGGAGCGCGCGCGCGATACCCAGGAACTGGAGAGCCTGCGCAAGTTCTTCATCGCGATGGCGGAGGATGACATTCGCGTCATCTTCATCAAGCTGGCCGAGCGGATCCACCAGATGCGAGAGGCGCAGCAGGCCCCCGCGGAAGTGCAACAGCGGCTGGCCCGCGGCACGTTGGAAATCTACGCCCCGCTGGCTAACCGACTGGGCATCTGGCAATGGAAGGCCGAATTGGAAGACCTCTCCTTCCGCTACCTCAATCCCGCCACCTACCACGAGATGGAGCGCCTGCTTGCCTCGCGGCGCGACGAGCGCCAGGCGCGTGTGCAGCGACATATCCGGCTCCTGCAGGAGGCGTTGCGCAAGGCCGGCATTCCGCACAAGATCAAGGGGCGTCCCAAGCACATCTACAGCATCTACAGCAAGATGCGACGCAAGTCGATCTCCCTGGCCCAGGTCTATGATGCGGAAGGCATTCGCGTCATCGTGGAGACGGAACCGCAGTGCTATCAGGTCCTGGGCATCGTCCATCAGCTCTGGACCCCTATCCCCGCCGAGTTCGACGACTACATCGCCAACCCCAAGCCGAACGGCTACCAGAGCCTGCACACGGCGGTGATCGGGGAGGACGGTCGGGCGCTGGAAGTCCAAATCCGCACCGAGGAGATGGACTACGTCGCCGAGTTCGGTGTCGCCGCGCACTGGCGGTACAAGGAACAGGAGGCCAAAGTCAGCCCGCAGTTGATGGAGCACATCGCAGCCCTGCGGCGCGGTGTGCGCGACTTGACCGAAGCCGCCCGCGATGCCCGCACCTTCATCAAGGAACTGCGCAAGGCCGACTTTTTCGAGAACCGCATCTTCGTCTTCACCCCCAAGGGCAAGGTCATCGAACTGCCGCCGCGTGCAACGCCCATCGATTTCGCCTACGCCATCCATACGGAGGTCGGCCATCGCTGCCGGGGCGCACGGGTGAACGGCCGATGGGTGCCCCTCGACCACCCGCTCCAAACGGGCGACCAGGTGGAGATCGTAACCGGCAAAAGCGGTGGGCCAAGCCGCGACTGGCTCAATGCCGAGTTGGGCTTCGTCAAAACCAACCGCGCCCGGCAGAAGATACGGCAGTGGTTCCGACGCCAGACGCGGGAGGAGAACGTTGCCCGTGGTCGAGCCATCGTGGAGCAGGAACTCAAGCGGCTGGGATTGGAAAACGACTTCACCGTGGAGGAGATCGCGGAGATGTTCGCGAAGCGATACCCGCGTGTGGATGAGTTCCTCTACGCCGTGGGGGTGGGGGATGTGGGGACGGAACGCCTCGTCCACCGCATCGAGTTGCGGCAGCAGCGCGAGCAACCGCAGGAGGAAGAGGAACTTCCGGAGGAGACGCTCATCGCGCCACCGGCCGTATCCCCGCCACCGCAGACGGGCGACCTGCACGTGCAGGGCACGGGAGGGCTGCTCACGCGGCTGGCCCAATGCTGCCACCCTCTCCCCGGCGACGAGATCGTCGGCTACGTTACCCGCGGGCGAGGGGTGACGATCCACCGGCGCGATTGCCCCAACATCCTGCGCCTGGGCCGGCTCGAACGTGAGCGGCTCATCGAGGTCTCGTGGGGGACTTCACAGGCGACCTTTGCCGTTCAGGTGCTCATCCAGGCCTACGATCGCACGCGCCTGCTCCACGACATCACCGCCGTGCTCGCCAACGAGGAGGTCAATCTGACGGCGGTGAAGACGGGGAAGCGCAACCGCTACAATATCCTCCCCATCTACATCACCATCGAGGTGCCTTCTCTGACCAAGCTGGATCGTGTGCTGAGCAAGCTCGGTCAGATACCCAACATCGTCGAAGTGCGGCGCAACGTGTGAAAACGAACGGCCCTCGCGTGAGGGCCGTTTCTTTCATCCGGCGGCGGTTCCCTCTTCGGGCACAGCCTCTTGCCAATCGTAGTACGTAACGTGGTCTTTGAGCTGGGCCTGGACCCAACTGTTGTACGCTTCGTCCACCTTCTGCTGATAGATCTCATCGGCGAGCGGGCGCGTCTCGTGGCCGAGGATGTAGCCGACGAAGTAGCGGTCGTTCGGTCCGGGGACGGGATCGGTGGCCTTGTGCACCGGGCGTGAGAAGACCTCCCCCTCGAAGTCGGGACTGACCTGGCTGCTGAAGAAGCCCAACGGCTCCCAAGGGAGCATCGCCCCGGCGGTAGCCTCGTCGTCGTCGCCGTTGAGTTCGTCGATGATGGTCTGCGGGTCTTCGCCGTTGTCCAGCCGCTGCTGGATGGCCCGCGCGGCCTCCTCCGTGGGCAGGACGAAATAGGCGATCTGAACCTGGTCGGCCTCTTTGGGCACATCCTGTGTAACGAGGGCCTTCACCTGGTCGCGCAGCAGGTTGGCCTTGACCATCTCGCGGAAGGCCGCCTCGCTCATCCCGCTGGCCTCCAGGTAGTTCTTCTTGAAGCTCTCGTAGAGCTGGCGGTACTGCTCCTCCGTCATCACCGCTCCCTGCTGCGTCTCGGTCACCGTCGCCGTGGCGGCGGCCTCGCGATCGTAGCCCATCATCTGCTCGATCTCGCGGTCGATCTCCTCCTCGCTCACCGTCAGCCCCGCCTCGGCGGCCTTCTGACGTACCAGCTCCTCCTCGATCATCTTGTCCAGCACCTGCCCCGCGAAGAGTTCCGGCATCTCCAACTGATGTTGCAGGTTGTACTTCTGGATGGTGTACTGCTGGATGTAGCTTTGCATCGCCTCGTTGTTGGGGTCCAACTGGCTGATGAACTGGTCGAGGTTGTTGATCTGCGTCTGCGTAACCATACGCTCGTAGCGCACCCGCGCGCGGAAAGCCTCCTTGTTGATGGGCACGCCGTTGACCTCGGCGACAGGCCGGTTGGGCTTGATGACCAGTTCGTTGATCGCGCCGTAGACGAGTATGCCGATCACCGCCGTGAAGACGATGATCGCACCCCAGGTGAAGATGCGGCGCATTCGCTCCTCGCGTTCGTGCCGAGCGGATTGCGTGCGGCGGCTTCGCTTCTTGATGTTTTTCTGCTTGCTCATAGGATCACCTTCCTTTCGGAGGGCTAAGAAGAACAGGCATAGGAGGTGCCCCTATGCCTGTTGCTGCTCTGATGGCCGACTTACTGCGGCTTGATCTCGGCGACGAAGGGCAGCAGGGCCATATGCCGCGCCCGCTTGATGGCCACCGTCAGGCGGCGCTGATGCTTGGCGCAGACCCCGGTCTGCCGACGGGGGCGAATCTTGCCGCGCTCGCTGATGTAGCGCTTCAGCGTCTCGACATCCTTGTAGTCGATCTCTTGGATGTTCTCCACGCAGAACTGACAGACTTTGCGGCGTCCGCCCGCACGTCGCCGCGATCGATTGTAACGACGTTCGCTCACTGTTCCTCTCCTTCTTCCTCGTAGGCGGTGTAGGCTCTGTCGCCGGTTCCTCCGGCGTCGATGTTCACCGGCGCATCATGGTGATAGGTGTCCAGGAAGACCATCTCTTGGGCCACAACCTCGGTGCGGTAATGGCGGTTGCCTTCCGGCGTCTCCCACGAGCGGGTCTGGATGCGTCCTTCGACGTAAACGCGCGACCCTTTGTGCAGCCGCTTCTTGCACAGTTCCGCCAGGCGTCCCCAAGCGACAATGTGAAACCATTCGGTCTCCTCTTGACGCTCACCTTCGTTGTTGGTCCACCCGCGGCTGACGGCCAGGCTGAATGTGGCCACCGCTCTTCCGGAGGCCGTGAAACGCATCTCCGGATCACCGCCCAGATAGCCGATGAGCATCACCTTGTTGAGACCTCGTCCCATCGCTCGGCTCCTTATGCAGCATCAGAAGTCGCGTTTGCCTCCTCCGGGGCCGACGCTGCTTCTGCGGGTGGGGATACCGCGCTTTCCTCCTCCGCGGGCACCGGCTCGGCTGCCGGGGCAGCCTCTTCCGCCTCCTCCTCGGGGCCGCCGGGGACCTCTTCGACGCGGACGATGATCTCGCGCAAGATGCCCTCGGCCAGGAGGATGCTGCGTTCGAACTGTTTGACATTGGCCGGTGGCATGGCGAAGTACATCAGGTAGTAGTGCCCATCGCGCTTGTGCTGGATGGGGTAGGCGAGGCGTCGCATCCCCCAGTCCTCGGTGCGGATGACTTCTCCCTCTCCTTCTGCCAGGTAACGGCGAACGCGCTGCAACAGGGCCTCGCTCGTCGCCTCATCCAGATCGGGATCGACGATGAACATCAGTTCGTAAGTACGTGTACTCAAGGTCGTTGACCTCCTTCCCTCGGGTTTGCCCCCGGTCCGCGCCGGGAGCGGAAAGCATCCAAACGCGGCTGACTATACCACGAACGAGGCGCAAGGCAAGCGTGGGGACGGGTTGCCGCGTGGGCTAACTGTGTTATAATGGCAACCGTCAGGGCATATCGACAGACGCCGAAAAGTGGGGACTCCCCACTTTTCTTTGTAGTAGCCGTTGCGCCAAGGAGAACGACGAGGTGAGTCGAAGGAAGGGTCGCCGATGAAGAGTGATTTTGCGCTTGCCTTTAATCAAATCTGCTCTCAGTACAATCTCTCGCGGGATGTCGTGCTGGACGCCGTCCGCGCGGCCTTGATCACCGCCTACCGGCGGGACTGGAGCCTCAATCCGGAACAGAATATCACCGCCGACATCGATATGGAAAGCGGTGATGCTCACATCTACCTGGAAAAGGAAGTCGTCGAGGATGGGGCGGTCGAAAATCCCGTCGTGCAGATCGCCTACTCGGAGGCCAGGCGGCTGCACAGCGATGTTACCCTGGGAGAGCGGATTATGGTGGATGTAACGCCGAGTAACTTCGGGCGCATCGCCGCGCAGACGGCCAAGCAGGTCATCATCCAGCGGCTCCGTGAGGCCGAACGCGAGAATCAGTACAACCGCTTCAGCCGCCAGGAAGGCGAGATCATCATCGGGACGATCCAGGCGGTTGGGCCGCAAGGCGTAACCCTGCACCTGGAGCGCACGGAAGAGGCGTTGATGCCGCGCCACGAGCAGATCCCTGGCGAGCGTTACCGCATCCACCAAAAGATCCGCGTCTATGTGCTCGAGGTGCGCCGAACGCCGCGGGGGCCGCGCATCACCGTCTCGCGCAGCCATCCGGCCATGCTCCGCCGCCTGCTCGAGCTGGAGGTGCCGGAGGTGCGCAAGGGCCTGGTCGAAATCAAGGCCATCGCCCGTGAGGCGGGCAACCGCGCCAAGGTCGCCGTCGCCTCACGGCAGCCCGGGCTCGACCCCGTCGGGGCGTGCGTGGGCATGCGCGGCATTCGCATCCAGACCATCTCACGGGAGCTGAACGGGGAGCGCATCGATGTCGTGGAGTGGAGCGATGATCCCGCCACCTTCATCGCCAATGCGCTCAGTATGGACAACGTGCTCAGTGTCGTGGTGGACGAGAGCGGCAAGGGCGTGCGCACCGCCGCCGTCGTCGTGCTGGATGAGCAACTCTCGCTGGCTATCGGGCGGGCCGGACAGAATGCCCGCCTCGCGGCGAAGTTGACCGGCTGGCGCATCGATATCCAGGGGGCGACGGAGGCCGCCATCTGGGCGCTGGAACAGGTCAATCGGCATCCGGAACTCCTCTCCGGCCAGACTGAGATCGTCGCGATGGTGCCCAAACTGGCCGCCATCGTCGCCGCCCACGAGCGCAACCGCTATCCTTACAACGATGAGGAGAAGCGCATCATCAAGGCGGTGGTCGAAGCGGTACGCCTGGCCCAGATCGAAGCCCGGCGTCGCGAGGAGGAGGCCGAGAGCGGCAAGAGCACCCCGCCTCCGCCTTCGACCAGGGAGAGCCGCCGTCGGGAGCAGCGACAGAAGGCGAAGGCTTCCGTGCCCGCCGAGGCGTACAAGGCGCACATCTCCCAGCTCGAACTGCCGGAGAAGGTGTACAATCACCTGACGCGCAGCGGCCTGACCTCCGTCGGCGAGTTGATGGAGCGGATGGCAATGGGCGATGAGGCTTTGCTCATCTTAGACGGCATCGGCACCAAGGCGCTGAAGGAGATCAAGCGGGCGATCGCCGCCAGTCCCTTCACCTTCGTGGAGG
>Ga0256831_1000710_pt1 | contig 17537 bp, 17 predicted proteins | sample 132544metaG_FD_189087 | JGI IMG/M metagenome (GOLD analysis project Ga0256831, IMG submission 189087) | Hydrothermal vent microbial communities from Lau Basin, Pacific Ocean - 132-544 | ecosystem: Environmental > Aquatic > Marine > Hydrothermal vents | place: Pacific Ocean: Lau Basin | collected...
GGTTGCTCCATTGGCAAGAGAGATAAAAAAGATAAGTCCTATGATAAAACTAGATATAGGTGCTAAAATCGCAAAAAAAGTAAAAATAGAGTTTGCGATTTTTTTAACTTTTATCGAGTATAGATACAGCAATCCTAAAAACAGAGAACTGATGAGAGGTATTAAAACAATCCATGCTAAAAAACTGCTACTCATAGTGTGCCTTTTTGCTTTAGAGTATTATAATCATCTATATTCGCTGATTTTTTCAGTCTAAACATAGCAACTATCAATGATAAAAAAACAGCAGCTTCAGAAGCTGCTATTGCCATAACCATCATAGCAATAATTTGTCCATCTATATCACCAAAATATTTACTCAGAGTTACTAGCATTAGATTTATAGCATTTAACATTAATTCCAAGGACATATAGATTATAAATATATTTTTTCTACTTATAAGTCCTATAATGCCTAGGCTGAAAAGTAAAATACAGAGTGATATGTAAGACATGAAAGAGGCTTCTATCATCTTCTCTCCTTTTTTCTTGCCAACACAATAGAGCCGATAAGTGCCACCAAAAGCAGTATTGAAATAGCTTCAAAAGGGAGAAGCCATCCTCTAAAAAGTGCATTTCCCAGCATCTTTATGTCTCCAAAATTATCAATTTTTGTGCTAAAATCTTCTATATGGGGCATTCTTGCAAAGGCAGTAAATAATAGGTAATCCATAGGTGCTAGCACAATGGCAATAAGTAGCATTGTCATATATTTATTAGGCTCTTTTGGGGTATGATCCTGCCTGATATTTAAAAACATGATAATGAAGAGCAAAAGTGCGATGATGGCACCCGCATATATTATAATCTGCACCATAAACAAAAATGAAGCACTGAGTAGTGCATATAGACCAGCAAGAGCCATGACGGTCACTACAAAACTAAGCGCACTGTGCATCGTACTTGATAGCGTGATCATTCCAACTGCTCCTGTGAGGGCAAATAGTGATAGTATTAAGAAAAGAATATCCGTCATAGTTCACCCCTAAAAGCTTTATTTGCCAATAATTTTTCTCTGTTTAGCACAAAATCCTCTCTTTTGGTGGCAACAAAACTAAAAATTCCTGTATCCATCCTGATGGCATCACATGGACAAGCTTCCGCACAGCCACCGCAAAATACGCACTCTAACAAATCTATATTGAATAATGAGGGCATTTTTTCGTCTATTCCATCTTCTCGCTCAGTCGCTTCTATAAATATACAATCAGAAGGACAGGCAGTAGCACACATAAAACATGCCACACATCTTATAGAGCCGTCATCTCTGTGTGTTAATCTGTGTACACCTCTGTATCTGCTTGTTATATCTGTTGGTTGCATCTCCGGATAACACTCTGTCTTGATATTTGAGGTGTCTTTTAGATTTTTTGCAAAGTGTGACATAGTCGTTTTCATACCCGAAAAAATAGCAGGTAGATAGAGTCTGTCTTTTAAGCTTTTACCATATCTTGGAACTATTTTTATACCCATATTATACTCCTAGCCCTACAACAACTAAAGCAGTCAAAAAGATATTTGCGATAGACAGAGGCAGAAGGATTTTCCAGCCAAGATTTTGTAGTTGATCGTATCTAAATCTAGGAAGAGTCCATCTTACCCAGACAAAAACAAAATTCATCAACAGAAGTTTTATAGCAAAAGTTGCTATCTGTATGATCGCTACGGCAATGTTTGTAGTAGTCTCTGTGATTCCATTAATCAAAAAACATCCCAAAATCCCTATAACTACTATGTTTATGAGTATCAAGACTCTTATTAACCATTTGCTTTCATTGTTTCTTTTGTCATCTTTGCTTGGCCAAACATTATTTTTAACAATCCATCTCCCAAAAAGCAGGCTCAAAAGAGGCAGTATGACTATTATAGCCAGCATTACAGTGTGAAAATTTTCTTTAAGTGTGTCGGTTCCTAACCAAGGAAGATTGTAGCCACCAAAAAACAGAGTGACTATCAGGGCACTAGATGCACTCATAGCTACATACTCACCCACAAAAAACAGTCCAAATTTCATAGCACTATACTCTGTATGGTATCCGCCTACTATCTCACTCTCACCCTCAGCTATATCAAATGGAGTTCTATTTGCTTCAGCAAAAGCAGTTACTATGAAAATGACGGCAGCAAGAGGTTGTATTACGATTCCCCAAGCGGGAATAAAACCAAAGAGTAGTTTGCTTTGAAAATTGACCATATCTACTAGGTTTATAGACCCATAAGTTACTAGCAAAGAGACAAGGGCTAAAGTCATAGATGCTTCATAGCTTATCACCTGTGCACCGGCTCTTATAGATCCTAGAAGAGAGTATTTGTTATTGCTAGACCAGCCACCCAAAATTATCCCATATATGCTAAGACCTGCAAATGCCAAAAACCAAAGAGCGCCCAGATTTATAGGTAATCCTTGCATGATAAAAGTTTGAGAACCTATGACTAAATTATCGGCAAAAGGCATCACCATATATGACAAAAAAGCAGAAACAAATACGATAACAGGTGCTAAAGTAAAGACAAATTTCTCCTTTATAGCTTTTGCCTTAAAATCCTCTTTAAAGACAAGTTTGAGCATATCTGCAAATGACTGTATAAGTCCACCTAGACGAAATCCATTGATATTGCATCTGTTTGGACCAAGTCTGTCTTGAATAAAACCAGCCACTCTTCTCTCAACCCAAACTAGTATCGGTGCAGCTCCTAATGAGAAGAGTAGAGCTAAAATTATATTTATGACTATAACTACTACAAGTATCGTATTCATTTTGTCTCTATCTTTATAGTATTTGTTTTGACACTCTTAAATTTTATGTTTTTTAAGAAATTCATTTTTCCTAAACCGCTATTCCAAACATCTTCACATGTAGTTTTCCCGTCATTTAGGATTGTGGATAGAAAACTCAATAGATTGACTGCTTCTAGATTTTTATCTATTTTGCAAGAACTAAATTGTATGAAGTTATCGCAATTTATGAAGCAACCCTCTCTGCTCATATGAGAGACTGTTGGAATAACAATATCTAGTTTGTCTTTTTGTTTAAAATCTCTATAATTCATCACACCAACAGATCCTTCAAACCCTAGATTTTCTATGGTTTCTACATCATCTCTGCCAACTAGCAAGACAAAATCTTTATCTTTTATCTGCTCTTTCAAACTATCTATATCATCTTTAATTTCTAGATAGGCAAAAGCTTTTCTATTTGGTGTTTTGTCGCTTTTTCTTAGCATATCATCTTCAAAATTTTCATCAAAATTTTCATCAAAACCGCTAATTTGCGCACCTAATTTTTGAGATAGGACTTTAAATCTATATATCTCTTCAAGACTTAGAGTAGGCGACAATAAAAACAGAGTTTTAGAGTTGTATCTCTTTAGTAATCTCTCCATTTTTAAGAGTGCGTACTCAAATTCACTCTCCATACCTCTTATGTAGGCGTTCAAGAGTCTATTTTCATTCTCTTTTTTATAACTAAGCCTACCATAATCACATATAAAATAGCCATTTATATCTTTGTTAAATCTCGGTCTGTACCTATATACGACATCATCTTTGTATTTTTCTTTATTATGATCTACGAATAAGGAGCAACCTCTTGAGCAACCATCACAGATGGCTTCAAGGGGTTTTAGGAACCAAACTCTTTGGTGAAATCTAAAATCCTTGCTTGTCAAAGCACCCACAGGGCACAAATCTATAACATTCATAGCATAAGGGTTTGATAATTTTGTACCGGGAAATGTAGAGATATATGAGTGGTCATTGCGAACTACAACACCTAACTCATGAGTTTTTGTGATATTTTTAGTAAATCTGACACATCTAGTGCACAGCACACATCTTTCCCTGTCGAGCATAACATTTGCTCCTAGGTCTATATGTTTCTTTTTTCTGTTTTTGGGAGTATCTAACCTACTGTCATATAGTCCAACATCCATGTAGTAGTTTTGCAAGGAACACTCACCGGCTTGGTCACAAATAGGACAATCAACAGGATGATTTATGAGTTCAAGTTCGAGTATTTGTCTTTTTACACGAGCTATGTTTTCACCCTTGGTTCGAATTACCATCCCATCAGTTACCGGTGTATCACAAGCTATCTGTGGTCTTTTTTTGCCCTCTATCTCTACCATGCACATACGACAGTTTCCATCTTTGCCCAAAGAGGGATGATAGCAAAAATGTGGGATATTTACTCCATTTGCTAATAACTCATCTATGAGTGTAGCATCATCTTTTGCATAAATCTCTTTTCCATCAACCGTGATTGTTGCCATCAGTTATAAAGCCTTATTTGTTTTATAGTATTCTATCTAGCCAAAACTTTAAAGTAGCTGTACAATTTATGATAAAATTTTATATTGGTTATGTTTAAAATATTTATAGGATTTTTAGATATGCCCTATAGAAAAAATTATGCTCGTATCTCTAACAAATAACTCTTTATGTTCAGGATTTTAGTGGTTAATATCTAGTATAATCCCTAAAGTAAAAAAAAGAGGAAATATATGTTTAGAAATATCTTCAAATCTCGCGTTGCTCTTTTGTATATACTATCTGTCTCCATGATATTTTCTTTTTCAGCTTGGATGTCTCTTTTGAATAACTTTGTTGTTGAAGTCGCAAAATTTAACGGAAGTCAGATAGGATTTTTGCAAAGTATTAGAGAGATACCGGGGTTTTTGTCTTTTGGTGTGATATTTGTTCTGTTTTTTGTTTCACAGCAAAGATTGGCATATGTATCTATGATTGCTCTAGGTATCGGAGTTGCCTTCACAGGTCTCTTTCCTAGTACCACAGGGCTCTATGTAACCACTCTTATCATGTCTCTTGGATTTCACTATCTTGCTACGATAAATCAATCTTTATCATTGCAATGGCTAGACAAAAAGACAAGCCCTGTAACACTTGGTAAAATCGCAGCAGCAAACTCTTTTACTAAACTGTTAGTTTTTGTATTGATATTTTTTATGATGAAATTTTATAGTGTTGAGTATAAAAGTGTATATCTGATTTTTGGTGGCATCACGATTGTCTTGGGAATTTTATCATGGACTCTTTTTGAGCACTTTAAAGATGATGTGCCGCAAGAAAATAAACTGAAACTCAAAAAGGAGTATTGGCTATTTTATGTTCTAACTTTTTTTGCAGGTGCTAGACGGCAGATATTTATAGTCTTTGCTAGCTTTTTACTTGTTGAAAAGTTTGGTGTTCATATAGAGAGTATGGTTATTCTTCTCTTTGTAAACTCTATACTAAATATATATTTAGCACCAAAAATAGGAAAATACATAGTAAGATTTGGCGAGAGATTGGCCCTTAGAATTGAGTATATAGGTTTGATTATCATCTTTACATCATATGCTTTTGTGAGTGATGTGTATGTGGCATACCTCTTATATATATCTGATCATCTGCTTTTTTCTATGGCAATTGCCCTTAAAACTTATTTTCAAAAGATAGCAAATCCAAAAGATTTGGCAAGTGCGAGTGCCATCAGTTTTACTATAAATCATATAGCAGCCGTATTTCTACCTGTGATTTTAGGTATCATCTGGCTCAAATCAAATGCCTTGGTTTTCGCTATAGGCACACTTATAGCAGTTTGTTCACTTATTTTGTCATTTTTGATTCCAAAAAATCCTAGAGTAGGAAATGAAACGATACTCTCTAGGGTATAGATGATTTTTTATGCTATCGGTTGTCTATTTAATTGATATTTAACTATCAAATGCTAAACTGCTTAGAATGAAAACCAAAAAATTTTTAAAATTTCTTATCTTGGAAATTATAGCTCTATCGCTTATAGTTGCATATTTTACTATAGACTCTAGTGATATTTACAGATGGTATGTCGGAAATACAAATTTTGTCAAGCAAGATAAAAGTTGTAATTTGCACAAAGAGGCTTGTAGCGTAGAGTTAAGGGATGGTAGCATTGTAACTCTTAACATAACACCTAAGCCAATCCCTCTTATGAAACCCATAGAGCTACATGTAGAGACTCAAAATATAGATATAAACAGTCTCAAACTAAAGGTATTTGCTACAAATATGAATATGGGCTTGATTGAAAAGTCTCTAAAAAAGCTAAAAAAAGGGAGTTATAAAGCTAGTATAACACTACCTTCTTGCATAGTGGGCGGAATGATTTGGGATGTAAATATTATAGCAGACAAACCATCAAAGAGCCTAGGAGCTGTATTTGAGTTTCAAACAAGCAAATAAGAAGATATTAACGCAGTATCATATATAATTCCCATATAAATTTTAGAGGAGAGTAATTATGAGAAGCATCTTTAGATTTGGTTTTTTGGTTTTGGTGGTGGCTGTTTTTTTTATAGGGTGCGCTAAAACTAGTAGTGTGCAGACTTTTAATGATTCTGGTTATTTTCAAAAAAGCGTACCTCTTTCTAAGATAGAAAGAGCTATAAAAGCCGGTGCAAATAGAAAAGGTTGGAGAGCAAGAAAAGTAAAAAGAGGATTGATTGAGGCAGACATACTGGTACGAGGCAAGTATTTTGTTGCTGTCAATATCAAGTATAATCCTTATGGATATAAGATACTATATGCAAATAGTAGAAACTTAAAATACAATCCTGCTGATAACTCTATACATCCAAGTTATAACAAATGGGTCTCTTTACTTGAAAAAAATATAAATTATGAGTTATCAAATATAGGCATGAATAATGCAGACTATACAGAGCCTAAAATCATCTCCAAAAAGAGAAAAATGAAACATAAAAAGGTAGTGTATAAAAAAGCTAACGCTATAAATCTTGAAGGCAGAACCATATATATAAGACCAATGGTTCAGTATGCGCCTAATTCAAGGGTAGCTAGAAATATCAAAGAGGAGTGCACAGTTCCTAAAGCATTGGCAGAGAGTATAGCAAAATATTCACAAGCAATCGGAGTAGATGTTGAGGTTAAAGACAGGATAGGTAAAAATGACCTTGAGCTAATAGTCAAAATAGAAGAGGCAATTAGTGCCGGCAATGCTTTTGTAGGCCATCGTAAATTTATTGTTATCTCAGGTATGCTAGTCAAAGGAAAAAAGATATACTACTCATTTGATGCAGCAAGACTCTCTGGAGGAGGATACTTTGGAGCATATAGGAGTTCTTGTTCGGTCTTGGGAAGAATTGCAAGAGCTCTTGGAAAAGATGTAGCAAATTGGCTAAGCAATCCTTATGATAAAGCCATGATGGGCGATACTCAGCTAATTAGATAACTAACCCCTTATGCACTACAATGAGCAGAGCTCTTTGTATTGGCAGGGACTAAAGTCCCTACAACCCCCTAAAGCTACGAAAAGCAAGGCTTTTCGAGACTAATTAGACAATATCTTTTTTGTAGAGGTAGTTCGTTGCCTCTACAAAACCATCAATACTACCACAATCAAACCTTTTGCCTTGAAATTTATAGGCGATTACTCTATCTTTTTTTGACATTTTACATAGCGCATCTGTTAGCTGAATTTCTCTATTGGTATCTGGCTTGGTATCTTTGATATTTGAAAATATATCCGGGGTCAATATATACCTTCCTATAACAGCCAAGTTGCTAGATGTTTCGCTGTTTTTTGGTTTTTCTATCATATTTGAAACTCTATAGATGCCATTTTCTAACTCTATCCCCTCTATAATTCCATATTTATGAATATCTTGATGATCTACTTCCATCGTAGCTATGATTGAGCACTTGTATCTTTTATAAAGTTTTATCATCTGGGTAAGAACTCCGTCACCATTTTCATTTATACAAAGGTCATCTGCTAACAATACGGCAAAAGGATACTTTTCTCCTACTAAAGCTTTTCCTTTATAGATAGCATCGCCTAGACCTCTCATCTCATTTTGGCGCGTGTATGTAAATGTACATTTGTCGATTATCTCTCTTATACCATCCAAAAGAGACTCTTTTTTGGTATTTTTTATTTGATGCTCAAGCTCGTATGATATATCAAAATGGTCAGTTATCGCTCTTTTCCCACGCCCAGTGATTATCGCCATAATACTACAACCTGCACTCATTGCCTCTTCAACGCCGTACTGTATCAAAGGCTTAGTAAGTATGGGTAGCATCTCTTTTGGCATTGCTTTAGTAGCAGGTAAAAATCTAGTACCATAACCGGCTGCGGGAAATAGACATTTTTTTATCATTAAACTTTCCTTGTTATAAAATCATCATTACTATATCCAAAAGATTATTGTGTGTAGGATTTGTTTTTATAAGCCCACCTTTTTTGGAAAAATAGATATTTGAATTAAAATCGTTTAAATACCTCTGTATTATAGCAGAATCTACATCTATTTTTTCATCTGTTTCTATTATAGCTCCTGCGGCATCGCTATTTCCATCAATTCCATCTGTCGCAGCACTTAAAAAAGTAACTTTTAATTTGTTGTTACAATATTTTAGAAAAGTAAGTGCCAAGTGCTGATTTCTCCCTCCAATACCGTCTTTTTTTATATCTACCGTACACTCACCGCCAAATAAAAAACAACACCTTTTCTTACTGTTTTGTTTAGCAAAATTATACAATTTTTCGGCTTCATATCTCACCTCTTTACTTAATGTTTCTTGAACTATTTTAGTCTTTATATGGGGAGTTAAAATCTTTTTTGCTTTTTCCAAAACCATCTTATTTGATCCAACAACTATATGCTTTAGAAGTGGATTTTTGTTTTTAGGACTCTCTTCGTGTCTGTTTTGCACACCCTCTTTTAAAAAGAGTTGAACACTTTTTGGTATTTTATCAAAAATTTGATACTCTTTTAGAGAGTTTAAGGCGTCTAGGGATGTTGTATTGTCATGGTATAGCGGTGCTGAGCCTATACTTTGGAGATCATCTCCTATGACATCGCTTAGTACAAGTACTATACCTTTTGATTTTAAGTTTTTGATTAATTTTCCACCTTTTATGGCTGAGATATGTTTTCTTACACAATTTATCTTCTCTATTGGCATTGCATTTTTTAACATTAACTCTGTTGTCTTTTGCAACTCTTTTAGTGTGATATTTGTTTCAGGTATCTCAAGTAGTGAAGATGTACCCCCGCCTAGCAAATATATAAAGAAGTCATCTTTAGAAAGGCTATCTAGTCTGTTTTGGATTAATTTTGCTGAAATTATGCTGATTTTTGATGGTATGGGATGTGAGCTTTGGATGTATATTGTATCTTTTAGAGTGATATTTTTTTCATAAGCACCTACTAGTAGAGTATCCTTAATTCTGTTACCAAGAAGATTTTGTATAGATTTTGCCATAGGAAGTACGGCTTTGCCAGAACCTAATAGATGGATATTTTTAAACTTACTTAAATCAAAAGTAGAATTTTGAATTTTCAAGATATTGTCATCGAAACTGCACTGTTTATGTAGAAGATTTTGTGGTGTTATCTCTTTCAAAAGAGTTTCAAAAGCATTTAAAAGTAGTTGTCTGTCTGTCATGAAAGCAGAGGGATAAATCAATACCCCTCTTTTTTTATAAGTTTTACCAACTCTCTTGGTTCTGGAAATCTCTCCACAAAAGTTGCAACTTTGTAGAGTTTTGAAAAGATTAACTTTCCGTTTAAACTCACTTCAAAAGCACCTCGCTCACCTGGCTTTAGTGTCACTTTCGCATCTCTATATACCGATTTTATCTCCTCTTCCGCACGGGAAGCTTTTGGTAAATAGTTTCAAATAACACAGTATTCTATAACTATATCCATACTATCCATTCCTTAATTTATCTCTTAATTCTGCCATCTTTTGTGAAATCAAACTAGCATCTTTTACAAGTTTTGAGAGATGCCCAAGAGATTCGAGCACAACTATATGGTTTTGTGCGATAGCTTGTTTCAGCAACTCCATCATAGGTTTAAAATTCTCTTCATAAGAGGTTTTATCTATCATTTTGTTTTTAAAATCAAAATCTATACCTTTTAGTATATAGTACATCGCTATCAAGTTGCCTTTTATACGATAAAATTTGTCGTCTTGAGTTGTAAATTTTGTTTTTAACATCAAGTTTGTTTGCAGTTGTTGCTTAAGTCTATCTAGTGCAACAGCTAGATTGTCTGAGTTAACAATAAAGACAGCTCTTTTTTTGCTCATATTTTTGTTTTGATCCTCTTTTAGCTGTTGTAGATAAATATCTATATTTGCTACGGCTTCTTTGACTCTTGTGCTATAGCTTGTAAACATAGGGATTCTAAAATCAGCATATACATCGGAACGAGCTTGGACTATATGTTCATTTGCCCCACCTGTTCCTCTATTTCTAGCCAGATTATTTTCAAGAGTGTATAGACCTATACGATACATCTCAATTTCACCGACTTGCTCATAGTATTTGTTGTCTATCCAAGTCCTCACCCCTACAAAATTTGTCACCAAGCCCTCATCTAAGAGATGTTGCAAGCCACTCTTTAGAGCATCTGTTGTAGTAAGACCTACAAGTTTTGGATAGGTTTTTATGACAGGAGTTTTATCTGTAGTTACACTATAAAATGGTGCTACGATAAGACTGATAGGGAAAAACCATAACACAAATGCTATAATCGCTAAAATGATAAGCAGAAAAAATCTTTTGAAAAATATCCCCCACTCTTTATAATCCAATATGTAAGATATAATCTTTTTTTCTTCTACTGTTTTATTCATCTTTTCTTCAGTCCTTTATAGTTGGTATCGCACTTAGGAGTTTTTTTGTATAGTCTGCTTCGGGGTTTTTAAACAAATCGTCCACACTTTTAAGCTCTACTATATCTCCAAAATACATAACGACTATTCTATCTGAAATATGCTCAACAACACTTAAATCATGAGATATAAATATATAAGTTAAGTTAAATTCATCTTGCAAATCAAGCAATAGATTTAGAACTTGAGCCTGAATTGAGACATCAAGGGCACTCACAGGCTCATCGCAGACAATAATCTCCGGATTTAGAGCCAATGCTCTAGCAATCCCGATTCTTTGTCTCTGCCCACCTGAGAATTGATGAGGATATCTCTCATACCAATCAGGATGCATGCCCACTTTTTCCATAAGATATAAAACCCTCTCTTTTATCTCAATGTCTCTCATGTTTGTATTTAGTTTAAGCGGTTCGCCTATGATTGAGCCGACTTTCCATCTAGGATTTAATGAAGAGTAAGGATCTTGGAAGATGATTTGGACTTTTTTTCTATACTCTTCTAACTCATGATGCTGAAGTTTCGTGATGTCCTCTCCGTTGAAAAGTATCTCCCCCCCTGTTGGTTCTTCTATCTTAAGGATTAATTTTGCTGTTGTTGATTTTCCACAGCCACTCTCTCCGACCAAGCTTAAAACTTCGCCCCTCTTTACATCAAAAGAGATACCGTTTAGTGCTTTTATAATTTTTGGTTTTTTAAAGAGTCCTAGGTTTATCTCATAATATTTTTGTAGATTTTTAATCTCATATATGGTTTCACTCATCTAATCTCCTTTGGAAAAGATAGATAGTCAACATCATCATCAACAGTATCTAATTTTGATTTTCTAGGAGTCACGCCAGGAATCGGAATAGAGTGCAAAAGTGCCTTGGTATATGGATGCCTTGGATCTTTAAACAACTCTTGTGCACTTGCTTTTTCAACTATATGACCTTTATACATGACTACAACTTCATCGGCTATCTGATAAACCACTCCTAAATCATGAGTGATAAAGAGTATGGAGGTCCCTTTTTTATCTTGCAACTCTTTCATAAGATCTAATACTTGGGCTTGGATAGTTACATCAAGAGCAGTTGTAGGCTCATCGGCGATGAGTAGCTTTGGCTCACATGCCATGGCTATAGCGATCATTACTCTTTGCCTTTGCCCTCCACTTAGTTTAAAGGGATACTCTCTGTATTTTTCTCTAGGGTCGGGGATCCCGACTAAATCAAGTGATTCTACTACTTTTTCAAATCTCTGTTTTTTATTTAAGTGTTTTTGATGGAGTCTAAGCGCTTCATCTATCTGATAACCAACTGTATAAGATGGATTTAGTGATGTCATAGGCTCTTGAAATATCATCGATATTTCGCGACCCCTTATCTTTCTCATCTGTGCATCACTTAATTTTAACAAATCTTTGCCATCTAGTATCACCTCTCCGCCTTCGATGACTCCGGGATGGTCAATCAGCCTTAGAATTGATAGTGAAGTTATACTCTTTCCACTCCCACTCTCTCCGACTATACAGACTGTTTTGCCTTTTGGTATCTCAAAACTGACATCATTTACCGCTTTGTTTACTCCTGCATCAGAGTAGAAAAATGTCTTTAAATTTTTTACTTCTAGTAGATTTTTCATCATTTATCCTTTAGCTTTGGATCTAACACATCCATCAGTCCATCACCCATGAGGTTAAAACTAAGAACAGTCAAAAATATAGCAAGACCGGGATAAAAAATCATCCAAGGAGCAGTTGTTATAAATTGTAAAGAGTCACTAAGCATCGCACCCCATTCAGGAGTCGGTGGCTGAGCGCCAAGTCCTAAAAAGCTAAGTCCGGCAGCCTCTAAAACAGCAGAAGCAAAACCCATAGTAGCTTGCACTATGATAGGACTTGCACAGTTAGGAAGTATGACAACAAACATAAGTCTAAAATTTGAAGAGCCATTTATGCGACTAGCTATAACATACTCTTTCTCTCTCTCAGCCAATACAGAGGATCTGACTATTCTTGCATAAGTAGGTATTCCGACTATTCCTATGGCGGTCATCGCACTAAATAGACTAGGTCCCAAGATTGAGACTATAACTATAGCTAAAAGAATCGCAGGAATGGAGAGCATAATATCAACAATTCGCATGATAAAGAGGTCTGTTTTCCCACCAAAATATGCTGCAACTATACCCATAATCAAACCAAACGATAAAGAGACTCCCACAGATATGGCTCCAACCATCAAAGATATACGAGAGCCGAAAATTATCCTCGAAAATAGGTCTCTTCCAAAATCATCAGTTCCTAAGATATGACTGCTAACACCTTTGGCATCCCACATAGGAGGGATGAGTCTGTCTGCTAAGTTTTGAATATTTGGTGAATATGGTGCCACAATCGGTGCAAAAATAGCAGTCAATAGCAACAATACAACTACTATAAATCCTACAACAGCTGCTCTGTTTTTCTTATACTGTTTTATAAATTCAAGTAAGTTTTCCATTAGCCCAGCCTTATCTTTGGATTTATAAATGCATACAACAGATCAACTATAAAATTTACTATTATAAATATGATTGCGATGATAAGAGTGGTTGATTGAATGACTGGAAAATCTCTTTGATATACGGCATTTACCAGCCACTTTCCGATTCCCGGCCAAGAAAATGTAGTCTCTGTCAAGATTGCACCTGCAAATAGACTTCCTAGCATCAAGCCTATAATCGTAACAACGGGCATCATAGCATTTCTGAGAGCATGTATAAATATGACTTGAAATCTAGAACAACCCTTTGCCCTTGCTGTTTTTATATACTCCTCCTTCATCACCTCTATCATACTACTTCTTGTCATTCTGGCAATTATTGCCATAGGTATAGTACCAAGTGCAATAGCCGGCAAAATCAGGTGTTTTAGTGCATCCCAAAAAGCCTCATAGTCTTTGGCAAGAAGTGAGTCTATAAGATAAAAACCTGTAATATGATCTATATCAAACTCATACCCAAGCCGTCCCGATACCGGTAGCCATCCGAGCTTAACCGAGAAAAAGTATATGAGTACAAGCCCTAGCCAAAAAACAGGCATCGATACACCCGCAAGTGCACCAAACATACTCCCGTAATCAAATATAGAGTATCTCTTAACTGCCGATATAATACCGGCACCAATACCTAAAAATACAGCAAAAAACATAGCAACCATAGAGAGTTCAACAGTCGCAGGAAATCTATCTTTAAATTCGCTCATCACCTCTTCGTTACTGTTTGCCGATTTTCCAAAATCCCCGTGTGAGAGATTTTTTATATAGATAAAATACTGCTCATACAGAGGTTTGTCAAGTCCCATCTGTGCTCTTAGATCAGCGATAGATTGTTTGTTTGCTTTATCACCCAAAATTGCAGCAGCGGGATCACCCGGTGTTAAATGAACCATGGAAAAGACAAGTAGGGTAACACCAAAGAGTGTGGGAATTGTCCAGAGCAATCTCTTTACAATGTAAGAAAACAAAAATTCTCCTTATAATAGTTATATCTGAACTTACGCACGAGCTATAATTATAAATAGTGGGTAAGGTCAGAGGTGTAGTGATATAAAGAGAGACAAGCTCTCTTTATATGTAGAGGTTTGTTATTTATCAAACCAAACTTTATTGAATCTTCTTTTTCCCATAGGGTCAAGTTTGAAGTTCATAACACTTTTTCTAATAGGCTCAACTACTAAAGAGTTTGCTATTGTTACCCAAGGAACTTGGTCTGCAAATATCTCCTGAGCTTTCATATAGAGCTTAGTTCTCTCTTTTATGTCAGTTGTTGTTTTAGCTTTTGCTATCAAAGCATCAAATTCTGGATTTTTCCAACCGGCTCTGTTTGAAGCAGGAATTTTTGCCGCATTTGAAGTAAGAAGAACATTTAGGAAGTTATCAGGATCTCCATTGTCTCCAGTCCAACCAAGAAGACAAGAGTCATCTTTGTAGTGTCTTCCTTTGTCTAGGTAAGTTCCCCAGTCGTAGCTTACGATTTTTGTTGTAACTCCAACTTTTGCCAAGTCTGCTTGCATAGCTTCAGCTACTTTTCTTGCATTTGGCATATATGGACGAGCCACTGGCATTGCCCAAAGCTCAAATGAAAGTTTTGGATAACCGGCCTCTTTTAGAAGTTGCTTTGCTTTTTCTGGATTGTATTTATATTTTTTTACATTTGCATTATAGCTCCACATCGTAGGAGGGATTGGAGTATAAGCAGGTTTACCGAAGCCGGCATATATAGCTTTTACTATCGCTTCTTTATTGATGGCATAGTTTATAGCTCTTCTTACTCTTACATCTTTAAACGGAGCAAATTTTACTTGATCAAGTGCAAGGTATCCGACATTTAAACCTTCTTGTTTTACAAGTTTTATATCTGGGTTTGCCTCAAGTCCTGCTATCTCTTCAGGATTTGGGAAGTCCATGACATGGATTGAGCCGACTTTTAGTTCAGCTGCTCTAACAGAAGAGTTTGTGATAACTTTAAGGATGAGTTTTTTAATATATGGTTTACCATCCCAGTAGTTTTCATTTGCTGTAAATATCATCTTGTCATCTTTTACCCACTTAACCAATACAAATGGACCAGTTCCTACAGGATATCTTGCAAGTCTATCTGATTTACCCTCTTTTAACAGATCCATAGCATAAGTGTTAGAGAGGATTGAAGCAAAGTCCATAGCCATATTTGAGAGAAATGGAGCTTCTGGTTTTTTAAGAGTTATTTTAACAGTATATTTATCTATCTTAATTACATCTTTTACAATTTTATCCATATCCATAGCACCCCAATACTTGTAAGAGCCACCTATTTTATTGTAAGGATGTGTTTTGTCAAATTGTCTTTTTATAGAAAAAAGTACATCATCAGCTGTAAACTCATTTCTCTTTTTATAGTATTTTGTAGGGTGAAAATAGACACCTTTTCTTAGGTGAAAAGTGTATTCTAAGCCATCTTTTGAAACATCCCAAGATGTTGCAAGTCCCGGCTCCATGATAGTTGTTCCGTTTTTAAACTGAACCAAAGTATTATATACCTGCGTTGAAGCATAAAAGCTCTCCCCGTCTGTTACATGCGCAGGATCGATTGCTACCGAATCCCCACTTCTTCCAAAGACCAAAACTCCACCATATTTTGGTGCAGCATACATAAGTGTTGTTACAAACAACAAAGCCGTTATGAGTAGTTTTCTCATTCTTTACCTCCATTTTAGTTTTACTTTAATTGTATCAGAGTTTCATATTATTTCGCTTAAATATAGAAAATTTGATATAATTTGCGCTAATATTACAAAAAAGTGAGTAAAAACGAAATGGATATTAAAGATATAGCTGTAAAAGTCACTAAAGTGCCACTAAAAAAACCATTTAAAACTGCTCTGAGAAGTGTTTATGAACTAGAATCCATAATTTTGATTATCAAGACTAAAAGCGGTCTTGTAGGATATGGAGAGACTGCACCCACATTTGCCGTAACAGGAGAATCAAAAGAGTCCATCATAAAGGCATTAGATACTATTTGTGAAAATATCAAAGGAGAGAGCTTATATGATTTTAACAGAGTTATGGGGGTTGTTCATAGCTCGATAGAGAAAAATTTTAGTGCAAAATCTGCTGTAGAGATAGCTCTTTATGATATATTTGCCCAAAATCTTAAAACTCCTCTATATAGACTGCTAGGTGGTAGCAGAAGAGATTTTAAGACAGGCATTACGATAAGTCTAAATGATATTGACACTATGATACAAGACTCAATAGAGGCACAAAACAGAGGTTTTGAGTCACTAAAGATAAAGCTAGGCGATGATTATAGGGAGGATATACAAAGGGTAATAGAGATAAAAAAAGCTCTACATGTAGAGACCTCTTTGAAGCTAGATGCAAATCAGGGTTGGAGTAAAGAGGAGTGTGTAGAGTTCTTAAATAGCATGGAAAAACATCAAATTCCAATAGAATTGATAGAGCAGCCCGTAAAAAAAGGTGATATAGAGGGACTTAAATACATAAAAGCCAGAAGTTCCATACCGATACTAGCAGATGAGAGTGTTTTTTCACCGATGGATGCTGTAAAAATCTTGGAAAAGGGTGCGGTTGATTTTGTAAATATAAAACTAGACAAATGCGGTGGAATCTCAAATGCTCTTTTGATAGCCGATATTTGCAAACTCTATGGTACAAAGTGTATGATAGGATGTATGCTAGAGGGTGCTATCAGCGTAGGAGCAGCTGCACATGTAGCCTCAGCAAGGAGTGATACTATCACTATGCTTGATCTGGATGCTCCAATCTTATGTAAAACTTCTTCGGTTAGTGGTGGCGTGAAGTTTAGCGGAGCCAATATAGAGTTGTCAGACGGATACGGCTTGGGTATTGGTGGGCTAAAGCCTACATAAAAAATAGAGTTTAAAAAATAGAGTTGAAGCTTCGTTACAAGCAAAGACCTATGGGTAGATGATAGAGACATTTGTATCTTTTTTGATTGTCCAAATTATTATTTTCTTCAAAAATACAATATGATGATGCTGTGACAGTGCTAAATCCTCTACTTGGCAGCCAATGTTGATATGCCCATTGAATCAATCTAAGAATATCATCATAATCTCCATTCATAGTAAATACAGCATATACCCCACCTCTTATATGTGATTTTGGTAAACTTGCATTTATGGGGATTTTCGTATCCACAGGCTCGATACATGCCACATAATAACATTGGTCTAGTGATGTAATCGCAGGATTGTCATAATATACTTCTATCCGATGGTGACTTCCAATATGATTCGACTGCGCCCACACCATAAGCT
>Ga0256831_1000711_pt1 | contig 17537 bp, 22 predicted proteins | sample 132544metaG_FD_189087 | JGI IMG/M metagenome (GOLD analysis project Ga0256831, IMG submission 189087) | Hydrothermal vent microbial communities from Lau Basin, Pacific Ocean - 132-544 | ecosystem: Environmental > Aquatic > Marine > Hydrothermal vents | place: Pacific Ocean: Lau Basin | collected...
GCCTCACCTCGCCTCGCCTCGCCTCACCTCGATGGTGTCCGGGTTCAGCTGTTCGGGTTCCGGGCGCGGCTCGGTGGTGCGGTCGATCTTCCAGGCAAGAAGGGGGTGCGGGGGGTTTTCTGAGATTTGTGGGGGTGGCTTCGGCCGTGGGACTCCACCCGCGCTTTTGCAAATTTTTTGAACCTGAACCCTGAGAAGAAAACGAGAACATTACACCTAAACCCGCAACCTTCACCCCGTACCAGACACACCAAAAACCGCACCCCATAAACGCAAAACCAAGAAAATTTTTACAAAAAATTTGCAGGTTTTGAGGCCCTGATTTTGCGTTTCGGGACAGGCCGTGGCACACTGAAAAGGTGACACAGTTAAAAGGGCGTGACAGTGCGGACAAAAAAGCTGATCAGGCTACTGGTCAGGGAGGCAATATCCATCGCGATATTCATCCTGCTCGCCCTGTATTTTGGGGGATTGCTTGCGCCGTGAACTACGAAAAAGAGATCGCTTCCATCCTGGCAGCGGCATGGAAAAACGTGTCGGAACTGGGCGCCGTTACTGTCCCGGCTTTCATCGGCGGGGTGCTGGACTACGCCATGCAGGTACAGCAGAAAAAACGCCTTTTCAGCTTGTCGGCCTTCCTTCTGCATTGCGCCGCGGCACTGTTTTTCGGGTGGGTGGTGAACACGTGGACGGTCGAACTCGGGTACTCAATTGATGCAGCAAAGGCCGCGGGCGGCGTCGGCGGATGGATCGGCGTGCGCATATCGGACTTGATAATTGCCGCCGCCCGTAGCAAACTCGGGCTGAAATGAGGGAATAACATGCGCGCGCTGCTACCCCCGATCCTGCCGACCTTCACCACGGGCGCTCTGCCTGCCGGCACTGCTGCGCGCGAAACCTTCTATTCTGACCGCTATCACAACGCCTGTAGCATTCATCCAACGACACCACCGACAGGGATCACACAATGAGCAAAATCATACTAGAAGTCGGTGGGAGAGAACTAGAGCCGATGACTCTTGAGGAAGCGAAGCAGTTGTTTATCGCCTTGCAAGAGCTGTTCGGCGATAAAGGCCCGTCCATTGAGCCGTTTCGTCAGCCGCTCACCCCATACCCGCAGGTGCCAACGCGCGATCCTTATTGGTATCCGATTATCACCTGCGACGATTCATCTTCTCCGAGGGCAAACCAATGAGTAAGAAACCGACCAAGAAATTCAAGGGAGTCGATATGCGGGAGGTGTGGGATTACCGCCTCTCAACCGCCGTGCCGACGATCTACCGCCGTGAAACCTGGCAGGTGGAGATCACGAGCAAGGGGCCGAACCCGAAACCGCTCGCCGTCCACGACACTGGAATCCCGGTCGAGCCTGATGACATCCACGACCGCGAGAAGATCATCGCCTGCTACGAGTGGCTGTATCAGCAGCGCGATCAGTTCGCCCTGCCGGACATTGAAGAGCGCAAGCCTATCGTCAAGCGAATCCACGAACTCGCCGCGCAGCGGGCTGAACTGGAACAACAACTGGAGGGGCTGAAATGACTATCCATCGCTCAACGGCCTACCGCGACGCAAAGGCCAACATCGACATCAGCCAAATCGGCCCGTCTGCCCAGGTGCAGGTGCGCTCCGGCGTGAATGCGACCACTGGTGGCCAGGGCACACTACTCGCCCAGCTCACCGGCGACGCGACCGCCTGGGGCACTGTGTCAAACGGCGTCGTTACCGTCAATGCCATCACCGAGGACAGCAGCGCTGATCAAACAGGAACAGCGGGGCATTACCAACTCAATACCAGCGCTGGGGTGTTCGTTGAGTCTGCTCTGCTCGACGGCACGGACGGTCTGACCATCGACAACGCCAGCATCACCGCCGGCCAGGTAGTGCGCCTCAACGGCCCGTGGACGCGTACGGAGTTTGGGGCGTAACCCATGACCATCCCCAGCTCAGGCAATCCGATCACTATCGCCATGCGCAGTCGCGCGGATGGGGTGCTTGAGCATGTCCCGTCGACCGGCGACACCACAGCGCCAGTAGTCACCCCGCCATCCGATACCACGATCCAGTTCGCAAATGGTGGCGCGGGGCTGGCGCATAACGACCCGGCGCTGCAATCGTGGTTGGCGCAGGCGTCTGCTGTTGATGATACGGATGGGGCGGTTGCAGTTACAAACAATCTAGCTTCCCAGCCCGACCCGCTACCCGCCGGAACAGTGGCGATCCAGTTTAGCGCCACCGATTCTGCAGGAAACGTCGGCACGGCAACCGCCAATCTAACAGTGCAGGAGGCGGCTGTGACCTCAGGTATCATATTCTACGACGGGTTTGAGTCTGGTGATCTGTCTCATGTTGACCCCAATACTGGGGCATTCTGGGACAACAGCGCGTATGTTGATGTGTTGCCGGAAAACCCCTATGCAGGGAATTACTCCCTGCGACATCGCTACCAAGACCCAGACGGCAATGGGGAGGCATGGTCCGAGCAACGGTTCGATCTCAACGGGAAATACCCAGAGGTTTGGATTGACCTGAGATTTTATATCCCGAGCAATTTCAGCCGTTCCGATGTTTCGCCGGCGCGTAACAACAAGTTTATGTATGTCGATAGCCGCAAAACCCCGGAAACCAATAATGTGAACATGTACACAGGGTTTGAAATGTGGGGGCATCAGGCGCGGATAGGATGCCAGCAGGCGTATCAGGACAGCACATCAATCGGCTGGATATGGAGCAACACAGCTAACGGCGAACTCTATCTGGCGGCCAATCCGAGCGATTTAGGACGCTGGCATCATCTAGTGTTCCATTTGAAAAAGGAGGCAGCGCCCGGAGACAACAACGGCATAGTGCGCGTGTGGCATGATGATGTGCTCTATTTTGATTACACAAATTTGGACAATTACTCGGCCGGATACAACCACTATGAAACCGGGTATCTGATGGGATACGCCAACCACATGTATGACAACGATCCGACCTATTTTTATCTGGATGAGGTGAAATTCAGCACCTCGCCACCGTCGGGTTATGGGGGATAAAGCATGACGACCGCTACAGGAGCCTATGTAATTGATTGGTCTGGCCTGCCGGACACTAATCCCTACACCGAAACAGGCTGGGAAACCAATGCAGGCAATGTCAAAATTGAGACCGGAATCCTGCGGCCAGCTACGGGCGGGATCGTTATTTTTGCGCATACCGCAACTTCTGGAACTGGACTACTGCAGACGCGAGCAGAGATCCCATTCGATAGTGCGGCACCGGGTGATCCATCTACGGTCGGAGTGTTCGACCCGTCAACGTGGAACGGGTATATTTTCGGCAATTGGACGGGCCGCCACCGCATCAGCCGTGTGGACGCTGGTGTAGTCACGCCGTTGACCAGCGTTGATCCAACATACTCAGCAGGCGCTGTATTCGAGCTACGCTATGACACGGCTACCGGAGCACTGGAGGCGCTGATCGACGGCGTGAGCCTGTTGACGTATACCGACACAACTCATTCCGGCATCGCGCTCAGCGGTGGCGTGCTGCTCAACGACAACAATGTCAACAATGGCGGCGCAATGTCGTACGGTGCTGATGGGTTTTCAGGGGCGGCGGATACCACGCCACCGACTCTGAGTAATCCAACGCTCACTGTTGATTCAAATACCGCCGTCACATTCGGTGCAACCAGCGATGAGGACGGCACAGCTCATGCCGTTGTCCGTCTCGCATCCGATCCTGCGGCAACGCAGCAGGAAATTGTTGATGGCACATATGCCAACGCGGTAGCGGTTCCGGCTGATGTAGCTGTCACCGCGAATACCGCGTACCAGTTCGCACAAGTTACTGGATTGACAGGGAATACCCAGTATGCAGTCGACCAGGTCGCAACAGACGCCGCGGGCAACATCAGCGCAATTAATACCCAGACATTCACGACGCAGAGCAAGGCGCTCAGACTGACCATTGATGGCGGAGCGAACCGCACCTACGACTTCGATGTGTTCAGCACTACGGTCGATGGTACGGCGACGATTATCAAACAATTCGACGGCGTTACCGTAGCAGCCGATGGCACGGTCACGCTTGGCCTGGATGACACTTCCGTCACTTCTGGAACGAGTCTCGAAGGAATCGGCAAGGACACGACGACCGGAGACCCGGTTCCGATCCAGGGAACGGTAACGGTGGCCTGATGTGGCCGGCTGGAACAAGGTAGGGAAATGGAACTCCGTTCCGGTATTGACCGCATGGAACAAAGTATCGAAGTGGAATACCTATAGCGGAGGTTCTAGCGGCGGAACAACCCCAACAATAGCTGCTGTCAGCTCCATCCGTGGCGCAGATATTGTCACGGATGAGGCGCAGTTCACGGTTACCGGAACGGGCCTGACCGGCACGACCAGCGTCACGGTCAACGGTGTCGCAGCAACAGCCGTCACGGTTGTCAGCGACGCCGAAGTCACCGCAACTGCGCCACATGGATTCGCGGCTGCCTACGGATCGAGCGGCAATGTGGTGGCCAACAACGGCACGGCCTCCAACGCTTATGCCGTAACCCTCATGCCGCCCCAGGGCATGAACTACACCGCGTTCACGGTGGACTACGCCGGGCTTGATCCGAACAGCCCATACGCCGGAAACACCGAGTTCAGCAACATCACGGTCGGGGCGCAGGATGCCTACGACGCGCAAACCACGCCGGACGGGATCGCAGTATCCATGTCCGGCGACGGCGTGTTCACCCTAGCCAGTCAGCCCACCGCAACGCAATCTTTCCGTACCTTCATCTACGATCCGACCGACCAGACTGTCGGCGCGAATGTGACCGTAACGGTCGAGGCTGTCGCCACGGCGACGATCACTTCGACTGGGCAGACCGCGACGGATACGCAGTCGGCAACCGTGAGCGTTATCGTGTCGGTCAATGCCGGCAATCAGGTTGCGGCAGAAACGCAATCGGGCGCGTTCTCGGTTCAGAGTCTGGCGACAATCACATCCAGCGGTCAGGTAGCGCAGGATAGCCAGAGTAGCGCGTTCGAGGCTGTGACAGGCATCACTGCCGGCAATCAGGTGGCCGTCGACACTCAGTCCGGTGCGTTCAGCGTCGAGACTACCCTGCAAGCGGGCAATCAGACCGCCCAGGATAGCCAGAGCGGCGCGTTCCATGTCGCCCCGGTGTCAACACTCGCATCGACTGGCCAGACGGCCACCGACAGCCAGAGCGGCGGCAGCTTCGTTCTTCAGGTCGGCGGCCGGCGCAATATCAACGCGCAGTTTCCGCCTGGCAGCGCGGTCACGATCACGCTCTACGACACGACCACCGGCCAGTCAGTACCTCTGCTAGGTAGTAGCATGATTGAAATCGGCGGGGCCGGGCTGTTCCTGTTCGACCTGGACAAGATCGTTGACCAGCCGATCCGGCGCACGGAATACGCCTGGGTGGCGACAGACGGTACGACGACGCAGACAGGCATAGCGGTGATCGAGCCAGAAGTCGAGCGGGTATGGCAGCGCCTCGACCTCGATCCTGACAACCCGAACACCTACGCAGAAGATGTGTCCGAGATCATTGGCGCGTTCGGCAGGCTGGTCAAAACGAGCAATGGTGACGGCACGGTTACGGTGACGAGGATACCATGATCGGCGAAGCCTGGGCGATGGGCTGCGTCGATGCTGCAATCTCGCTCGAATGGATGCAGTGCGAGCAGATTCCGATACCGCGTCCCGGCGGTGGAGGCGGTAGTTCCGGCGGTGTGGAGCCGTACCGCAAGGTGATTTTGCCGCCGCCGGCGCCGTCGCCGGCGCCGGCGCGGGATGAGGATGTATTCGAGATCGAATTGCCGCAAGATTACACGGACGATGAACTGGCGGCGCTGGCACTCGCTGCGATTCGGGTGATATATTACAGCTGACGGGGGTGTGGAAATGGGAAAATTTGCCTACGGAAAACGTAGCAAAGCGAAGTTGGACAATGTTCATCCCGATCTGAAAAGGGTGATGGAACGGGCCATTTTGCGCACGCCTTACGACATCACGATAGTTCACGGCTGGCGCGGCGAAGAAGCGCAAAACACCCTCTATGATACGGGCGCGAGCACGAAACGGTGGCCTGAATCGAAGCACAACGCGACTTTGCCGAACGGTATGCCGATGTCGGAAGCCGTGGATTTTGCGCCGTGGATCGACGGTGCGATACCGTGGAAAGACATCGGCATATTCTGCGTGGTGGCGGGCGTGATTCTGGCATCCGCGAACGAGCTTGGGGTGCGGATACGATGGGGCGGCGACTGGGACGGCGACGGCAGTACACTCGACCATCGCCTGCGTGATTACGGGCATGTGGAGATCATACTATGAACATCATCAAGGGCTTGTGGACCGGCGTCAAGGCGGTATTCGGAATCGGCACGAAGGACGGCGCGGATCGCGTCATGGAAGTCGCCCGCGGGGTCGGGACGTGGATCGACGAACAGAATTTCACCGATGAAGAACGGGCGAAATTCATGCTGGAAACGGCCAATGTGTACTCGAAATTCCTGGCCAGCACGGCCGACGAAAACACTGAGCGGTCGCGAACGCGGCGGGATATTGCGTTGTGGATCATCCGCGTGGAGGTGTTCTTCCTCATATTCAGCCTGGCCACATATCCGTGGTTTCAGAACTGGTCGGAGTACGCTTTCAAGATCGCCACCCATGACCCCATGAGCTATCTGGTACTCGGTATCGGGGCGTTTTTCTTCGGCGCGCATATTGTCCGAACGGTGAAACAATGAGCAATCGGGCGTCACAAAACAAGCGGCCTACGCTGAACCCGTACCCGAGCGAGGAATTCTTCGAGAAGTACGGGGAGCAGCACGCCCTGACGCCGGGCAAGCGGGGAATCCCCGAACCGGCCAGCTTCGCCGGCCCCCCGCCGCGAAGCAAGGTTCGCCAGTACGTCGGGACATCCTACAGCGCCCCGGTGGCGCGGCGTATCTGCGAACGGATCATGCACGGGGAGACGCTGAAAGAAATCGCGAAAGACCCGAAAATGCCATCCTCAAATACGGTGGTGAAATGGTTGGCGAACCCGGAACTGGCTGATTTCCGAGAAATGTACTACTACGCCAAGCGGGTCTATGCCGAACTGCTGATCGAGGAAATTATCACCCTGGCGGATGACCGTTCCGAGGATTGGGAGCCGACCTACGACGCCGCCGGGAATTTCACCGGATGGGTACCGAACAACGACACGGTGCAGCGTAGCCGGTTGCGCATCGACACGCGAAAATGGCTGGCCACGAAGCTGCTGCCGAAGATATACGGGGACAAAGTGGATGTGAGCCACGGCGTAAAAGGCGAGCTGGCCGACATCCTGAAAATGGCATCGAACAAGACGGACGGCCTGCCGCCACCCATCGACGGGAGCTGAACATGGGAGTGAAGACCGCCCTCGCCGTGAAGCTGACCGACCCCTGGTGGCGGCTCAACAACCTGTATTTCATCAAGAACAAGCAGGGTCAGAAAATTCGGTTCAAGCTGAACTGGGCGCAGCGCGCGCTCTACTCGGATATGTGGTATCTGAACCTGATCCTGAAAGCGCGGCAACTGGGCCTGACCACCTTCATCCAGATATTCATGCTGGATCGTGCCCTGTTCAACGACAACCTGAACATGGGCATCGTGGCCCACAACCGGGAGGACGCCGAGGAATTCTTCGAGGACAAGATCAAGTACGCCTACGATAACCTGCCGGAAGACCTGCGCGCGATGATAACGGCTGAAAGCGACACCGTGCGGTCGCTGAAATTCAGTAACGGATCGAAAATTCGCGTGGGCACGTCGTTACGGTCCGGCACCTACCAGTATGTGCATATTTCGGAATTCGGCAAAATGTGCGCCAGGTTCCCCGAGAAAGCCGAGGAAGTCATCACCGGCACCCTGAATACCATCGTGCCGGGGCAGATCGCGTTCATCGAATCGACGGCGGAAGGGCCGTTCGGAGAATTCTACGAAATGTGCAAGGTGGGCGAAGACCTGCTGGAAAAGGTGAACCAGAAAAAGGCTGTCTTCACGAAGATGGATTGGAAATTCTTTTTCTTCCCGTGGTGGAAACACCCCGATTACAAGCTGGAAGACGATGTGGAGATCGACGAAAAGATGGAACTGTATTTCCGCGATCTCAAGGAACAGCACGGCATCAGCCTGAACCGGAAGCAAAAGAACTGGTACGTGAAAAAGGCGGCCGAACAGACGGACAAGATGAAGCAGGAATACCCGTCCACGCCAGCGGAAGCATTCGAGCGCAACACCGAACTGATGATATACGGCCAGCAGCTGCGCGACGCGCGACGCGAAGGCCGGATCACGAAGTTGCCGATTGCCCGCGGCGTTCCCGTCAATACGTTCTGGGACTTGGGGCGCAACGACTACACGGCGATATGGTTCCATCAGGAAGTCAGCGGCAAGCACCATTTCGTGAAGTACCATCAGGACCGCCTGCGCGATTTAACCTACTACGCCGATCTGCTGCGCGAAATGAAGGAAGAACACGGATGGTTCTACGGCAGGCACTTTCTGCCGCACGATGTCGAGGTGGTGGACATTTCCAGCGAATTCAGCGAATCTCGGCGAGAGATTCTGGAAAGCGCCGGGGTGCGGCCCATAGAAGTCGTGCCGAAGCCGCGCGTTCTGAACGACGGCATCGAGCTGATGCGCAAGGCGTTTTCCCTGTGCTATTTCGATGAAGAAGGCTGCGCTGAGGGGCTGCGCGCGCTGATGGCATACGAGTGGACCTGGGACGCCGTGGGCAAGGTGACGCGGCAAATCCCGGCGAAGAACTGGGGGTGCCACGGCGCTGACGCCATCCGGCAGTTTGCCCAGGGCTACAACGGCGAACGGCACACCTGGGCGGAACAGGCGCGCAGCCACCGGACGGGACGCCGTTACATCGCGGAAAAAGCATTCGGCGGCAATATGACGCTGCTACCTACTTACGATCACCTGGTATAGATCATGGCCATCAAGAACGACACAGAACTCGCCGGGATGCTGAAAAACAAACTGCTTACATCCGTGGGCGGCGGGACTGACAGCGACCTGAACGATGTCCGAAAAGAGAACCTGAATTATTACGTCGGGAAGGAATACGGGAACGAGCGCGAGGGGTATTCTAAGTTCGTGACCCGTGAGGTTCTGGAAACCGTCGAATGGGTGCTGCCCTCGGTATTGCGCACGTTCCTGTCCGGGGACCAGATCGGTTCCTTCGATGCCACAGGGCCGGAAGACGAAGAACAGGCGCAGCTCGAAACGGAAGTGGTGAATCACTGCATCATGCGGAAGAACCGCGGCGGGGAGGGAGGCTTCACGACGCTCTACACCTGGATGAAGGACGCCATCATGAACCCGAACGGGTACGTGGAGGTTGCAATAGAGAAGCGGGAAACGACGGAAACCGGCGTGGTAGAAGGCATCAACCCGGTGGGACTCGGCTTGCTTGAGGACGATAAGGACATCGAAATCATGGAACAGGAAGAAGTCGGGACGGATGGCGACATGCCGGTGTTCAATGTCCGGGTGCGCCAGCGCAAGGAATACAACGTGCTGTCCGTCAGCCCTGTGCCGCCTGAGCAGATGATTATCGACAGCACGCTGACCTCCCCGAATCTGGATGACGGCGAGATAGTCGGCCGCCGATACGAGGCTACCTACACCGAGCTGGTGAAGGACGGGGTGGACCAGAAAACGCTGGACAAGATACCCAGCACCCCGAATTCCGATGAAGGCAACGACGGCGACGAAGAAACCAATCGCATGTTCTACGCCGAGGAAGAATCGGACACCGACGAAAGCATTGACGAATCCATGCGCCGATATGTGGTCCACAAACTCTATGTCATGGTCGATTACGACGGTGATGGGGTGGCCGAATTGCGGTATATCCGCATGGTCGGCGAAACGATAGTCGATAACGAGACGGTCAGCTTCCAGCCGTTCATTTCGATGTCGTCTATCTTGATGCAGCACAAGCACACTGGCATGTCCTATGTGGACACCGTGAAGGATTTGCAGCTGCTGTCATCCGTGCTGACCCGGAACCTTCTGGACAATATCTATAGGATCAACCTGCGCCGCAAGGTGTTCAGCGAATCGGCCCTGCTGGAAGACGGCAGCACGATGGAAGCGATCATGAACACCCAGGCCGAATACATCCCGGTGCGCGGAATGGCCCAAAACGCCTTCGCTGCCGAGCCGTCGCCGTCACTGGTGTCGGAGATTCTGCCGGTCATCAAGCACGTGGACATGGCCCGGGTAAACCGCACCGGCGTATCGCCGGACACATCGGTTGACGCGAGTGCGCTGCAAGAAGTGCGGCAGGACGTGTTCAACAACGCCCTGGAACGTGCTTCGCAGCGCGTGGAAATGCTGGTGCGCGTGTTCGCGGAAACCGGCTACCGGCAACTGATGTTGAAAGTCCATCAGCTGCTACGCGATTCGTGGGGCGAGGGGCTTCAAGTGAAATTGCGCGGGGACTGGGTGAACGTAGACCCCTCCCTGTGGCCGGAACGCACCGATCTGACCATCGAAGTCGGCCTGGGATACAGCACGAAACAGCAGCGCATCATGATCCTGCAAAACATCCTGGCGATGCAGAAAGAGTCCTTGCCGGCGGGCCTGGCGGACATGAAGCGCATCCACAACACAATGGCGCGCATCGTGAATGCCAGCGACATCGGCGACCCGAGCACGTTCTTTATCGACCCGCAATCGCCGGAATACCAGCCGCCGGAACCGCCGCCCCCGCCGCCGGAAGCCATGTTGGCGCAGGCGCAGGCGCAGGCCCTGGGCATGGAACAGCAGCGCAAGGCCGCAGAGGCACAGCAGAAGGCGCAGCTGGACGCCGCACGCGCTCAGGCCGAGATCGCGGCGCGGCAGGCCGAGAATGCGCGCAAGGACCACGAACTGCTGCTGAAAGAACGCGAGCTGTTGATGAAGATCGGCACCGACGAAAAGGAACGCGAGGAAATCGAGCAACGCATCGAGAATATCGAAGCGGATACGCAAGTGAAGCGCGCGCAAGCAGACAAGACTATGGCCGAGGCGGCTGCCACTGCCGTCGAGGTTTCCGAAACATACCAGCAGGCCCTGAAATTGGTCAGCGAATCGGGGGAAATGAACGATGAAGATGAAGGATCGGATAACGCCGAAGAAGGCGGCGAAGAAGAAACCGACGTCGGCGCCGAGAGTTGAGGTACAAGTGGCCGCTCCGCAAGTTTCCGTGGAGGCGCCGGTCACGGTCAGGACCGAGGAAATAGCCGCCGAGGTTCAGAAGATGGCGGTGGCCGTAGCCGAGCTGGCGGCCATTGTTTCAACAGTGGCTCAGGCCCAGCTGAAAGTGCAGGACGAACTGACCAAAGTCCTCGCAGCCACCGCGCTGCCGCCGGACCCGCCGAGCAATTTTGATGTGGTTTTTGTGAAAGAAGGCGGCCAGACCACGGGCATGCGCATTAAGGGACGCAAGCCCCATTGACTTGATACTGCGAAAAACAGGGCGTATTGTAGCGACTATGGCACTTTTTTAGCGAGGATTTCGCATTGGTTGATACCGAGAACGCACATCGGCGGACCCGCCGTCGGCGCAAGGTTTCACGGGGAACACTGTCGGATGATGCAAACCGACTGCTGAACGACCCGGCGATGACCCACGCTTTCGAGACGATCCGCGACAGCATGATCCGCGAGATCGAAGAATTGCGCCACGATGGTCAGCAGGCCACCGTGGACTACGAAATGGAACTGTGCCGCGTTTTGCGGACTTTGAGCAGCCTGAAACGCGCGTTGGCCCTGAGTACCCAAGTGGACCAGCTGCGCCTGGCTGATTTTCAACCTGTGAAAGAGGAATAAACCATGTACCGAACCGTTCTCAAATACGTGCTTATGGCGCCGGAAGACGCCGGCGAGATCAGCGGTCAATCCCATATCGGGGGCACCGTATCCAGCGCAGCAGCCGCTATCGAGGGGCTGCTGGATAACGATGGGCACGTGAACCCGTCGGGCACACCCAGCCGGGCACTTGACCCGGACGGCGAGAACGAAGGGAGCCAGGCCCGTGACCAGCGCGGCCGGTTCCGCAAGCAACAAGAAGACAACGCCGAGGGCGTTGACGAAGAAGAATTCGAGGGTGAAGGCGAAGACGCCGGTGACTCCGAAGACCAGGAAACTGACGATTCGGAAACCGACAACGCTGAATCCGAGGATGAAGAAGGCGAGGAATCGGCAACGGAAACCGAATCCGAGTCCGGGGAAACCGACGAAATCCAGTCCCTGAGCGAACTGGCCGAGGCCCTTGAAATCCCGTTGGATCAACTCAAGGAATCCTTGCAGCACACGTTCACAGCATCCGGGGAGGAAATGACGGTCACACTCGCGGAACTCGAAAAAGGGTACCAACGTGACGCCGACTACCGACGCAAAACGAGCCAGATTGCAGAACAGTCGAAGAAGATGGAACAGGACTACGCCCTGCGACATCAACAATTCGAGCAACAGCACCGGGAACTGGCGACGACCATGATGGCCGCCGAGCAGTTGCTGGTCAGCGATATGGACAGTCCGGAAATGCAGACCCTCCGACAAACCGACCCGGCTGAATGGGCGGCTCGGAAAGAGGAACTGAACAACCGGCTGCGAACCCTGCAATCGTACCGCTCACAAGCGATGCAGCAATACGAGGCGCAGAACCAGCAATTCATGATGGCGAAGAAAGCCGCTGAAATGCAAAGTCTGCAATCGAAGGTGGAAGGCTTCGGCGAGGAACACGTCGCGAAGGCTTCGGAAGTGATTACGTCGCTGGGCTATTCGCCCGAGGAAGCGGCGCAGATCATGGACCATCGAATCGTGCTCGGGGCGCTGGAACTGGCCGATCTGCGCGCGGAAGTTGAGAAACTTCGGAACCAGGTTGCGAAAGGCGAGAAAGCGGTCAAGAAGGTACGGAAAAACGTGCCGAAGATGACCTCGAAAGGCGGGAAACAGTCGCCGAAGCCTTTGCGAGTGAAGTCCGAAAAACTCAGCAAGCTGCGCCGGAAAGCGAAACAGTCCGGTCGCGTCGAGGATGCTGCAAAGGTAATCGAAAGCATGCTCTAGCGAGGAAATACCAATGGCAACAACCAACTTTGACCGCTACAACCTGGCGACCCAGGGCGACAATGTTCGGGAAGACCTTACCGATGTGATCTACAACATTTCGCCGACCGAGGTTCCCCTGCAATCCAACATCGGCCGCGGTTCCGCGAGCAACGTGCTCAAGGAATGGCAGATCGACGAACTGGCCGCCGCTGACACCGGCAACGCTGCAATCGACGGCGCCGACTTCGGCACCGATTCGTCCGATCCGGCGTCCCGCATCGGGGTGTATCACCAGATTTCCATCAAATATCTGGCGATCTCACGTCGGGCCAACATCGTCAACAAGGCGGGCCGCAAGTCCGAGCTGGCGTACCAGATCGCCAAAAAGGGCCGCGAGCTGCGCCGCGACGTGGAAGCCATCGCGTGTCTGAACCAGGCCACCCTGGCCGGTTCTTCCACCGTTGCTTCGCTGACGGCTGGCCTGGGCGCCTGGGTGAAGACCAACACCATTCGTGGTACTGGTGGCGCTGATCCGGCGCTGTCTAACACCACCTACGGTGAACCGACCACGGCGGCCACCGATGGTACTGTGGCTGCGCTCTCGGAAACCAATCTGTTGCAGATCATCCGCGAGTGCTACATCCAGGGCGGCAGCCCGAACATGATTATGGTAGGGCCGACTGTGAAGCAGCGCCTGTCCAATTATCTGTTCGGTTCTTCCGCGCGTGTGGCCACCCAGTACCAGGATCAGGGCAAGTCGCCTCGCGGCGGCGTGTCCGTGGTCGGTGCGGTGGACGTTTACGTTTCCGATTACGGTGTTCTGGACATCGTACCCAACCGCTTCCAGCGCGAGCGGGACGTTTGGGTGCTCGATACCGAATACTGGGAAATGTGCTACCTGGACGGCTACAAGACCGAAACCATCGCCAAAATCGGCGACGCCGAGCGCCGGCACATCCTCGTTGACTGGGCTTTGAAGTCCAACAACGAGGCGGCCAGCGGTGTCATCGCAGACGTGGATTCCGCGGCTGCAATGGTGGCCTGATCCGGTCTGACCTGACCACCCCCGGGGCAACCCGGGGGTGTTTTCCACAACACGAGAGGAACTGAAATGCCGAATCTCAAGATCAAGCAACTGGACGACCGCGTATCCACTTCCGGCGTCCACATGGGCGGCGGCCCGGAACGGCGCAAGCTGGAACCCGGCGAGATCGTGGCGATCAGCGAGGATGTGCTGACCGAAGACGGTCGCGTTCTCGCGCATGTCCTGATGGAAACCGGCAAGCTGGAAATCACGCTGGAAGACGCCACCCGACCGCTGGATTATGAAAGCTATCGCGAGGCCGAGCTGTGCGCGCCGAATTTCCGCCCGCACGACACGTCGGAGGAAGCCGAAGCCCGCGAAGCGGCCATTGCCGTCGCGCGACGCCTTGCCCTCGGCAAGAAGCCGGCTTCTGTGAAACCGGAAGTGAAGGGCGGCGGTGAAGCGAAAAGCCGTCGGCGCGCCCGCCGGGAGAAAGCCGATGGCCAAGAAGCTACTGTTTGAGCGGTCCGCCACCGGCGTCGAACACCACGTCGAGATCGACCCCGACGGGGACGTTCTGACCACGGTCGAGCACACCCCGTCGTCGGTGGAACAGTCCATCATGGACAGCTGCCATGACCTGCGCGGGTTGCCGCAAAACCGTCGGGCCAACATGCGCCACGTGGCCCGTATTCCGATCAACACCTACAACGCCTGGAAGAAGGAATGGCGCGAACAGTACAGCGACAAGATGACGTGGCAGCAGTTCGAGATCATGAAACTGAACGACCCGAACAACGCCCGCCTTCGTACTGATGACGTTCGCGGCAAACCCTCGGCACTCTGACAATGGATTTGCAGACTCTGAAAAGCACTGTGGATTCCTGGTTCGCCCGCGACGACATCGCGGTGACGAATGCGGATTTCCCGTACATCCTCGGCATTCTCGAAGCCGAACTGGATCGTGTGATCCGGCCGGCGTTCACCGAGAAAGCCTACTCGAACGCCGCCGTGGCCAGCGAATACGTGCAAATGCCGGCGGATTTCCGCTCCCCGCTGTCGGTCTACGTGGACGGTGAGGAATCCGTTTTCCACACGCCACAGGCCCTGCGCCAGACATCCGAATGGCTGGGCCGCGGCGGCCGCCGCAAGCTGCACAGCTTCGAGGGAGACGCCACGAACAGCACGGCGCCGGACATTCGCACTCGGATCGTCCTGGCCCCGAAGCCGAATGCCACAGCCACGGTAAGCCTCGAAGTTCTCTACCAATCGAATATTCCCCGGCTGGTAAACGACACCGATACGAACTGGCTGCTGGAAAACCAGATGGACCTCTACCTGTACGGTCTGATGAAAGTGGCCGCCGGGTATATCCAGTCGCCGGAAATCGAAGCTCGCTACGACGGGCTGTTCACCCGCGCCGTCGAGCAATTCAACCGATCCGAGAACATGAAACGCAACGGCGCTATGCTGAAACGTCAAAGCCGGCCGCCGGCCATTGTCTGATGCGTGTCCCGTCCACAATCCCTTTTGGCGAGTGGCTGCCTGACCTGCCAGCAAACGGCAATCCAGGGTCTATTGTCGCGAAAAACGTGATTCCCAGCATCAATTCCTTTGCCGGGCTACGCTCCCTGTTGCCGTTCACGAATGCCCTGTCAGGGAGCTGCCGAGGGATGTTTTGGATGCGCGACAAGAACGGAACCGTGGTGAACCTGGCGGGTGACGCCACGAAACTCTACCGGCTGGGGGCCAATGGAAGTACATGGTCAGATGTGAGCAAGCCAGGGGGGTACACAACGGGCGGGTACTGGGATTTTATCAAGTACGGCGAACGGGTAATCGCCACGAACGGGGTGAATGCCGTACAGAAGATGGACATCGGAACTGATGCCGCGTTTTCCGATCTCGGGGGGAGTCCACCTGTCGCGAAGCGGGTAGCCGTAGTGCGCGATTTCGTCATGCTCGGTGACATCGACGGGAAGGGGCCGAACTTCGTGCAATGGTCAGGCTACAACAATTCCGAGCTGTGGACGCCAGACATCGCAACGCAATCGGATCAGCAGCAGTTGTTCGGCAACGGCGGGGCTGTGCAGCGAATCGTTCCCGGGCGCTGGGCCACGGTGCTGTTGGAACAGTCGATCTACATCGGCCGATACACCGGGCCGCCGACCATTTTCCAGTTCGACGAAATCGCCGTGAAGCGCGGCACGCCGTCGCCCCGATCTGTTGTGTGGGCCGGCAGCACGATCTGGTTCTTCGGATGGGACGGGTTCTATCGCCTGGATGCCGGTTCCGGCGAACCTGTCTCGATCAGCCACAACCGAATATCGCGCTGGTTCGCCGACAATTCGGACCCGACGGCCTGGGAAGACATGGTGGGAACCGTGGACATCCCGCGCAGGTTGCTGATATGGGCCTTCAAATCTTCGGCGTCGGCGACCAACAACGACCGGCTTCTGATCTATAACTGGGTGGCCGATAAATGGGCCACAGCGGAAGTGGAGACGCAATTCATCGGCGAGTACGTGCCGCCGGGCGTCACCCTCGACAATTTAGACACTTTTTTGGTCAATGGCATCGACACCGACAGCATCCTGGTCGATTCCAGCGCCTACTCGGGAGGTGGGCTGAACACGATGGCTTTCGCTGCGGATAACACTGGCGGCACTTTCGATGGGGCCTACCTGACCGCCGAACTGGAAAGCAGCGAAGTCAGCGACCCGGGGATGCAGCGGCTGTTCCTGTCAGCCGTTCGGCCCTTGATAGAAGGCAACGGTTCCACGGCCACCACGGTATCCGTGGGCACGCGAAATTCGCTGGAAGACACTCCGGTTTACACGAACCTGAAAGCGCCACATTCAGCGTCCCGGCAGGTGCCTTTTCGAAGAAATGCGAGATTTATGCGATTTCGTGTGCAAGTCACTGGTGGCTTTGCCTACGCGGATGGGGTTAAAATAACAGTCAACCCGGCGGGAGGGGAGAGATAATGGGTCAATCATCGTCACTTGGGCCGATTTCACCCGGCACGTCCCCCGACGCCTGGAACAACCCGGTACCTTATACCCCCGCACCGATCCCGGCGTACCCTTTCGGTAACGGCAGTCCGCCCGACTACAACGCCATGTCCTACAACATGGCCGGGGTCGCCAACAACGTGCCGATTCCCGGCCAGTTCGGCAATCCGTCCGCCCCCGCCGGTGGCGGAACCGGCACGGCGCCGAAAGGTGGAGCTGTCGGGGGCACTACGAACGCCCCCGGGCTACCGCTGCCGCCGACCCTGCCGGCGCCGCCTCCCACCACTCAGCCGATCCCGGTGCTGAACAGCACGCCCGATCCGGTTGACCTGGGCACGGCCATCGACAATGCGGCCCCAGGGCTTCCCACGGCGATCAACGGTGCGGACGGGACCACGCAATAC
>Ga0256831_1000712_pt1 | contig 17523 bp, 14 predicted proteins | sample 132544metaG_FD_189087 | JGI IMG/M metagenome (GOLD analysis project Ga0256831, IMG submission 189087) | Hydrothermal vent microbial communities from Lau Basin, Pacific Ocean - 132-544 | ecosystem: Environmental > Aquatic > Marine > Hydrothermal vents | place: Pacific Ocean: Lau Basin | collected...
TAAATACCTTATTTTTAATTAACAACCACTAACTAGTGTGCATTCGTTTATTGATGCACACTTGCGGTACAGGGACGTACTGCTCATTTTTGACGACTGTAAGTCGTTGAAAATGGAGGAAAAGAAAAATCACACTTTTTCTTTTACGTTCCGGACAATTGCCAGGAAGGCAATTTCCGGATGGACACTAACTAAATAGAAGAACAGGAAGCAAAAATGGCGGATACCATTGTAAAAGATCGTCGTGTCAATTCACGTCGCATTGTCGAGTCACTGGTCGAATCCAGGACAAAAACACTGGCTCAGTATAAGGAAGTGATGACTTATTATCCTTTTGAAATAGACGAAACTTTAAAGGAAGTACTGGAAGATTTCTGTGAGTCAATGGTTGATTATACCGCTAGAGCGCATTTTTATTTATATAATTATCTGGAAGAAAATAAGGAACGCCGGACTACCGTGTTAAAAATTGCGGACAGCGTTTATCCCAAACTGGTGGATAATACTCAGTTATTGCTGGATTTTCATGATCGTTACAGCAGTGATGTTACTGAACTGGACTGTGAAAAACTGGAAAACTGTCTTAATGGTGTCGGTGAGTTAATGGCGGTTCGGATCAACCTTGAAGATGAGGTTATCAATGCTCTGTTGTCTATGGATGGCATTGGTCATTAAATAGCTTCTTTTTTATCCCCTTCCCGAAACTATCTCCTTCTTAGAGAGGGGGATAGGATTCTTGAACCTAAATAAATCAGTTGAAACGTAGCGAGAATGATCAGAGTGCTGGAGATAGAAGGTTTTACAGGTTATTTTGGCTTTATTCGTAGCCACCCTACGGGTGAAGTCAAAATATTCTGGAAAGCCTTGTAGATTCAGTGCTATGGACATTCGCAGTAGGTTCAACTGATTTATTTAGGTTGAATCACTTCAGTCTTATAGTTTGTTCCTCAATCAAGTTATACTATTCCTGTTTTCTCTGGATATATGGATTTTACTATGCAACAACTACAGCGTCTGCTGGATATTATGATCGCTTTGCGTGATCCTGACTCCGGCTGCCCCTGGGATCTGAAACAGAATTATAAATCTCTGGTGCCTTATACTCTGGAAGAAGCCTATGAAGTGGCAGAAGCCATTGAGCTGGGTGATATGGATGAGGTTAAAAAAGAGCTGGGTGACTTGCTGTTTCAGGTAGTGTTTTATGCGCAACTGGCACAGGAAGAAGGCTTGTTTGATTTTGATGATATTGCCGCTGCTATTGCCGATAAAATGGTGTCCCGACATCCCCATGTCTTTGCCGATCATCAGTATGAAAATGAGGCTGCTTTTTTAAAGGCCTGGGAGCAGCAGAAGGAACTGGAAAAACAACAGTCCCAGGCAGCAAAAGGACAATCTGTAAGGGCTGAAGAGATGCCGGTCAGCCTGATGGACAATATTAGTAAAATTCTGCCGGCTATGACCCGGGCGGTTAAAATTCAGCAAAGAATTGCACAGGTTGGTTTTGACTGGGATACTGCCAGAGCTGTTTTACCGGTTATTGAGGGTGAGCTCAAAGAGCTGGAACAGGAAATGACACTTTATGAACAATTGCAGCCTGAAGACAGTGCTTTAACATCGGTACCGCAGACTCAGTATGAACGGCTGGAAGAAGAACTGGGCGATGTGCTGTTCAGTTGTGTGAATCTGGCTCGTAAACTTGAAATTGATCCGGAACAAGCCCTGCGTTTAAGTAATCATAAATTTGCCCAGCGTTTCAGACAAATGGAATATCATTATGCCCATGACCGTCAGCGTATGGAACAGGCTTCCGTGGATGAACTGGAACAGGTCTGGCAGCAAGTTAAAAAAGAGTCGTGCCGAAATGACGATGGATAAAACACAGAACTGCAGACTCTTATCTATTGGTATCTTTATTTTGATCGGCCTTATGAGTATCTCAGTCTATGCTGAAAAGACCCCGGATGAAAAGACTCTGAATGAAATAGTACCGGTTACCATTGTGCCGCTCTCTGAGCTTATCTTTCATCCGCTAAAAAAAGCCCCTGCTCAGGTGATCAGTCTGCAGAACAGTTTACTCAGTTCCCAGCTTTCTGCTTTGATTCAGTCAGTGGATGTACAGGTTGGAGACAGGGTACAGTCTGATCAGGTACTGGTCAGACTGGAGTGTGATGATTTTGAACTCACTCGTCAGCAATTACAGGCAGAAAAAAGATCCCTGCAGGCGGATCACCAGTTTGCCCGTTATAAATTTGAACGTTCCCGAAAGCTGTTGAAAACCAGCAGTGTTTCAGAACAATCCCATCAACAGCAGCGTTCAGCCCTGCATCGGCTGGATGCCAGACTGCAGTTAATGGACAGCAAAATTAAACTGGCAGAAAAAAATATTACCCGTTGTCAGATTCGGGCGCCGTTTGACGGGGTTATTACCCAGAGACTACTGCATAAGGGAGAAAATGTCTCACCGGGTACACCTTTGCTGCGCCTGATAAATACCCGCCAACTGGAAGTGGAAGTGCAGGTGCCGGTGGGACTGGTGGATGATTTACATTATAAGACACTGGATTTTGTTTATCGTAAACAACATTATCCGCTGACCATTCGTGCCGTAGTACCCAGTATAGAAACTCGTGCCAGGCATCAGAGGGTTCGCCTGAGTTTCCGTGACAAAAAAGCCTTGCCTAATGCTTTTGGCATGGTGGAAATTACCCTGCAGGAACAACATATTCCTGCTAATGTACTGGTCAGCCGAAATAATCAGCTGGGCATCTTTGTGTTAGTCAGCAAACCGGATGACCGGTATTTTGCCCGCTTCCAGCCCTTAAAAAATGCCCTGACAGGACGATCTGCCCGTATCGAAGCAAATACCTTGGCCGCTGACAGCAAAATTATTATTCAGGGCCGTCAGGCACTTAATGATCAACAGGCTGTTGAACTGATAAACAGTCAATCATCAAAATAGCCGACTGACGACTGACGACTGACGACTGACGACTGACGACTGACGACTTAAATAATGATCCTACCAAGGGACGTTTGCCTATGAATGCGTTTCTGGCCAAAAAGTGGATGACTGGTTGTCCATGATTGGTTATCCGCCTTCCAGCTCCTTGCACTAAACACACAAGGCATCACCGCTACGCAATTTTTTCAGAATTTTAATATTCTGAGGTTGAGGTGTGCCTAAATGTAAAGCAAATTGCTTATATGTCCCTCCTGGTATTTAGGGTCATGATATTTTGCAGGGCAATTATCGTCATATCGTAGCCCGTATGTAGCATACGCGGAATATGGAAATATTGGGGATAAAAAACCCGGATTTCGCAAGCTTCATCCAGGCTACTGGCTGTCAGCTTTTTTTACAGTTATATCTGCCCAAGGAAAATATGTAAAACCTGTTTACTGAAAATTTTATGAGTTACAATGAGTTGAAATAACTGGTGTAATTATTGCACTATGCATATTACCTTACATAAAAGAAAGAGAGGAATTGTTATGTTTAAACTAGTAAGAAAAATCGGTTTGTTAGGTGCATTTTTGGTGGCGGGGTTCGGCTTAAGTGGCACTGCATCGGCGATACCGATTACAATCGGTGATGTTCTCGCTTCCATTGGGAACGGTAAGGTCAACGTCTATACGCAAGACGGCACCCTTAAGCAGACACTGGATACGGGGCTGGGTGGTTTTACTACGGGTGGTACGTTCGACAGCGCAGGCAATTTTTATGTCACTGCTTTCAGTTCCAATCGGGTATCCAAATTTGACAGCAATGGAAATCTGGTCGATGCACTTTGGGCAACCGGCAATAGCAGGAATGAGTCAATCGTTTTCGATGGGTCTGGAAATGCCTATATTGGCAATGCCGGAGCTTTCAAAATTAAGAAAGTCGACTCAACAGGCGCTCAGATTGTCGATTTCACAACGCAACTGGGGACCGACTGGATTGATCTGAAAGCGGATCAAAAAACGTTGCTGTACAGTAACGAAGGCAGCACGATTCGAGAACTCAACACCGAAACGCTTGTCGACACGGTGTTTACATCGGATTCGTCGTATGGGACACTCTATGCCAAGCGCTATCTGTCTGATGGCGGTGTCATCGCTGCATCCGGTACCGGCAATGTGTTTCGTTGGAATGCCAGCGGTGTACTACAGCACACCTACTCCATAGGGATTGGTTCAGTTTTTGCGCTCAATCTCGACTCGAACGGCACATCCTTCTGGACCGGTACGACCGGTGGTACGGCGATTAGAAAGATCAATATCGCCACGGGTGTCATTGAGCAAAGCTGGAATACCACTGGACAACTCTTTGGTCTGACTGTCGCAGGTGAAATACAGGCCGGCGGCGGCGGTTTCGATGGCGGCAACAGCGTGCCGGAACCAGGAACCACAGGTCTTTTACTGCTGGGACTGGCAGGTCTGAGTATGGCGCGTCGTCGTAGGGCTTGAGTTTGAGGAAAATGCTCATCGAGCGATAACAAAAGCCTTGATTTCCCCCGACTGAAGATATTGGAGTCACAAAGATATAAGGGGCGGAACTTACAATTGACATCTTTCTGGATGATTTTATCTTGTGCTTTACTGCAGGTAAAATAAAAGAGCGGTATGTAAAATGTAAGGTCTGTCCCCAAATATTAATGTGTTTGTATATTACTGAACTTAAACATTTACACGTGTAACAAAATATGCCCAATATATACCCTCCTTTTTAACTACATCAGATATAAAATAGAAACTGGATTTTATATATTTTGGGTGTAGTTCCTTTAAAACGACGAAATTCATTACCCAAAATCAGTTGACATTCGGGGGGCGTCCATATATGTCTATGATTATTTCAAATTATTATTCAGGGCCGTCAGGCACTTAATGATCAACAGGCTGTTGAGCTTATAAACAGTCAATCATCAAAATAGCCGACTGACGACTTAAATAATGATCCTGTTAGAGCGACTTTTACAACATCATGTGCTGGCTAACCTGACCTTTGTTCTGGTTCTGGTAATGGGCACTCTCAGTTATTTTTCCCTGCCCAAAGAAAAAGATCCGACTATCAATTTTAACTGGATCCAGATAAATACCTTTATGCCGGGTGCATCACCGGAAGATATTGAAAAACGTGTTACCCAGCCACTGGAAGAAGGCATTGCACGAGTATCGGATATTCGCTTTATTTCGTCCACTTCCAGAGCTTCCATGTCCAGTATTATTGTTCGTTTTGAAGATATATCAGAGCGACTGTTTGATAAACGTCTGGCAGATTTACGGCGGGAAATTCAATATATAGACAATGCTCGTCTGCCGGAAGAAGCCGATTCGCCCTTTATTATTGAACTGACATCGTCCAGCGCATTCCCAACAGCAACTCTGGTTATTCAGGGAAAAAGTTATGATGATAATCTGCGCTTTTATGCTCGTGAGCTGGAAAAGGAAATGGAGCGGCAGAGTTTTATTCAGCGAGTGGATTTAATCGGTGCCAGTGATCCGGAACTGATAGTGGACATTGATATGGATCGCCTGACCGGTCTTGGCCTGTCACCTGCTATTGTGGCCCAAACCGTTAAAAATCAGTTCAGAGACAGTGCTGCAGGCACCATTAATATACAGGATCAGCAATGGTTGATCCGCATTATTGGTACCAGTAGTGATCCGGAAAAGCTGGCTCAAATACCTGTTCTGGGTGTAGAAAATGAAGTATTACTGGGTGATGTAGCCAGCATTTACATGGGGCAGGAACGGCTGAAACTTAAAGCCAGTTACCATAATCAACCGGCCATTATGCTCTCGGTATTTAAAAAAGATAAAGTGAATACCCTGCGGATGATAGCGGATTTAAAGCACTTTATTGCTGAAAAGAATCGTCTCTCAGCAGTTACGGGCGTCAGGCTTATTATGGTGGATGATAATACCCAGATCACCAGGAAAGCCATCAGTATTATGCAGAATAATGCTCTGATTGGTCTGACTCTGGTGTTATTAGTAACCTGGCTGTTTCTTGGCTCACGCATTGCTTTTTTTACCACTATTGGTATACCTTTTACTCTAGCGGGTACTTTCTGGTTGTTAAACGCTATCGGTCAGACGCTGAATAATGCGGTCTTACTGGGTATTGTTATTGCTCTGGGAATGCTGGTGGATGATGCCATTGTGGTCGTTGAATCCATGAATACTCGTTTGCAAAAAGGCATTAATGCGACCCGGGCAGCCATTGAATCCCTACAGGAAGTCATGGCACCGGTGACTTCGTCGGTATTAACCACCATTGCTGCTTTTTTACCTCTAATGCTGCTGCCGGGTATTGTGGGAGAATTTATGCTGGTCATTCCGCTGGTGGTTACTATTGCTCTGCTTATCAGTCTGCTGGAAGCCTACTGGATGCTGCCTGCGCATATTATTGCCACTACTGACACCCGCTTGAATTTCCAGCCGGCACGCTGGCGAAGTCGTTTTACCCATTCATTACAATGGTTCTATACCCGCCTGCTGGTTCGTTCACTCAGGCATCCTAAATTAATGTTAATGATATTACTGCTGCTGTTTTCGGCCGCGATTTATGCTCTGCAAAGCGGTCGAATTAAAATTGACTTTTTTGCCGGGGAACCGTTCCCGGTCTTTTATGCCAATGTGCAAATGCCCGAAGGTACTCCGGTTGATCTGACCCTGCAGAAAATACAGCAGCTGGAGGCAAAAATAAAACAGGCTTTTGAGCGGGATGATTATCGTGAAATCTTTTCCTTTGCCGGGATATATTTTACTCAGACCGAGGCTATTTTTGGTGAGCATCTGGGACAGATTATGATCTCCCTGCCGGATAAATTAAATAGCTCCCAAAAACAGATGCATCAAAAGGTGCGAGAGCAATTTAAGGGCATGACCGGGGTAAAGGAAATGTCTATTTTACAGCTGGAGGATGGTCCTCCTGTGGCAAGAGCTATCAGCATTAAAGTTCAGGGAGCTGAATTTAAAAAAATTTCAGCGGCACTGGTGGATTTAAAAAAGCTGCTGCTGGCCATTCCCGAACTTGAAAATCTGACGGTGGTTGATAATGACGGCAGCATGGAACTGGCTTTGCAGCTTAATCAGGATGCAGTACACCGGGCAGGAATATCACCGGCGGCATTAACCAGAGATATACGTATTTTAGCTGAAGGGGAGCGGGTCAGTAGTTTTCAGTATCGTGGCGAAGAAGTTTTTGTCAGGGTTAAGGCGGATGAGGGGTCTGAAAATCAGAACACCCGGAATCAGAACGTTAACAGCATAGAAAACTGGCTGCAGACACCGATTGCCTATTTTGATAAACAGTCCAGACAGGTAATGACAACACCATTGCAGGAACTGCTGCATACTCAATATCATTTATCCCGTACTCAGATACGCCATCATAATTTACAACGGGTAGTGCTGGTTGAAGCAGACATCAGAGCCGGGGGTCGAAACAGCCTGCAGATCAATGAACTGATTCAGAAAAAGTGGCATGATTTGAAAATCAAACACCCGGATGTCAGCCTGGATTTTTCCGGAGAACTGGATGATATTGGTGAAAGTCTGGCCGCCATGCCTTATCTGTTTTTAATGGGGGTGGGTCTGATTTATCTGATTATAGGCACTCAGTTCAAAAGCTATTTTCAACCCCTGTTAATTCTGGCTACCATACCGCTGGCCTTTACCGGAGTGCTGGCAGGCCTGTTTATAACCTCAAATCCGTTGAGTATCTATACTCTGTACGGTATTGTGGCACTGGTGGGGATTGCCGTAAATGCCTCTATCGTACTAATTTCAGCTGCCAATACCCGGCTTCGTGCCGGTATGAGTGTTAATCATGCCATTATTTATGCTGCCAGACGGCGGATTATAGCTATTTTGATCACTTCACTGACAACCATCGCCGGACTGTTTTCACTGGCCAGCGGTTTTGCCGGTAAGTCGCTGATCTGGGGGCCACTGGCCACAGCCATCGTCTGGGGACTGGCGTTTTCATCCTTATTAACGCTGTTTGTGATCCCTTTGCTGTATAAGTTTTTTATGAAAGGTGCTACGAGGGTTTGAGGAATGGAGTATCATCCTGAATAAATCAATTGATTAGCCAAAAGATCTCTGAATATAATTAAGAACTACCTCCTGAAATTCTTCCGCAATTCGATCACCCTTTAAGGTGACCGTTTTAACGCCGTCTTCATACACTGGAGCCACCGGTTTTTCACCATTGCCCGGTAAACTGATGCCGATATTGGCATGCTTGCTTTCCCCGGGGCCGTTGACTACACAACCCATAACGGCTACATTAAGATCTTCAACACCGTGATACTGTGTTCTCCATGCTGGCATAGACTGTTTTAAAAAGGCCTGAATATTTTTGGCCAGATGCTGGAAAGTGTCAGAACTGGTTCGACCGCAGCCGGGGCAGGCGATAACGGTAGGGGTAAAGGTACGTAATTCCAGAGCCTGCAGAATTTCCTGAGCCACCTGAACTTCTTTTTCTCTGGGGGCTCCGGGTTCCGGTGTCAGAGAAATACGTATGGTATCGCCAATACCCTGTTGTAATAAAATAGATAAGGCTGCCGTGGAAGCGACAATACCCTTGCTGCCCATACCGGCTTCGGTTAATCCCAGATGCAGAGCATAATCACAACGCTGGCTTAAATCCTGATAGACCTTGACCAGATCCTGTACTCCGGACATTTTACAGGACAGAATGATTTTATTTTTAGACAGGCCTAGCTGTTCTGCCGTTTTAGCGGAATCCAGTGCCGAGGTTATTAAGGCATCATGCATGACATCAACCGGTTCTCTGGGTTCAGCTAACAGGCTGTTCTCGTCCATCATGCGAGCCATTAACTCCTGATCCAGACTGCCCCAGTTAACCCCGATACGCACCGCTTTATCATTTTCACAGGCCAGCTCAATCAGCTGAGAAAATTTATCATCACGGGAATGACCTCGACCGATATTACCGGGATTAATACGATATTTTGCCAGAGTTTTAGCACAATCAGGATACCTGCTTAACAGCTTATGGCCATTAAAATGAAAGTCACCCACTAAAGGAATATCCAGACCCATTTTTTCCAGCTGGGACTGAATCCTGGGTACTGCCTGCGCTGCTGCTTCGGTATTAACCGTAATACGCACCAGTTCAGAACCCGCCTGATAAAGTTCGGCACACTGCTTAACGGTTGCTATAACATCTTCGGTATCGGTATTGGTCATGGACTGAACCACCACCGGATGATCGGCACCGATAGATACATTAGCGACGTTCACTTCGCAGGTTTTATTTCTCATATGCAACAATCCCACCCCTAAGACTTCTTAACTGCCTTTTTAGCAGTCGCTTTTTTCTTAACCGTCTTTTTTTTCACAGTTTTCTTTTTAACAGCCTTCTTTTTAGCCGCTTTTCTCTTTGGTTTAGGCAGTTCAATGTCCCATTGTCCATCCCTGTAATGGCCGGTCCAGCCGGTTGCCTTGCCATTTTTATCCTCGGACATTATATACTGTTCCTTGTTCTTACGGCTGAAGCGGATCATCACAGGATTACCTTTATTATCCTCTGTGGGTGCTTCGCAAAGATACAGGAACTTGGGATCCAGTTCATCCTTATGGGCTAATAACTCAGGGATAAACGGTGCCCGTGTTTCCCTGGAACGCGGGAAAGCAGAAGAAGCCATAAAAATACCCGCCGCGCCATCGCGCAGCACAAAATAGCCTTCGGATTTTTCACAGGGTATTTCCGGCATGTGTACGGGGTCAGCTTTTGGTGGTGCTGCCTCTCCGTTTCTTAACAATTTACGGGTGTTTTTGCATTCCTCATTAGTACAGCCGAAATATTTTCCGAAACGGCCGGATTTAAGCTGCATATCACTGCCGCATTTATCGCACTCAATAATCGGGCCGTCGTAACCCTTAATGCGATACTGACCCTGTTCAACGATAAATCCATCACAGTCTGGATTATCACCGCAGATATGCAGTTTACGCTGTTCATCAATCAGATAACTGTCCATGGCGGTATCGCATTTTGGACAGCGTTTGCGTTCTATCAGAGCTTTGGCTTCACCTTCTTCATCCTGATCCGCATCAACTGCTTCATCTCCGGGGATCAGGTTTAAAGTACCTTTACAGCGTTCTTTGGGCGGCAGGCTATAACCTGAACAACCCAGAAAAACGCCAGTGGAACCGGTACGGATCATCATTGGACGACTGCACTGCGGACAGGGGATATCTGTTAAAGTGGGATCATTGGCACGCATCCCGTCTTCATCACTATCAGCCTTATCCACCTGGGCTTTAAAATCCTGATAAAACGCATCCAGAACATCCTGCCAGTATTTATCACCGGTCGCGATCTGATCCAGTTTTTCTTCCATTTCAGAAGTAAAATTATAATTCATCAGATGATTAAAGCTTTCACATAGCCGTTCAGTGACAATGGCACCGATTTTTTCCGCGTAAAAACGTTTGTTCTGGGCGGTCACATAACCTCGATCCTGGATGGTGGAAATAATGCTGGCATAAGTGGAAGGCCGGCCGATACCGCGTTTTTCCAGCTCCTTAACCAGACTGGCTTCTGAATAGCGCGGCGGTGGCTTGGTAAAATGCTGTGACGGCTGTAAAGCCTGTAATTTAAAGCCGTCTCCTTCCTGAACCGGGGGTAAAATCACATCTTCGGTGGTTTTACCCAGAGCTTTCATTACCCGGGTCCAGCCGTCAAATAATACCGTCCGGCCTTTGAGTTTCAGGCTGTAATCCCCGGCACTGATCGTCAAAGTGGTATTTTCATATTTTGCCGGGGTCATCTGACAGGCCAGAAACTGTCGCCAGATTAATTCATAAAGTCGTTGTGCATCTCTGTCTACGCCCGCAACATCCGTTGCATTAACATGTACATCGGAAGGACGGATGGCTTCATGAGCCTCCTGAGCTCCGCCCTTGCTGGTGTAGATATTGGCTTTTTCAGGCAGGTATTTCGTGCCGTAATGAGTCTCAATATAGTCTCGACCGGCAGCAATGGCTTCGCTGCTTAAATTAGTGGAGTCGGTACGCATATAGGTAATATAACCGGCTTCATAAAGGCGCTGTGCCATCATCATGGTTTTTTTAACACCAAAACCCAGACGGGTACTGGCGGCCTGCTGTAAAGTTGAAGTTATAAAGGGCGCGCGGGGACGACTGCTGTTAGGACGGGTTTCACGTTTAGTCAGAGTATAGTCTGACTTTTCCAGTTCAGAGAGTGCCTTATCCGTCGCTTCCTTACTGGTAGGACGAAAGTCTTCAGATTTATATTTAGCAACCTGTGCCTGCAGGAAATCCTGATTGCCCGTGCCTTTTTCGGTTTGCAGATCAGCATAAATTTCCCAGAATTCTTCTGGAATAAAGGCATGTATTTCTCTTTCCCGTTCAACTACCAGCTTGACCGCAACAGACTGAACCCGGCCTGCAGAAAGTCCGCGAGCAACTTTTTTCCACAGCAGAGGAGAGACCATATAGCCAACAACCCGATCCAGAAAACGGCGGGTCTGCTGAGCATTGACATGATCCATGTTCAGCTCACCGGGTTGTGCAAAGGCTTCCTGAATGGCTTTTTCGGTAATTTCATTAAACACCACCCGCTTAAAAGGAACCACCTTATCATCATGAATCGCTTCGCCCAGGGTTTCTTTTAAGTGCCATGCAATGGCTTCTCCCTCGCGGTCCAAATCGGTTGCGAGATAGATATTGTCTGAATTACGGGCTAGTTTTTTTAATTCGTTAATGACTTTTTCTTTACCCGGCATGGTTTCATAACGGGGATTCCAGCCGTTTTCAGGGTCAAGACCCATGCGTTCTATCAGAGCGGTCCGGGCCCGTTGTTTTTTGCGTTTTTCGCGTTCTTCCGGAGGGAGTTTTCGGGCTTCAGCTGCCAGTCGAGCCCGTTCTTTGGGATCCATGGGCGCTTTTTTACCGCTGCCGCTGGTGGGCAGGTCCCGGATATGACCTACACTGGATTTGACTACAAAGTCTTTGCCCAGATATTTATTAATAGTTTTGGCCTTGGCAGGCGATTCGACAATAACCAGTGATTTACCCATAGTTTTTTATTTTTAAACTCTCATTTGTCTTGTAGTTTTTGTATTGTACTTTTGTTTTGTACTTTATCTTTAATTACTTTCTATTTATCATGTTCTCAGCCAGTTCCCTTATATAGGAATAATGGTTAAGGTGTTCTTTTGTCAAGTTTTCACTCTAATTAAATATTTTACACAGGTTTATTATGCACGCTTCATTCTGGCATCAAGGCTGGCAGGAACAACGTATCGGGTTTCATCAGAATAAAATAAATCCATATTTATCAAAGTATTGGCCAAAGCTTAATATCACTGAAAATAGCAGGGTCTTTGTACCTTTATGCGGCAAAAGTCTGGATCTGTGTTATTTTCCACAGCAGGGTCTGAAGGTTCTTGGTAATGAACTCAGCACACTTGCGGTGCAAGATTTTTATACAGAACAACAGTTAATTGCAAGTAAAACTGTGATTTGTGATGAAAATTCTGTAACGGTTCAAGCTCAGATGAGCCTGTGGCAGAGTAAAGATATTGATCTGCTCTGCGGTGATTTCTTTGCCCTGAAAAAGAAACAACTTACTGATATTAAAGCAGTTTATGATCGTGCTGCTCTGGTGGCTTTACCCTCTGAAATGCGCCGGAAATATGTTCGGAAAATGCGGGAAATATTACCTGATAAAATTTCTATGTTACTATTAACACTGGATTATAATGAAAATGAACAGCAGGGACCGCCTTTTTCCGTTACTCAGGAAGAGGTTTATGAACTGTATGAACCCTGTTTTAATATTGAGTTACTGGAACTATCAGAAACAGAACCGCAACAACGCAGTCCCCGATTTCAGAATATGTCTTATTTTAATGAACGGGTGTTTTATCTTTCTTCACGATAATTATTCTCTCGGACAGGCTCCTGGGATTTAAAGATTCCCGGATATCCATGAAAACAGGGGATCTGCTCTGAGGCGGCGACTGGCAAAACACTGGAATATATAGATAAATGACATCAAAAACCTGGATTAAGGGTAAAGATGAGGCACTTGAAGTCTCAATTGAACGAATGCAGACTCAGCTTAAGGTGCTGGGTTTTAATATTGAGGAGGCACTCTGGCTTAATCCCGTTAATGCCATCTATTCAGTCAATATCCGGGACAGGAATTGCCCCTTGTTATTTACCAATGGCAAGGGCAGTACTCGAAATGCCTGTCTGGCCAGTGCGCTGGGGGAATTCTTTGAGCGTCTGAACTGTAATTACTTTTTTGCCGATTATTATCTGGGGCAGGCCGTGGCCGATGCGTCATTTGTGCATTATCCCGATGAACAATGGTTTCCTGTTGATGATTCAAAGAAAATGCCAGAAGGGTTACTGGATGAGCGGCTCTGGTCATTTTATGATCCTGAACAACAGCTGATCCCGCAAATGCTGGTGGATACCAATTCCGGCAATCGTAAGCGGGGGATCTGTGCGACGCCTTTTATGCGCCACAGCGATCAGCTGCCAATCTGGTTTCCGGTCAATATTGTGGGCAATTTATATGTCAGCAATGGCATGTCAGCCGGAAATACCAAAATGGAAGCCCGAACTCAGGCCTTATCAGAAGTCTTTGAGCGTTATGTAAAAAATAGAATTATTGCTGAACGTATCAGCCTGCCGCAGGTACCGGAACATATTATTGAAATGTACCCGAAAGTTTTTTCCGCTAAACAGGCGCTGGAAAAAGAGGGTTTTAATATTGCAGTGAAAGATGCTTCTCTGGATGGCTGTTATCCGGTTATTGCTATTATGATGATGGAACCGAAATCCGGCCGCTGTCTGGTTTCCTTTGGTGCTCACCCCAGTTTTGAAGTGGCACTGGAGCGAACTATGACTGAATTACTGCAGGGCCGTCGTCTGGAATCTCTGGATGGTTTTCAGACGCCCAGTTTTGATGATGAGGCGGTGTCCGATCCGGTTAATCTGGAAACTCATTTTATTGATTCCAGTGGTTTGATCTCCTATGACTTCTTTAAGCATAAAAGTGTTTATGATTTTGTATACTGGGATTTTGACAACACCACTCAGTCAGAATTTGAATTTCTGGTCTCGCTTCTGGATACTGAAAACAAAGATATTTATATTGCCGATTATGAGCATCTGGGCATGTATGGCTGCCGTATTCTGGTGCCGGGTATTTCAGAAATCTATCCGGTAGATGAATTGCACTGGCAGAATAATAACGAAGCTATTGATTTCAGAGCACAGATTCTAAATCTGAACAGTCTGTCCAAAAAACAGGCAAAACAATTGCTCGAAGCACTGGAACAGAGTGAATTTAGCGATCACTCTGATGTCTGCGGTCTGATAGGTATTGCACCCGATCCTGACAGTGTCTGGGAAAGCCTGCGCATTGGTGAACTGAAAGGGATGCTGGCCCTGCACAGAGGTGATTTTGAACAGGCTCTGGACTGGAGCGAATGGTGCCTGGAACTGTCACAGCTCAGTGATGAACGGGAAAAGTTTTACCGGGCATTAGTAGCATTACTACATATAGAACTGGATGAGCAGCGCCATAGAACAGACTATCTTAGCGGCTTTGAATCATTATATGGTCAGCATATAATTGACCGCTGTATTGCCCTGATAGAAGGCCGGCAGCACTATGACGGTCTGACTGATGTCGGACTGAATTTAGCAGGAATGAATCGTCATCAGAGCTTGCTGGAGGCCTATCAGAAACTTCAAAAAGCCAAGCAGAACTGGCATGAAAGGGAATGTCCTTAATAATTAGGGCTGTTTTATTATCAAGTTATTGATTAGAATTCAGTCTGTTATTTATTAAAGAAATAAGTAGAGAACATATGAAAGACAGTTTTGCCGATATTATTTCTGCCGTGGGAGAAGACCTGCGGCGGGATGGATTAAGAGATACTCCGGAACGTGCTGCTAAAGCCTTTAAATTTTTAACCCGTGGTTATAATCAGGACATTGATGAAGTTGTCAATGGCGCTATCTTTGACTCTGATAATGATGAAATGGTACTGGTCAAAAATATTGAGCTGTATTCGCTGTGTGAACATCATTTACTACCGTTTATTGGCAAATGTCATGTAGCTTATCTGCCTCAGGGTAAAGTCATCGGGCTGTCAAAAATTGCCCGTATTGTGGATATGTATGCCCGTCGTCTGCAGATTCAGGAGAATATGACCAAGCAGATTGCAGAAACCATTATGCAGGTGACAGGGGCAAAAGGAGTCGGCGTGGTTCTGGAAGCCAAGCATCTGTGTATGATGATGCGTGGTGTGGAAAAACAGAATTCCATGATGACCACTTCCATGATGCTGGGTGCCTTCAGGGATGTACCTTCTACCCGCTCTGAATTTTTACGTCTGATCCGTTAGAACAATTTAAAATGATAGTGACTATTCAAATAAAAAATCTTCGTTTGCGAACCTTTATTGGTTTTAATGAAGAAGAACGAATTAAAAAACAGGATGTGATCATCAATATTAGCCTCAATTATGATGCCACGGCCGCTGCTCAGACGGATAATGTAGATAATGCCTGTAATTACAAAGTGCTGACCAAGCAGGTGATAGAACGAGTGGAGACTCAGTCATTTAACTTACTGGAAAAAATGGCGGCAGAGATTATTGATTTAATCCGTCCCCTGGATGAAGTCTTGCAGGCTGAGGTTGAAATAGATAAACCCCATGCTCTGCGTTTTGCCGATTCGGTTTCTGTGCGGGTGGGGTATCATAAAAGAAAGTCGTGAGTTGGGAGTTAAAAACTGCGTTCTACGGAAAAGTTGGCCAGGGTAATTAAAGCTTCTTTATAAGGGGTGTCGGGGATTAAAGACAGCTGGTTAATGGCCTGATCGGCTTCGTCTCTGGCAACTTTGCGAGTATAATCCAGGGCACCGGTGGCATGAATGGTTTGAGTAATGGCCTCAATCTGCTCCAGTCCACCCTGTTCAATGGCCGTTTTAATCATCTCAGCTTCAGCTTTGGAACCATTTAGCATGGCATAAATCAGCGGCAGTGTCGGTTTGCCTTCAGCCAGATCATCACCGACATTTTTTCCCATATCATCACTGCTGGCGCTATAATCCAGCACATCATCTATCAGCTGAAAAGCAGTACCCAGATGCATGCCGAATCGCGCCATGGCCTGTTCAACGGCCTCACTCTGCTCAGCAGCCACTGCGCCTAATTGTGCTGCCGACTCAAATAATTTAGCAGTTTTAAAATGAATGACTTCCAGATAACGTGCTTCGGTGGTTGAAGCATCATTACAATTGAGTAATTGCAGTACCTCACCTTCGGCAATGGTATTGGTGGAATGTGACAGTATCTCCATCACCTTCATCCGACCGATACCGACCATCATTTCAAAAGCACGGGAATACAGAAAGTCGCCGACCAGAACACTGGCAGCATTGCCCCAGAGTTCATTGGCGGTATCTTTGCCTCGGCGTAATTCGGATTCATCCACTACGTCATCATGTAACAGAGTGGCGGTATGAATAAATTCAATGACGGCTGCCAGAATAATATCATGCTCGCCGTTTTTTTCAGAAGCATAATTAAAGGCATTGGCACTGAGCAGGACAATAATCGGACGTAGACGTTTGCCGCCGCTATTGATGATGTACTGGCTGATCTGGTTAATTAAAATCACTTCAGAATGAAGACAGCTCTGGATCAGGCTGTTAACTCGATTCATATCACCTTCAATTAGTTTAAAAACGTCTTCAATTGTCATTTTATCAGTATATAATATCCGGCCATCAATTTAAGCATTCAATTGAGCAATCAGGCAAATAATAAACCCTGCCCAAAACCACAGTTGAGAGATCGTAAGTTTCCCTACGGAATGTGTCAAGTCAAATGTGCTTAAAAGACCGACATTTCAGGTTTTTACTTCTTTTTACTTCGGATTAAAAAATAAAACGGTCTGGGGTTTGACAAGGTTTGTAAAAACAGGCTAAAATTGACGGTCTTAGATTTTGATTTAATTGCTTTTGTTCTTATTTTGTTGTCATGTGGGTCTATTTAGACTTAGACCTTTTTTTGGGGACTTTTTTTGGGCTGGGGACAAAGCATTCACTTTGGTTTTTTTAAAAGTGGTTTTTAAAGGTAAAGGTTTTTTGGAGTAAACAACTATGTACGCGGTAATTAAAACCGGCGGTAAGCAATATAAAGTATCTGAAGGTCAAACACTGAAAGTGGAAAAGCTTAACGCAGAAGAAGGTGCCAGCATCGATTTGAACGACGTTCTGATGGTTGCTGATGGTGAAGATATTAAAGTGGGAACCCCATTTGTGGATGGCGGCAAGGTCACTGCGACAGTTGCTTCTCATGGTCGTGGCAAGAAAATCACTATTGTAAAATTCAGACGTCGTAAGCATCATCGTAAGCAGATGGGGCATCGTCAGTCATATACTGAAATTAAAATTGAAAAAATTACTGCTTAATTTGTAATATTTTTTCAGTAGTTTTAGTTTAG
>Ga0256831_1000713_pt1 | contig 17519 bp, 20 predicted proteins | sample 132544metaG_FD_189087 | JGI IMG/M metagenome (GOLD analysis project Ga0256831, IMG submission 189087) | Hydrothermal vent microbial communities from Lau Basin, Pacific Ocean - 132-544 | ecosystem: Environmental > Aquatic > Marine > Hydrothermal vents | place: Pacific Ocean: Lau Basin | collected...
CAACCTCTATAAAGCCTTTGTTCTCTATATGCTCTGCATGGTAAACATACAGTCGCGGCAGATAAAAAAGCACTGCAAACCATGAGATGACCGAAACGACATGAAACCATAAAATCCAATTATATAACATCTATTTTCCTAAAAGTTTTTTTCTATATAAAAACCGACATAATTTGAGCCACCATGCCGAACATTGTTGATAAGACCAAAAATACCTGAACGGTGTTTTATAAGTGCTCCTACATACAACTCTTCAAAAGTCTTTGAACCAATTAACCTAGCAAAATCAAAATCAAAACTCACATCAAGATAATTTAAAAAATGAGAGTTGTTGTCATTGTGTGCTTCAGCATCTTCGCGTTCTACTTCTAAAATGCCACTCGTATAAGAACCGCCCTCACCAAATCCGACACGTACCCTGTTGCTCCAAAAATCAATGTTGTAATACGCCTTGATATAAAAAGTCATTTCGTATATAGGATCAAGGAAAGGGTTTTGTTCAAAATAGGCAAGTCCACTTTTGAGATAAAAATCAAAAGGAAGAGAGTCATTGGAAGCTTTGAGAAGATAACCAAAGTCTGCAGCATATACATTTGAATTAGGCTGAAACTTTCCAATATCCCCCGTCATAATCTGACCAAAATCATAATCAGTGGCTACTGCAGAAGCCACTCGTAAAGAGTAGAATGGCGCTGCAATAAGGTTTAACGCAAACAACAGTAAAAATAAAATTTTCAACGAACAGCTGCCCTACGCTTCTACAGGTTCAAGTTCTTTGATAGAAACATTCTTATGGTCTGTCACTCTATCATGCAGACGACGAAGTGCTTTTTCTGCTCTATCTACTGCAATGTCGATTCCCGCATCTAAAACTTCATCTTCTTGAGTAATAATAATAGGCTCTGCATGAGCAACATGGATTTCAAACTCAACAAGTACACCTTTTTTTTGAGCACTTAAATTGCAGTGAACACTTGTAATATCTAAAGAGTATTTTTTAAATGCTTCCACAGCGTGTTCAATATGCGCTTTTGTTGCATCACTAAGTTTTAAATCTTTTGCACGTATTTGTAAGTTCATCATAAATCCTTTTTAAAGCCCTCAGGCTCACGTATGTTTACGTACATAATAACAAAATAAAGCTGAGATGGGTATAATACGCGCTAAAAAACGAGGATTCTTTATTATGCGCGTATTAACCGGTATTCAGCCATCAGGTGATTTACATATTGGCAATTACTTTGGTTCTATCAAACAGATGGTAGATGCACAAAAAGACAACGACACTTTCGCTTTTATAGCCAATTACCACGCTATGAGCAGCGGTAACGGAGGAGCAAGACTCGCAGAGCTTACTATGCAGACAGCAACTGACTTTCTCTCACTCGGAATCGACCCTGAGAAATCAACTTTTTGGGTACAATCAGATGTAAAAGATGTGCTTGAGCTTTACTGGGTACTCTCTGCGTTTACCCCTATGGGACTCTTAGAGCGCGCACACAGCTATAAAGACAAAGTAGCAAAAGGCATCTCTGCAAACCATTCACTCTTCTCTTATCCTGTTTTAATGGCTGCAGATATTTTACTCTACTCTCCCGACATCATCCCCGTTGGAAAAGACCAGATACAACACGTTGAAATTGCGCGTGATATCGCCATCAAGTTCAACAACGAATATGGAGAGGTCTTTAAACTTCCGGAGTTTAAAATAGAAGAAAATGTTGCCACAGTTCCCGGAACTGACGGACAGAAAATGTCAAAAAGTTACAAAAATACGGTCAATATTTTTGGCGAAGAGAAAAAACAACTCAAAACCATTAAAAAAATCGTCACTGAACCTGTACCACTTGAAGAACCGAAAGAGTATGAGAACTGTAATGTTTATAATATGGCAAAACTCTTTTTAAATGAAGATGAGTGTAAAGAGCTTCAAGCGCGTTATAAACGCGGTGGAGAGGGTCATGGACACTTCAAACTCTACCTGCATGAAGTCATTTGGGACTATTTTGCACCATATAGAGAGAAGAGAGAGTACTACATGCAGCATCAAGATGAAGTGCGTGACATACTAAACGCAGGAGCACAAAAAGCTCAGACAATAGCAACGCCACTGATAGAACAGATTCGTTCTCTTACAGGAATAAGATACTAAAGAGTATCTTATTTTTTAAGTTTCAAAACCTTTGAGACTATAAACATCTTTTGAAAAAAGATAGCCTCTTTAAGATCTAAAAGGTCTCTCACCTCATCATTAACGAGACGATAATAAACCTTCACTTCTACGCTGTCTGCTCCTTTTAGTAGAGGCAGGCGCAAAATCTTTTTGCCATGTGCGGGAATGCTCATATCTGCACTCTGTTTACGCGCTAAATGTGCAGTTGATATTTTATTGCGTTTGCGTTTATATGTTCTTGTCAAAGAGATACTCTTCTCTTTGAGAACTTTTGTCCCTTTTTTATAGCTCACTTCCACTACAATCTCTCGTGAACCGTATCCACTCGGCAGGTTGTGCGGCTGAGGATTGTAGAGTTCTACTGTAAGCGTTCGCTTTGTAGCTTGGAGCTTTAACGCAAGTGCATTTCTCCACATTGATGCGAAATGTGCCCCTTTGAAGCCATGATTACGTACCATTCTTTGGCGTGCTTTGCCATTGTACATTTTATACGTTGAGGCATAATCTTTATGTCTTTTTCCCATATGACAATCAACACACTTTTTCTTACCCTTATATTCACTCTGCATATCGGTAAATACAAGACCACTCACACTTCTGTCATTTGCATGACAGACAAAGCAGAGCTTATTTGGATTGGTAGTCATAAACTCATGAGACTGCACTTTATGATACGGTGACTTTGCATCTTTAAAAGGCCCCGTCATAAGACCGTTCTTTGTCCACTCTACTCTATTGATACCGCGCTTTGTTTTGTCATACTCATCATGGATCTTATCGACATTGTGACATACAACACAGTTAATACCCTCACTAATTGCTTTGTCATTGACTGCTTTTTCAACTTTTGAACCTTTTGCAAGTCCCATGACCGAAGCTATCTCATAATCTTCACCCGTTTTTGTCACAGAAATGCGCGGGTTATGGCAAGTCGCGCACTCCACTTTCACTGCGTTTAGACTACGGTGTGTTTTACGACTGACATACTCTAAACTCTTGCGAAAATACTCATCTTTTGCAAAATGACTCTTTGCATGCCATGAATGACTCCACTCATCTACTATCCGCTTATGGCAGACCTTACATTTAAGAGATGATTCATATTTCTCACTGATTTTTACAACTTTCGCTCCAAAAAGTGAACTGAGTACCAATGTTATCAGTAAGAAAACTTTCATCTCTTATCCCCTTTGTCTGTCAAGCCAGACCATAAGCCCTTTTTGAGCATGCAGACGATTTTCCGCTTCAGAGAAGACAACATCAGCATGATTTTCCAAAAGTTCTTCGCTCACCTCTTGTCCTCGATATGCTGGCAGACAGTGCAGAAACTTCGCATCTTTATCAGCAAGACACATCATCAGTCCATCAACCATAAAGCCTTCAAAGTCTTTAATGCGCTGCTCTTTTTCATCCTCTTGTCCCATAGATGCCCAGGTATCAGTCGTCACGATTGTCGCACCGCGTACTGCCTCTTTCGGGTCATTCATCACTTTTATGACAGCACCGCTTGTCTTTGCAATATCAAGTGCATCACGAAGTACCGCTTCGTCCACTTCATACCCTTTTGGCGTTGCTATGCGCAGTTCAAACCCAAGTTTTGCAGCAAGCATCAGCCATGAGTTGGTCATATTGTTTCCATCACCAATGTAAGCCACTACAGCATTTTCAGCCACTCCATACTCTATCATCGTCATATAGTCAGCCAAAAGCTGTACGGGATGGTAGGTATCTGTCAAACCGTTGATGACAGGCACTTTTGAGTATTTTGCGAACTCCTCTATCATAGAGTGCTCAAAAGTTCTTATCATAACCATATCACACATAGAGGAGATAACGCGCGCCGTATCTTTTACAGGCTCGCCGCGTCCAAGATGAATATCTCTGTTTGAGAGAAAAAGGGCATGCCCTCCGAGTTGAAACATTCCGGTCTCAAAACTGACACGTGTACGTGTTGAGCTCTTCTCAAAAATCATAGCAAGCGTTTGCATCTCAAGTTCTTTCTTATAGACACCCGCTTTTAGATCTTTTTTTATCTCTAAACCCAGATCAATAATCTCTAAAATCTCTTCTTTGCTGTAGTCTTTGAGTGTTAAAAAATGTCTCACAATAAATTCCTAAATCTTTGTTTTGTATATTCTAACTATACTTTTCTTTAAATTAACTTCTTTGGAGCATCGCTGCTACCTCTTTTGCATGATAAGAGATGATTATATCAGCTCCGGCACGTTTAAAGCCTATCATCGTCTCCATCACAACACGCTCATAATCTATGAGATCATTCATCCCTGCAAATTTAAGCATCGCATACTCGCCACTTACATTGTAAACAGCCATCGGCAATGTCGTGCTATCTTTTATCTCTCTGACTATATCAAGGTATGCAAGAGCCGGTTTTACCATTAAGATGTCAGCACCCTGCGCTTCATCACTAATGCTCTCTGCTATTGCTTCACGGCGGTTTGCAGGGTCCATTTGGTAACTTGCACGGTCTCCAAAGCTCGGCGTTGACTCTGCTACATCACGGAATGGTCCGTAGTACCCGGAAGCAAATTTCGTTGAGTACGCCATTATAGGCAAGTTCTCAAACCCTGCTCTGTCAAGTGAAGTGCGAAGTGTCTCAATGATGCCATCCATCATTCCTGAGGGCGCTATCATATCTGCTCCCGCTTTTGCATGAATGATCGCCTGCTGCCCTGATATCTCAAGTGTCGCGTCATTGTTGACTGTTTCATGCTCTTCATCAATGATGCCGCAGTGCCCGTGGTCTGTGTACTCACAAAAACATAAATCGGTCACGACAAACATATCAGGATGTGCTTTTTTAATTTCACGCACAGCCGAAGCGATGATGCCATGCTCGCAAAGTGCATCACTTCCTATGGAGTCCTTCACATCAGGAATACCAAAAAGAATGATAGAGTAAAGCCCTAAACTTTTAAGGGTCTCACACTCTTTTATCGCTTCATCAATACTCATCTGATAGACACCCGGCATAGAAGCTACTTCTGTTTTTATTCCCTCACCGCTTCTTATAAAAAGTGGGTAGATAAAATCATCTACACTGACATGAGTCTCTCTTACAAGAGCACGCAGGTGCTTATTTAAACGAGTTCGACGAAATCTTTGAAACATTTTTCAACCTTTATCTTTAGTAAATTTTCGCTATAATATTTTCTTAACAAATATTTTACCCATTTAAAGATTAAAGAATGAATATAGAAATTTCAGAAGTAGCAAATTTACCCTCAAGATTTGGTGATTTTCAAGTCAAAGCATTTAAAGAGGGACAAAAAGAACACCTTGTCATTATGGCAAAAGAGCTTGCAGATGTTCCCGTTGTTCGTGTACACTCGGAGTGTTTGACGGGTGATGCCATAGGAAGTTTAAAGTGCGACTGCCGTGACCAGCTTGAGTATGGTCTGAAGATGGCGAATGAAACAGGCGGTATGGTCATTTACCTGCGTCAAGAGGGGCGCGACATAGGACTGCTCAACAAAATCAACGCCTATGCCCTGCAGGACAAAGGGCTCAATACCGTAGAAGCGAACCACCAGCTCGGTTTTGCGGCAGATGAGAGAACCTACGAGGTTGTAACTTTTATTTTAAACTATTATAATATTAAAAAGATAAAACTTTTAACGAACAACCCCGATAAAATAAACTCCATAAGCGGGGTGGAAATAGTAGAACGTATTCCCATTGTTATGGCAGCAAATGAGCATAACAATGCTTACTTAAACGTCAAACGTGATGAAATGGGGCATATGCTTCCAAAGGATTAAAATAGATGCCGATTGATATAGAAAAAGATGATGTTGAAACTGCCCTACGCAAACTCAATGCTCGTGAGGGTAGTTTTCGACTCCTAGAACAGATCAATAAACTAGGAAGCTGGGAAGTTGACCTCAAAACACATAAGTCAATTTGGTCTGAGAACAGCTACCGTTTATATGATATAGAACCTTTTTCTATCGAGCCGACTTTAGAGTATTTTCTAAACCATCTTCTTCCTGAGTATCTCCCCCGAGCACAACAAAAAATAAAAGAACTCCTCGCTACACACGAAGCCCTTACCTTTCAAGGAAAGATCCGAAGTGAAACAGGGGTCGTTAAAGATATTCTCATCAATGCTCAGGCTCTTTTTGATGCCAATGGCATCGCTCTCAAGCTCGTAGGAACTACACAGGACATCACAGCGAAGGTAAAACTAGAACAGAAATCTCAAGAACTTAGTTCCATCATTGAGAACTCCGCGAGTGAAATCTATGTCGTTGACTATATGAATGACAAGTACCTTTATGTCAACAAAGCAGCATGTGATGCCCTTGGTTACACAAAAGAGGAGCTTTTAAAGCTCACTATATTTGATATAAATAAAGAGCTCACTCCTGAAATGGTCGAGCACTTAAAAAACAGCTATGAGATCACAAAACGTCCTTATATTTCAAACCAAAGTATTCATACTCGAAAAGATGGGACAAGTTACCATGTACAGTCGCACATTCAAAAGATCTATTATGATTCCAAAGAGGCATATGTAATTTTTGACACGGATGTTACGCAAAATATTTTAGTCTCTGAGCTTGTTGAGAAACAATCCAAAATGCTCCAACATCAAGCCAATCATGACCCATTGACAGACTTACCAAATAGAACACAATTCCAACAAAAGCTAAGTGATGCCATTGCAAATGCGAAAAAACATAATACGACCTTTGCTCTGTTCTTTCTCGACCTTGACCATTTTAAAGACATAAACGACTCTTTAGGGCATCATGTCGGAGATGTTGTACTCAAAGAGTTTGCAAAAAGACTCAAAGAGTCTATTCGCCATGAAGATACGCTTGCAAGACTTGGCGGTGATGAGTTTACCATTATCTTACATAATATAGAGAAGCTGACCGATATCTCCACAGTGGCAAACAAAATCATCACGGCAATGCAGACACCTATTCCAATAGCATCGAACGAACTCCATATTACAACAAGTATTGGTATCTCTATATATCCCGAACATGCACAGGACAAAAGTAACCTCTTAAAGTTTGCCGATACTGCAATGTATAAGGCCAAGGCAAAAGGCCGTAACACCTACCAGCTCTTCTCAGCGGGAATGTCCGCACATGCTTACAAAAGGGTCATTATGGAGAACTCTTTGCGTATCGCCATCAAAGAGGAACAATTCCGTGTCTATTACCAACCGCAGATAAACACCATTGATGAGCAGCTCAGAGGAATGGAAGCACTTGTACGTTGGAAACATCCGACTATGGGGCTCGTCTCTCCTATGGACTTTATTCCCCTCGCAGAAGAGCTTGGACTCATTGTCGAAATAGACCGCATAGTGATGAAACAGGCTATGAAGCAGTTTGCCCTCTGGTACAAGAACAGGCTCTACCCTGGAAAGCTCTCACTCAACCTTGCCATGCAACAGCTGCATAAAAGTGATTTTAGCACTGTTTTGTTTGAGACAATGGCGCAGTGTGACTTTAAAAAAGAGTGGCTTGAACTTGAAGTGACCGAAACGCAGGTTATGAGTAACCCGGAACTCTCCATTAAAAGGCTCAAACAGATTCATGCAAATGGTATAGATATCTCAGTAGATGACTTTGGAACAGGCTACTCTTCGCTCTCATACCTCAAGAAACTTCCGCTCAGCAAGCTCAAAATAGACAAATCGTTCATCAATGATATTCCAAAAGATGAAGATGACATTGCCATTACAAAGGCTATTATTGCACTGGCAAAGAGTCTGAACCTTGGACTTATTGCAGAGGGTGTTGAAACGCAGGAGCAAAAAGAGTTTTTACTTGAAAACGGCTGTGAGTGCATACAGGGGTATCTCTACTCCAAACCACTGCCCGCTGATGAGATGACAAAGTTTTTACAGACCTTTTAGAGTTGAATGGAACTTCGCTTCGCTTGTTGCCATCATACGGCGTTGTGACTTTTCAAGCATTTTGAGCAGCTGCTTTGTATTTGCCTCTAAATCAACATAATAGGCTTTTGCCTTGTCTATGGTAAGTGTGTCTATGCTACTTTTTTGAAAGACCTTTGCAAAAAAGCCCTCTCTCTTTTTAGGTATTAAGAGTGCATATATCTTAGCATATTCGACATGCCATGCCTCGTGTGCCCTGTCTAGCTCCTCATAAAACTGTAGTCCCAAAATACTCACTATAAAATCTTTTTGTTCTCCATACAACCATTTTCCGAAGGTACACTGCATTTTTGAAACACTGGTCGGGTTCTCAACGCTCATACCACGAAGCATTAGATCGATCTTTTTCATCTGTTCAATATGTGCTAATCGTGCCTTCTCTATAGCCTCTAATGTTTGTGATTTTGTCATTTATGCTCACCTTGCATATCAAATTGCTCTATTATTGCATAAAATTAATAAACATCATTATATAATTTGTTTTATTTTACCAAAGGAGTAAATTTGAGACATCCAGAACCGATTTATCATGAAATCACACTTGATCCCAAACGATACATTGTCTCTAAAACAGATCCAAAAGGTATTATTGAGTATGGAAATGACTACTTTGTAGAGATCTCCGGCTACTCAGAGAGCGAACTCATCGGACAACCCCACTCCATCATCAGACATCCTGATATGCCAAAGATTGTCTTTAAAATGATGTGGGACCGTATAAACAAAGCACAGAATATCATCGCTGTTGTCAAGAACCTTGCAAAGGATGGAAGTTTCTACTGGGTCGTGACCGAGTTTGAACCCAAGGTCGACCCTATCACAAACGATATTATCTCACATACTGCGTTTAGAAAAGCAGCGCCAAGAGATGCCATAAAGACCATAGAACCCATATATGCAAAACTTCTTGAAATAGAAGAAAAAGGCGGTATGGAAGCGAGTGAGAAGTATCTGCGCGGCTTTTTGGAAGAAAAAGGAATGACCTATGATGAGTACATCGACGGTGTGGTCGGAAACAAAGGGATTTTTAAAATCTTTTTTACTATGATGAAAAAACTCTTCTCCTAAGGATACTGATTGAACTTAAAAGATGCACTACAAAACGCAGCACTTGAGCTGCCTGAAAACTTTTTTGCAAATGTGCAAAAATATAAAGAGCACCTCCACAAATGGAACAAGATCCACAACCTCACCGGTGCAAAAGATGAAAACACGCTCAATAATTTCATTTATGACGCTGTCTACCCTGTCAAGTTTCTCCCTCAAGTGAACTCTTTAATGGACATAGGAACGGGCGCAGGATTTCCGGGAATGATGCTTGCCTTTGCACTGCCGCAAACACAGGTCACACTCGTAGAACCTCTAAGCAAACGGGCAAGTTTTTTGCAGTTCATCAAAGCAGACCTTGGGCTTGACAATGTTCGTGTAGTGAAAAAACGGGTCGAAGAGATGGATGCCGAGCACTTTGACCTCATCACTTCACGCGCCGTAACGGACACAAAAATGCTGCTCAAACTCAGCGAAAAATTCCGTGATGCCAACTCTAAACTGCTCTTTTACAAAGGCGAAAAGGTCTTCGATGAGATGAATGATGTCACAGAAGGAATGGAGTATAAAATCATCGAAAAAGAAAACAGACACTACCTACTTCTAGGAGAAGAACTATGATACTAAAAATTTTACTTATCGCAGCTGTCATCGCAGCTGTTTACTTTATGTTTTTTAAGACAAAGCCTGCTGTGCAAAAAAGTACAAAAAAAGAGCCAAAGAGAAAACCGACAGCTGCTGATGTGAACGATATGACAGAGTGTGCTACCTGTGGTGTCTATGTTGAAGTAAAAGAGGCGATTTTGAGTAATGGAAAATACTACTGCTCAAGAGAGTGTCTTAAAAAGGCAAACTAATGCTCTTTTTTGGTCATAGATTTATAGAGAGTGAGAAGTTTTATCATGTTTTTGACATCGATGCCATCCTTACCACTCCACCTGCCTCTACACTCTATGTAGAATTTAGTGAAAGTAATTTAGACATCATCGACTATATGCAGCAAAACCAACTGCGTTTTGCACTCAAGGTCTCTAGCATCACCCAAGTCGTTTATGCTGCTGCACTAAACGCAGCCTATATTGTTGTGGAGAGTGATTTGGCAAAGAGTGCCCAAAGCATAGCCGAGAGCTACCTCTTTGATGCAAAAATACTTGCACACATCGAAAAAGAAGATGAAATAGAAGAGCTTGCCCTTTTAGGCATCGATGGAGTGATTTGTCCAAGTGCAGTTGTACGGGTAAATGCTTAACCCTCTACTACACTGCGTTTGAGATAGCCTTTGAGTGAGGTAAGTATCTCATAACTGATGGTCTTTGCATATTTAGCTGCAACACGAGCATCATTAAAGATCAAAAGCTCCTCTGCCTCACTTAAAAAAGAGCTGTTGTCCATTGAAATTCGCCCTGCTATATGAATATTTTGCGGTGTGACATACTCATTTGAGCAAGCACGTAAAAAACCATCTCCATATCCACAATCATAGTTACTTACGACACATTTTGCATCTGCTTTATAGGTCGCGCTGTACCCCACACATGCACCTGCGTTTAAGGTACGCGAAGAGAGTTTTCGTGCATAAAGGCTCAGTACCGGTTGGAGTTTTTCTTGCACCCCGTAGTCTTCGAGCTCCAAACAGCCATAGGCAGCTATGCCCACACGTGCCATATCATCTTCTAACCTTCCCTCCCGAAAGAGAGCTGCGGAGTTACAGGAGTGAAAACGCAAAGTTTCGAAATTATGCTCATTTGCAAGTGCTGTTGCCTCTTTTTTTATCTGCTCAAAGTTACTCTTTTGCAACTCATAAAATTCATTCTCTTCATCAGCCGAACTGTGATGCGTAAAAACGGCCTCAAGCTCTAAGCCCTGCGTTTGTATCATCCTAAACACAGTGCCAAGCTCATCCATCTCTACACCGTTTCTGTTCATGCCGCTGTTCACTTTTAACTCTACTTTTGTACCCTTTGCAAACTTCTCAATCTGTGCTGTGTCATTGATGGTGTAGCGTATCTTTTCACTTGGCACTTTTGGTATATCGGCAAGTACCAAGATGTACTCAAAAAGATGCTCTATTGCCGCTGCTTCTGCGTTTGAGCGAACTACTACTTTAGTGATGCCATACTCCTGTGCGAGTTGTGCGATCTCCAAAAGTCCGTGTCCATAGGCATTATCCTTTAAAACAAGAGCAATTTTATCTTTGCCACAAGTGAGTTGCGCGATAATGTCAAGATTATTAAAAAAATGGGTTTTATTGAGAGTTATGTAAGCCATGGGAGAATTATACACTATGTTTGGGCACAAAAAACTAATTGCAGAGTTTGAAAAACAATCTTTTACACAAATCATCTTCCCCCATCCAAAAACAGACTGGGCAGAGTACTTGCAAGAGGCACAGGCAACATTTGTCAACATCATAAACGCAGTAAGGGCATTCCAACCCTGCCTTGTCGTTGCCTATGACATAAAAGCTGTACAAAAACACTTTAGCGACTTTACTAACCTACGTTTTGTGGAGTATGAAACCAATGATACTTGGGCGAGAGACTGCTCAGCCCTGACAATCGAGAATAACGGCGAAAAAGAGCTGCTGGATTTTACTTTTAATGCGTGGGGAGGCAAATTTGCAGCAGAGAAAGACAACCTTTTAAGCCGCTCTATCGCAAAACACTACCCCTACCCACTTCACTCTACTAACTTTGTCCTTGAAGGCGGAGCAGTAGAGAGCAACGGTGCAGGAATACTCCTCACAACAACAGAGTGTATGCTCAATCCCAACAGAAACCCTGCTCTAAACGCAGCTCAGATCACACAAAAGCTCAAAGCGTTCTTCGGTCTAAAAGAGGTGTTATACCTTGAAAATGGCTACCTTGCAGGGGATGATACGGACTCACACATCGACACCCTTGCTCGTTTTATCTCACAAGATGCCATTATGTATGTCCAATGTGAAAATAAAGATGATGAACATTATGAAGCACTCAGAACAATGGAGCAAGAGCTGAAAGAACTTGCACAAATACATAACTTTACACTCATTGCCCTGCCTATGAGCGATGCCCTCTACTTCGATGGAGAACGACTCCCTGCGACCTATGCAAACTTTTTGTTTGTGAATGGTGCAGTATTGGTTCCAACCTACAATATTGCGTCTGATACGAAAGCTCTCGCTGTTTTTCGTAAGAGTTTCCCTGAGAGAGAGATTATTCCCATTGATTGTTCAGTCCTTGTCCGACAACACGGTTCACTGCATTGTGTGACGATGAATTTTAGTTAATAAAATAATATTAAGTAATAAAAAAGCCTAACTCATATACAATATATTCTAAGTACAAAAAGGATTAATTATGGAGTTAATACATGCATCGTATGAAAATGGAAGTTGGAACGAACCCCTAGATGGGTCAATGGACTCGGAGCGAACGCTGATTATCATCTTTTCTACATTTGATGCTGATGCAATGCAAGCTCCTCTTCAAGAGCTGCAAAAGACTTACCCATCTTCATATATCATAGGTGCGTCGACCGCAGGAAGTATCTACATGGATATGCTTGAAGAGAACAACTGTTCTGTAACCATCGCGAAGTTTAAGACTACAGATATGAAACTTGTTACAACATCCATCAAAGATATGCAAGAGTCGCATAATGAAGGTACAAAACTCGCTACCAAACTCAAAGATGAAAATCTCAAACATGTTTTCATACTCAGCAATGGACTCCACACCAACGGTTCTGAACTTATTGATGGCTTTAACGAAGTCTTTGAATCACAAGTGCCTACCAGCGGTGCACTTGCAGCCGATGAAGGAAAATTTGAATCGACTTGGGTCATTGTAGATGGGAAAATTGACACACATGGCATTACAGCCCTCGGATTTTACGGAGAAGATATCCGTTACACGGCAAGTTCACAAGATGGCTTGGATATCTTTGGAATAGAGCGTCTGGTAACACGCTCTGAGGCAAATGTACTCTATGAACTTGATGGAAAACCCGCCCTTGAAATATACAAAAAATATCTCGGAGAGCAGGCAAAGAAACTCCCCTTAAGTGCCCTCTCCTTTCCTCTTTCTTTGATGACCGGTTCCAATGACAAGATCACCCGTACCATCATCGGAGTCGATTATGATGACAACTCTATGACCTTTGCCGGAGATATACCGGAGGGGAGTTATGTCTCATTTATGAAAGCAAATCTTGACAGAGTCATCGCCGGAGCAAATGAAGCTGCTACGGAGCTTTGTTTTAATGATTATGATGGTGAAAATATCCTCAGTATTGCCATCAGCTGTATTGGTCGAAAAGCAGTTTTAAAACAGCGTACGGAAGAGGAGCTTGAGAGTGTGTTAGAAGCCTTGCCAAAAAATACAATGCAAATAGGCATGTACTCCTTTGGAGAAATATCTCCGACACAGAACAGATGCTGTGAACTGCATAACCAAACTATGACGCTCACAGCGATATGGGAAAAAGATGCATAAACTGCTGCAGAGGCAACTCAAAAAGAGCGGAGCCGTTGTCGATGAGAAGTTCTTAGCACTTGTCAATCAAGCATACATCGATGCCGATGAGGACAGAGAACTGCTTGAGCGCTCACTTGAGATCTCTTCACAAGAGATGCGTGAGCTCTATGAGAAGCTCCAAAAAAATGCAAAAGAGAAAATAAAACAGAGTGAGGACAGACTTAAACGACTGCTCTATGAGCTACGCACTCAATATTTTTTATATAGTTATAATACAAACTTTATAATTACAGATGTTAGTGACTCCATTGAAGATATTTTAGGGTACACTCCCAAAGAGGTTATCGGTACAAACTTTTCAAAATACTATACAACTGAAGAAATTAATAAATTCTCTTTAAACCTTGCAAAAAAGACAATAGAGGGAGAAGAGACAAATTCTCGAATTGTCAGTATTTACTCTAAAGATGGCAAGGTTCATTATCTTGAGGTCGATAGCTATCCTCTCCATGATAAAAATGGACATGTTATTGGAGCCGAAGGATTAGCAAAAGATATCACCCAGCAGTTTCTTTTACAACAAAAGCTCGACTACCTCTCCAACCATGACTCACTGACAGGTCTTTCAAATAGACACTCGCTTTACAACCAGCTCGACTACCTCATCAAAGATGCCAAAAGACATCAACAATCCTTTGCTCTTTTTTACATCGATCTTGATAATTTTAAAGCTATTAACGACATACTTGGACATGATGAAGGAGACAAACTGCTTCAAGAGTTTGCACATCTGCTCAAAGCTCATGCCCGTGCAAATGACATCGTGGCGCGCATAGGAGGGGATGAGTTTATCCTTGTCTATACCGATATCAATGAGCAAACAAGAGACACCCTTGCACAAAAACTTTTAGAGAGCATTAACAGTGAGATAACACCAAAATATAAAAAGTACAATCTCTCTGCAAGTATCGGAATAGCGACCTATCCACAAGATGGAACGAGTATGCACCAACTTTTAAAGAGTGCGGACAGTGCCATGTATAAGGTCAAACACAGCAGTAAAAACAGCTTTGCTAACTATTGACAATACGACTATTTCACTGTAGCGCTCTTTGTTGCGTTTGCATCTTGCATTTTGAGCATTGCACTGCCACTAATTATAAGGTAAGTCGCAAGTGCGAAACCGAGTGCTATTAAAGTTATTCGTTTTATTTTTTCTATTTTATTCATAGCTAGAATTATACAAACTTAACACTGTTGTAACACTTTTTTTATACCATTAGATTATACAAAAAACGGGAATCAAAAATATGAAAAAAACAATTTCACTTTCACTCATCACAATCTCCTCTCTCTTTGGCGCAGAGCTTACGCTCTCTCCTATAGATGTCTCCTCAACTACCATTACAGAGGTAGCACAAAATGTAAAAACATCTGCCGATGTTGCTGAAGCACTCTCAAAGAGTGTTCCAAGTGTCGATATGAGCCGTCGAAGCGGCATAGCAAATGACGTTCTCATCCGCGGGCAGAAACGGGATAATATCTCCGTAGAGGTCGATGGTACAAAAGTCTACGGAGCCTGCCCAAACAGAATGGACCCACCTGTCTCACATGTGCTTGCAAGCCAAATAGATACCATAGAGGTAACAGAAGGCCCTTATGATGTCACAACATATGGAACTATGAGCGGTGGTATAAAAATCACTACAAAGCAACCAAGTAAAGAGCTTAAAGGCGAAATAAACGTCGGCTTTGGAGCATGGAACTACAAAAAATTTGGAGCAACTGTTACAGGTGGCAATGACATCATTCGACTTCTACTGAGTGCATCTCGTGAGTCAAGTGACCAATACGAAGATGGTAATGGACATACGCTTGCCGAGCAGGTGAAATACTCCAATGCCCCGGCAGGGAATAAATACCAAACGCAGTATGAAGATATGCAAGCCTATACTAAACAATCGGTTATGGCAAAAGCCTTTGTAAAAACTGCCGAGAATCAAGAGCTGCGTTTAAGTACAACGGCAAACAGAAGTGACAATGTGCTCTATGCCAACTCACCGATGGATGCCATCTTGGATGATTCAAACATTTACAGTGTGGCGTATAACATCAAAAACATTTCAGACAAATACAAGAACATAAACTTAGAGTACTACTACTCAGACGTTGATCATCCTATGAGTACAGAGTATAGAAACGCAGCACTCAATCCAATGAATAACAAGACAAACCATATGAAAACGAGTATGCAGGGTGTCAAACTCAAAAATGACTTTTATATTGAAACATATAAACTACTTGTGGGAGCAGATGCAAGTAAACGAACCTGGAAAGGTGAATATGTAAACAATGTCAGCGGCACTGTTTTAGGCAAAAGCATAGACAATGCCCTCACCACAAACGCAGCGCTCTTTGCAACACTCGAGAAAAAATACGCTGCGTTTAACGTCAAACTCGGTGCGCGCTATGACCACTCAAAAGTACAAGATGATAATGCTGCACACCAATCAAACACCTATGATGCACTCAATGCAAACATCTTTACAACCTATGCACTGAGCTGTGCGAACAAACTCTTTGTAGGTGTTGGACAGGCTTCTCGTGTGCCTGATGGAAGAGAGCTCTACTTTATGAAAGGTGGCAATACCATCGGTACACCTGATTTGAAACAGACAACAAACCAAGAAATAGATGCAGGATTTGAGACAAATAATGACTACTTTGACTTTAAAATAAAAGCTTTTTACTCAAAACTAAGCAACTACATCTATATAAACGCAGACAAAACTGCCAATGCTTTTGAAAATATCGATGCAACTGTCTATGGGGCAGAACTCAGTGGCACATACTACATCAATGATGACATAACACTCGATATGGGTGTATCATATAAACGTGGACAAAAAGATAAAGCTCTGGCAGGACAAAATGACAAAGACCTTGCAGATATGGCACCTCTACGCGGGAATATTGCGCTGAACTATGAGTATGCGAACAACTCTCTAGCAAGCATTTCAGTTGAAGGGAGTGACGCATGGAGTCACTATGATGCAGACAATGGGGAACAGGCAATTGCCGGCTGGTCAGTACTGAATATGAAAATAAAACATGCCGTCAATAAAAAGTTTGACCTCACACTTGGAGCGAACAACCTCTTTGATGTAACATATGCAAAAAGTAATACCTATGCAGACCTTACACTCATCAGCGCAGGCGGCACTCAAAAACTACTGCTCAATGAACCGGGTCGCTACATCTATACCAACCTTGATTTTAAATTCTAAACACAATAATGGTATAATAGCTCAATAAAGGAGTCACGATATGTCTAGTGCAACAGGTACAATGCTACAAGAGTTAAACACAATACGTAGATTTTGTTACCAGACCATCATGGACATCATCAGTGACTATATCTACCGAGAGAAGCGTTATAAAACACACTTTTCTGTTGCCATAATCTACTCAAAAGATATCCTCAATGTTCACTCTGAAGAGTTAAGAAAAACGCTGAGAAAGACAGACAAGCTTGTCTGCATCACTGATAATATTGTCTGTGTTGTTTTTGACGCAGCTCAGGCGAATGGCTACGTCAAAGCAGCTGAAAATCTCTACAAAGCACTCAAATCAATAGAGTACCAACAAGACTATTATATTGCTACGGCATTTTCTGATGAATTTGATGAAAACTACTTAAATATGCTCAACCACCTTTTTGACAGACTGCACTACTCAGTAGAACATAACTGTTATAGTAATATCAACTACGAAGACTACCTCATATAATATAAAAATAATTCTAAAGCACCTTTTCATCAAAATATAGCTAAAATCTCTCTATGATTAAAAGATACCCTACCAAAAAAATATTTGTCGGCGATGTAGCAGTTGGTGTTGA
>Ga0256831_1000714_pt1 | contig 17490 bp, 15 predicted proteins | sample 132544metaG_FD_189087 | JGI IMG/M metagenome (GOLD analysis project Ga0256831, IMG submission 189087) | Hydrothermal vent microbial communities from Lau Basin, Pacific Ocean - 132-544 | ecosystem: Environmental > Aquatic > Marine > Hydrothermal vents | place: Pacific Ocean: Lau Basin | collected...
GTGCTCTACATCACCGTAGGCACGGGCGTCGGTGGCGGGGCCATCGTGGAAGGGAATCTCTTGCACGGCCTGCGTCATCCGGAAATGGGCCATCTGATCGTGCCGCACGACCGCGTCCGCGACCCCTTCGCCGGTATCTGCCCTTTCCACGGGGATTGTCTGGAGGGCCTGGCCTCCGGCACGGCGCTGGCGCTGCGCTGGGGCCGTCCGGCGGAGGACCTGCCGTCGGAGCATCCGGCGTGGAGCCTGGAGGCGCACTATCTGGCACTGGCGGTAACCTCCTACATCCTCACCTTAGCGCCGCAGCGGATCATCATCGGCGGCGGTGTGATGCGACAGCCCATCCTCCTCCCCCTCATCCGCGCCAAGGTGCCCCGCTTGCTCGGCGGCTACTGCCCCTTGACGCCGATGGAGCGTTATCTCGTCCCGCCGACGTTGGGCGACCGTGCCGGTGTCCTGGGCGCGATCGCCCTGGCCATCGACGCAGCCAAGCGCCGGTGATCCCGACATAGAAACAGGCCGCCCGACCGGGGCGGCCTGTTGTGGATCGTGGCGCTCAGAATTTCCCCAAGTTGAAGAAGGCGGACATGCCGGCGTAGCGGGCCGTTTCGCCCAATTCCTCTTCGATGCGCAGGAGTTGATTGTACTTGGCGACGCGGTCGATGCGGGCCGGAGCGCCCGTCTTGATCTGCCCCGTGTTGAGCGCGACGGCCAGATCGGCGATCGTCGTATCGTCCGTCTCGCCGGAGCGATGGGAGACGACGGCCGTCCAGTTGTGGCGATGGGTCATATCGATGGCCGCGATGGTCTCGGTCAGCGTGCCGATCTGATTGAGCTTGATGAGGACGGAGTTCACCGCCCCCGTCTCGATGGCCTTCCTGATGCGCTCCGTGTTGGTGACGAGCAGGTCATCGCCGACGATCTGAATCTTGTCGCCCAGCCGCTCGGTCATCAGGCGGAAGCCCTCCCAATCGTCCTCGGCCAGTCCGTCCTCGATGCTGATGATGGGATATTTTTCCACCCAGGCGGCGTAGAACTCCACCATCTCCTCGCTGGAGAGGACGCGGCCTTCCTTCTTCAGGTGGTACTTGCCGTCCTCGCCGTAGATTTCGGAGGCGGCGGGGTCCATCGCAATCCAGATGTCCTTGCCCGGCTCGTACCCCGCCTTGACGATCGCCTCCAGGATGACCTCGATCGCCTCCTCGTTGGCCTTGAGGCTGGGCGCGAAGCCGCCCTCGTCGCCGACGCCGACGCCGTAGCCCTTGCTCTTGAGCACGCGCTTGAGCGCGTGATAGGTCTCGGAACCCCAGCGCAGCGCCTCGGCGAAGGAGGGCGCGCCGACGGGCATCACCATGAACTCCTGGAGGTCTGGCCCATCGACGGCGTGCTTGCCGCCGTTGAGAATGTTCATCATCGGGACGGGGAGCACGTGGGCGTACACGCCGCCGATGTAGCGGTAGAGCGGGAGATCGAGATGATTGGCGGCGGCCTTGGCGACGGCCAGAGAGACGCCGAGAATGGCGTTCGCCCCCAGGCGCCCCTTGTTCGGCGTCCCGTCCAGTTCGATCATCATCTCGTCGATGCCCTTCTGATCGGTAACGTCCCAGCCGACCAGTTCCGGCGCAATGACTTCGAGGATGTTTTCGACGGCGTGGAGGACGCCTTTGCCATTATAGCGGGCCTTGTCGCCATCGCGCAGTTCCAGGGCTTCGTGGATACCGGTCGAAGCGCCGGAGGGGACGGCCGCCCGTGCCCATGTTCCATCTTCCAAAATCACTTCCACTTCCACCGTGGGATTGCCGCGGGAATCGAGGATCTCCCGCGCCAGGACACCCTCAATGATGGACATCTTGAGCCTCCTTAAGCTGTAAGGGATACAAAGATACGGCCCATCCCTGGGCCGTGCTTCATCATACCTCAAAAGGGAGGAGCGACAATGACGCTCTCCGCTTGCCTCCAGGCTCGAAGCTGCCATACTGGAAGCTGTGCAATTTCTCGGCGAAAGGAGTGCCATGCAGGCTCATCAAGGACAGGCCCATCTGCAGCGGCGTTTCATCTGGTCGCTGCTGCTCACCGGCGGCATCTTCATCGTGGAGGTCGTCGGCAGTCTGTGGAGCGGCAGCCTGGCTTTGCTTTCCGACGCGGGGCATGTCTTCGTGGATGCTTTCGCGCTCGCCCTGAGCTATGCTGCCCTTCGCCTTGCCTCTCGTCCGGCCAACAACCGTCATACCTACGGCTTCCACAGGATGGAGGTGCTTGCCGCGCTCATCAACGGTGCGCTGCTCAGCGTCATCGTCGTGGAAATCCTGCGCGAGGCGTGGCATCGCTGGCAGCATCCTGTCGCGATCAAGAGCACCGGTATGCTGATCATCGCCGTCGCGGGATTGGTGGTGAATCTCGTTGTGGCGCTGTTGCTCGGCGGCCATGCCCACGAGCATCACGATCGGGATGAGCACGAGCACGAGGCGGAAGCGGCCCCTGCAGGGAGAGGCAATCTGAACGTCCGCAGCGCCTATCTGCACGTCCTCGGCGATGCCGGTGCCTCGGTCGGCGTCATCCTCGCCGCCGTCATCATCGCCTTGACGCGGTGGATGTGGGTCGATCCGATCATCTCGGTCTTCATCAGCCTGCTGATCGCCCTCAGCGCGTGGCGGGTGCTGAAGGAGGCGCTGCACATCCTGATGGAAGGCGTTCCCGACGGCGTGGAACTGGAGGCGGTGGCGGAAAAGATGCTCGCCGTGCCCGGCGTGGAGGGCATCCACGATCTGCACATCTGGAGCCTTTGCCCGGAAAATATCGCCCTGAGTGCGCATGTGGTGGCCTCCCCCGCCACCGTCCCCACCGAGCTCTTGGCGAGCCTCAATGCATGCCTTCGCCGCGCTTTCGGGATCACCCACACGACCCTGCAGGTGGAGGGCAAGCCGTGCGGTCAAGGGGAAACGGTGATGCTCGCCACCGAGACGGAGAGGAACTAAGGGCTAAAGTCGCCCCCTCGCACGGGCGCGACACTCGAAGGAGGTGCTCTGATGCATGGCCAGAACTCGACCCAGCATTACGCCGTCACCGTCGTGCGTGATGATGAGACTGGGGCTACGGCGCAGGTGCGTCATCATACCTTCCGCGTGAACATCAAACGTGGCGGCGGGGAGGCCGGTCCTAATGCTGCCGAGACCCTGCTCGTCGCCCTGGGCACATGCCTGCTGACCAACGTCCAAACCCTGGCGACCAAGATGCGCATCGAATTGCAGGATGTCCGCGTGGAAGTGGAGGGTGTCCGTCGCGACGTACCGCCCGGATTGGTCGGCATTCATTACACGCTTTCGCTCACGAGCGATGCGCCCTTGGACAAGCTGGAGTACCTGCACGAGAAGGCCGCCGAATGGGGAACCGTAACGAACACACTGGTTCACGGCGTAGCGGTGGAAGGGGAGATGGAGCTTCGGCACCTGTGAGGGGGGATGGAGCCGTGGGGCATCGCCGGTGCGAACGTCGTGCCGACGATGATGGTGCGCAAGACGGCTCGTCGATTCTGCGGATGCGCCGGGGCTACAACGCCGGTTGTCTGACAACATCGGCTGCCCATCTTGACATGGCAATTCCGTATGCTATGATTGAGATGCAAGGGTGGAAGCCCCTGCCGTAGTTCGACGACTTCACGTCTCTATGTATATCTTTACGTAAAAGGAGGATCCCGATGAAAAAGCGGCTTTTCGCACTGCTTTCGTTGCTGGTCGTGGCCAGCATGCTGTTGGTTGCCTGCGGTCAGAAGCCGACCGAGGCTCCGGCCACCGAGGCCCCGACCGAGGCTCCGACCGAAGAGCCAACCGAGGCCCCGACGGAGGAAGCCACGCCGGAGCCGGTTACGGTAACCATCTGGCATGGCTGGAGTGGTGCCTACGCGGAGGAGTACCAGAAGATTATCGATGAATTCAACGCCTCCCACGATGACATCCAGATCGAGGCCTCGCAGGTGGACAACCTCTCCGATGCCCTGCAGGTCGCCATCCCCGCCGGGGAAGGCCCCGATATCATCGAGTGGGTGCAGGATCAGATCGGGCGCAATGCGCTGGCCGGTAACATCGTCCCCCTCGATGACTACATCGATATGGACTATCTGGAGAGCAACTTCGAGCCGGCCGCCGTCAAGGCGATGGTCTGGAACGGCCAGATCTGGGGTATCCCCGAATCGCAGGAGGGCATTGCGCTGGTCTACAACAAGGACCTGATCGGCGAGGATCAGTTGCCCAACCCCGATGACTTCGACGGCCTGATGGAACTGGCCAAGAAGTTCCGCGAGGATCATCCCGATATGTACTACCTGTGCAATCAGGGGTTGGGCAATCCCGATGCCTATCACGTTGCGCCCATCTACTTCGGGCTTGGCCTGAGCAAGTACGGCGGTTATATCGACGATCAGGGCAACGTCTATCTCGCCACGCCGGAGGGCTATGCCGCCGCGCAGTGGATCGCCGACTTCCGCCCCTATGCTCCCGCCGAGACGAGCCACGAGATCTGCAAGTCGATGCTCACCGAGGGACAGGCGGCGATCTGGTGGACCGGCCCGTGGGCGATCAAGGACATCGAGGACGCGGGCATCAACTACGGCATCGCGCCGATGGGCAGCCCCTTCGTCGGCATCAAGCTCTTCATGCTGACGCAGAACGCCGTCGATCGCGGACATGACCAGGCTGCGCTGGAGGTGATGAAATACTTCGGCACCGCCGAGGTACAGAAGCGCCTCTCCCTGGTCAACAAGACGATCCCCGCCAACTCCGACGCGCTCAACGACCCCGAAGTCCAGGCTATCCCGACGATTGCCGGCTTCGGCGCTTCGCTGAACCGCGGCACGCCTATGCCCAACCATCCCTACATCGACTGCCAGTGGGGGCCTGTCGGTGATGCGACGACCGCCATCTGGAACGGCTCGCAGGAGCCGAAGGAGGCGATGGACGCGGCCCAGGCGGCCATCGAGGAGTGCATCGCCAATATGCAGTAAGGCGGCGTGAACAGGCGGCGTAGGCTTCTGGCTCACGCCGCCGCGTATGGAGAAAGCCCGCCTGCGCCGTGCAGACGGGCTTTCTTCGAAAGGGGGAAGGAGCTTATGGGGGTTTCCTACCGAGGGTGGAAGAAGCGGTTGATCATCCTGCTCTTTACCGCGCCGACGATGATCGGCGTAACGATCCTCAGCCTCTATCCGATGCTCTACAACATCTTCATCTCCTTGACCAACCGCAGCCGTTTTCATTACAAGCCGCCGGAGGACATCTGGCACTGCGACCCGAAGACGCTGCAGCACTACTGCTGGCAGCAGCCGCTGCTCGGCAACTACCGGGAGATCTTCGGGCCGTTGGTCACGAAGGAGGCGCTGGAGGCGTGGCTGCGGCTCTTCATCGTTATCGCGCCGCTCCTGCTCGTCGCGTGGGCGGTGCGCCGCGTGAAGGAGAAGTCCCTCAGCCCACCGTCAACCTGGTACTGGTGGCCGGTTGGGATGGCGGTGAGCGCTGTGCTCTGGGTCGTGGTCAAGGCGAACGAGGCGATAGCTTTGCTTAGCGACGCCAGCGACTTCTTCATCGTGATGTTCCATACTTTCCTCTACGTGCTTGCCTGTATCCCTTTCTTCTTCCTTTTCGGGCTTATCCTGGCGCTCATTCTCAACAATCGCCACATCAAGGCCAAGGGGGCGTGGCGGACGCTGCTCATCTTCCCGTGGGCGGTGCCTTCCTACATCACGGCGCTCATCTGGCAGTTCTTCTTCCGCACGGAGCAAGGGACGATCAATCAGGTGCTGAAGCTCTTCGGCATCCAGGGCCCGGCCTGGCTGCAGGACCCGATCTGGGCCTTCGTCGCCGTCGTCGTCATCAACATCTGGCTGAGCTATCCCTTCTTCATGGTCGTGATCCTGGGGGCTTTGCAATCGATCCCGCAGGATCAGTACGAGGCGGCGGAGGTGGACGGGGCGACGTGGTTCCAGCAGTTGACCCGCATCACGCTGCCCCTGCTCCGACCGGCGGTGATGCCCGCCATCGTCCTCAGCGCCATCACCACCTTCCAGATGTTCAACACCGTCTGGCTCGTCACGGCGGGCGGCCCCATCCGCGGAGCGGGGAAGCCCGGCGTTACGGAGTTCGTGATGATCTACGGGTACAAGACGCTCTTCCGCGGTGATCGATATGCGGACGCAGGAGCCTATGCGACGGTCATCTTCATCCTCCTCTTCTTCGCCACGCTCTTCAGCCTGCGCTTCACGAAGATCACGAAAGGAGCCTACCAATGAGAAGACCGAGCCGGTTGACCCTGGTGCTGCTCTATCTGGTCTTGATCATCGCCGTCTTCATCGCCATCTATCCCATCTGGTTCGTCTTCCTCGCCGCCTTGCGGCCCGGACAGCGCCTGTTGACGCTCAATCTGGTGGGGATGTTCCTGCCGGTGGAGGTAACGTGGGAGAACTTCCACGCCATCCTCTTCGATATGCCCTTCCTCACCTGGCTGAAAAACAGCCTCTTCATCGCGACGCTGACGACGGTCTTCTGCGTCTCGCTGGCGACGACGGGGGCTTTCGCCTTCTCCCGCTTCCAGTTCAAGGGGCGGGAGACGGCGCTCATCCTCCTGCTGGCCATCCAGTCCTTCCCTGGCATCCTCGCCTTAGTGCCGATTGCTCAGATTCTGCGCTCGCTGGGCCTCTTCGGGACGCACTGGGGACTGATCCTGGCCTACTCCACCGGCACGCTCGTCTTCACCACCTGGAACCTGAAGGGCTACTTCGATACCATCCCCATCGAGATCGAGGAGGCGGCGCTCATCGACGGGGCGACGCCGCTCCAGGCTTTCCTGCAGATCGGGCTGCCGCTGGCCCGTCCGGCGCTGGCCGTGACGGCGCTCTTCGGCTTCCTGGCCGGATGGAACGAGTACATTATGGCGGAGGTGATGCTCGTCGGCAAGGAGGAGATGTTCACCTTGCCGGTTGGCCTGACGCATCTGGCGCAGGATATGGAGATCCCCTGGGGACTCTTCGCCGCCGGTGCGCTCCTCATCTCCGTGCCGACGCTCCTCGTCTTCCTGAGCCTGCAGCGTTACCTGGAATCGGGCCTGACGCTGGGCGGTGTGAAGGGATAACCCGCGTTGTACCGCGCGAGGGGGCTTCCGTCGAAGCCCCCTCGTCCTCTTTCGGCCTCGCGCTCCGGCAAGGGTGCATTGCCACCCCCTCCTTCCGAGGGTATAATGAAAATGCTGAGCCTTTCGCAGATGAAGGAGGTCGCATGTCGGAGAAGATACCTTACGTCGTCAAACGCAACGGCGCGATCGTCCCCTTCAATCGGCAGCGTATCACCAACGCCATCTACCGTGCCGCCATCGCCGTCGGCGGACGGGACCGCGAGACGGCGGAGCGGCTCACCGATCAGGTCGTCGCCATTCTGGAAAACAACTACAGTGCCGACAATCTCCCGACGGTCGAGAATATCCAGGACATCGTGGAGAAAGTGCTCATCGAAAACGGCCACGCGCGGACGGCCAAGGCGTACATCCTCTACCGTGCCGACCGTGCGCGACGGCGCAAACGTCGTGAGCGGGGCGAGTCGGAGCGCGACCCCGAGAACATCCCCTACCGCAAGCTGTGGGAAATCCTCGTCTGGACGGTCGATCACAATCTCTACACCGTCTATCGGCTGAACGAGCGCGTTGCCCGCGGCGAGTTTGCCCAGATCGTCGCCGAATCGGATGCCTGCTACGAGCAGGACATCGCGCAGGCCGCGCGGATGATCATCGAGCGGCGGGACGAGGTGCGTGTGGCGATCATCGCCGGGCCTTCCTCCTCCAACAAGACGACGACGACGATCAAGCTGGGCGAGCATCTCCGCCGCGAGGGCCTGAGCCTCGTGGCGCTCAATGTGGACAACTACTTCTTCGATCTGGAGAAACATCCCCGCGATGAGTTCGGTGATTACGATTTCGAGACGCCTCAGGCCCTCGATCTGGCCCTGATCAACGAGCACCTGCAGCGCCTGATCGCCGGGGAGGAGGTGCGTATCCCCCGTTACGACTTCAAGGCCGGCCGCCGCTATGACGATGTAACACCGATGCGGTTGCACGAGGGGGAGATCATCCTCATCGACAGTCTGCACGGCCTCTACCCGGCGATGACGGAGACGATCCCCGACGAGCAGAAGTTCCGCCTCTACATCGAAACGCTCTTGCAGATGAAGGGGCCGGATAATCAGTTCATCCGCTTCACCGATCTGCGCCTGATGCGGCGGATGGTGCGCGATGCCCGCACACGGGGCTACAGCCCTCGGCGGACGCTGGAGCATTGGCACTACGTGCGCAGCAGCGAGCTGCGCAACATCATCCCCTACGTCAACTCGGCGGACTACATCATCAACAGTGCCGTGCCTTATGAACTGCCGATTATGCGTGCCCGCCTCTTCGAGGACTTCAGCGCCTGGGTGGAGCGCTATCGCGACGATCCCTATCACGTCGATGCCTACCTGCGGGCCAGGCGCGTCCACCGTCTGCTGGAGGCGATCACGCCGGTTTACGAGGAATCGGTCATCCCGCCGACCTCGCACATCCGCGAGTTCATCGGCGGCAGCATCTACGATGTCGTATGAGCGCGAAGGAGAAGAAGGCCGTCACGATCTACACCGACGGGAGCGCTTTGGGCAATCCCGGGCCCGGGGGATACGGGGTTATCCTGAGCTACAAAGGCCACCGCAAGGAGCTTTCCGGCGGCTTTCGCCATACGACCAACAACCGGATGGAGTTGATGGCGGCCATCGAAGGGTTGCGGGCGCTGAAGGAGCCGTGTCGCGTCACGCTCTACACCGACTCGCGCTACCTGGTCGATGCGATGGAGAAGGGATGGGCGCGGCGCTGGCGGGCGCGAGGCTGGATGCGCAACGGCAAGGAGCGGGCGCTCAATCCGGACCTGTGGGAGGAACTGCTGCGCCTCTGCGAGCGGCACGAGGTTCGCTTCGTCTGGGTGCGGGGGCACGACGGCAACGTGGATAACGAGCGCTGTGATTCCCTGGCGCGGGAGGCCGCTTCCCGCGCTGACTTGCCCCCTGATGAGGGCTACGAACGAAAGGAGCACGATGTTCAGGAAACTCTTCTCCCGCCTCCGTCCTCGGCTCGCTGAGCCGCACGACCCGCACGGTCTCTACTTCTACCTGACGTGCGATCGCTGCGGCGCACCCGTGATGATCCGCGCCGACAAGCGGTACGATCTGCAGCGCGACGGGAAACACGGCGGCTTCCTCCTGCGTAAGGAGGTGATGGACGGGCGCTGTTTCACGCCCTTCTTCATCACCGTACGGCTGGACGGGCGCTACCGCATCGTCGAGCAGACCGGCGATGGCGGCTCCTTCATTAGCTGGGAGGCGTACAAAGCACTGACGGGTCTCGAGGACGAGGCCCATAACACGAAGGAGGTATGATGACCACGAAACCCGTTTACATCGTCTTGTTAGGCCCGCCCGGATCGGGGAAGGGCACCCAGGCCGACATCCTGCAAGAGCGCCTTGGCCTGCCGCACGTCGCCAGCGGCGACCTCTTCCGTTACAATCTGAAGAACAAGACCCCCTTGGGACTGAAAGCGAAAAGTTATATGGATCGCGGCGATCTCGTCCCCGACGACATCACCATCGCCATGGTGCTCGATCGGCTGGCACGTCCGGATTGTGCCAGGGGGGCGATCTTAGACGGCTTCCCGCGCACGATCGCGCAGGCGGAGGCCCTCGATGCGGCGCTGGCGGACAAGGGCCTGGCCATCGACCGCGCCGTCAACTTCGTCGTCCCCGATGCGGTCATCGTCGAGCGGATCACCGGGCGGCGCATCTGTCCCGTCTGTGGCGCCACCTATCACGTTACGTTCAATCCGCCCAAGGACGATAACCGCTGCGATCGCGACGGGGCCGAACTCTACCAGCGGGATGACGACAAGCCGGAGACCGTCCGCAACCGCTTGAAGGTCTACCGCGAACTGACCGCACCGCTGGTCGATTATTATCGCGCCAAGGCCGTGCTCGTGGAGATCGACGGCAACCGTCCCATCGAGGCGGTTACCGAGGCCCTGCTCCAGGCCCTCCAGGGGCTTCTGGCCTGACCCCCTTCCGTGCTCCACCGGCCTGCCGGATGAATCCCTCCGGCAGGCTTTGACTGGTGGGGGTGAATTTAGAAGAAATCCCTTGACAAAATTATCCCCTTGCCTATACTTCTTCCCACACAGCAACGAAAGGAGACTCGATGGCCGACCACACGTTGGAGATCCGTGATTTGCACGTCGCCGTTGAGGGGAAGGAGATCCTCAAGGGGGTCAACCTCACCATCCACACGGGGGAGACCCACGCGCTGATGGGGCCGAACGGCTCCGGCAAGAGCACCCTCTCCTACACGCTGATGGGGCATCCCAAGTACGAGGTTACGCAGGGAGAGATTCTCCTCGATGGGGAGAGCCTGCTCGGCCTTTCGCCCGATGAACGTGCCCGCAAGGGGCTTTTCCTGGCGATGCAGTACCCGGTCGCCGTGCCGGGCGTTACGCTCTACAACTTCCTCCGCTCGGCGGTGAGCGCCGTCCGTGGCTACACCGAGGCGGCGCGGAAGGCGGGCAACAATCGTCTCAACGCCCACCTCATCCCCGCGCGGGCCTTCCGCCAAGAAGTGAACGAGGAGCTGGCCAAGCTGAAGATGGACAAGGCCTTCCTGCGCCGCTACCTCAACGAGGGCTTCTCCGGCGGCGAGAAGAAGCGGGCCGAGATTTTGCAGATGGCGCTGCTCAAGCCGAAGTTCGCCGTGCTCGACGAGACCGACTCCGGCCTCGACATCGACGCGCTGCGCATCGTCGCCGAGGGGGTCAATCGGCTGCAGGCGGAACTGAATCTGGGGCTGCTCGTTATTACCCATTACCAGCGTATCCTCAACTACATCGTCCCCGACTTCGTCCACATCTTCTACGAGGGGCGCATCGTGCAATCGGGCGGGGCGTCGCTGGTGGAGAAGCTGGAAGCGGAGGGCTACGCCTGGTTGGAAGCCGAGGTGGCCTGATGGCGCACGATGACCTGCACAAACTGAAAGATCAGGCGCAATACGACTTCACGACGGAGGTTGACTACGCGCACACCGTCCGCCGCGGCCTGGGCGAGGATATCGTCCGTGAACTCTCTGCCGTCAAGGGCGAGCCGCAGTGGATGCTCGATTTCCGCCTCAAGGCGCTGGAGACCTTCCTGCGCATGCCGATGCCGACCTGGGGAGCCGACCTGAGCGCCCTCGACTTCGAGGAGTTCTACTACTATATGAAGCCGGTCGAGCAGGAGGCCCGCAGTTGGGACGATGTGCCCGACTCGATCAAGGAGACCTTCGAGCGGCTGGGCATCCCGGAGGCGGAGCGCAAATTCCTGGCGGGGGTGGAGGCACAACTCGACTCGGAATCGGTCTATTCCTCGCTGAAGGAGGAGTGGGAGAAATACGGCGTCATCTTCGTGGATATGGATACCGCCGTGCGCGAATATCCCGACCTGGTGCGCGAGCACATCGGCAAGGTCGTCCCCATCGCCGACAACAAGTTCGCCGCGCTCAACAGTGCCTTCTGGTCGGGCGGAAGCTTCGTCTATGTCCCGCCTCACGTCCACGTGGAGATACCGCTCCAGGCCTACTTCCGCATCAACGCCCAGTCCTTGGGTCAGTTCGAGCGGACGATCATCATCGTCGATGAGGGGAGCGATGTCCACTACATCGAGGGCTGCACCGCTCCGCAGTACTCCACCGCCGCGCTCCACACCGGCGTGATCGAAATCTTCGTCAAGCGCGGGGCGCACGCCCGCTACACGACGATTCAGAACTGGTCCACCAACGTCTACAACCTCGTCACGCAGCGCGCCGTCGTCGAGGAGGAGGGGCGAATGGAGTGGGTGGACGGCAACCTGGGCAGCGGCATCACGATGAAGTATCCTGCCGTCGTCCTCAAGGGGCGCAAGGCGCACGGTGAGGTGCTCTCCATCGCCTTCGCCGGACAGGATCAGTATTTCGACGCTGGGGCGAAGGCGATCCACCTCGCGCCGGAGACCTCCTCCGTCATCACCTCCAAGTCGATCAGCAAGGCGAACGGGCGCTCGGCCTTCCGCGGTCTCGTGCGCATCAATCGCGGTGCGCAAGGGGCGCAGGCGAAGGTCGTCTGCGATGCCCTGCTGCTCAACCCGCAGGCCCGCTCCGATACCTACCCCTACATCGACGTGGCCGAGGACGAGGCGCAGGTCGAGCACGAGGCGACGGTCAGCCGCATCAACGAGGAACAGCTTTTCTACCTGATGAGCCGCGGCCTGAGCGAGGCCGATGCCTCCGCCCTGATCGTCAACGGCTTCCTGGAGCCGTTCGTCAAGGAGCTGCCGATGGAGTACGCCGTCGAGCTGAACCGCCTGGTGCAGCTTCAGATGGAGGGATCGGTGGGATGATGACGAAACGACGCACGCTCGCGATTGGTCGGCAGGCCGTGGAGGCGCTTTCGGACTATTACGCCGAACCCCGCTGGATGCGCGAGGCGCGGCTGGCGGCCTGGGAGCAGTACGAAGCGATGGCGTGGCCCTCGCGCAAGGAAGAGGCGTGGCGTCGGATGCCTCTGCAACGCTTCCCGCTGGACGAACTGCGGCTCGCCCTCGGCGACGAGACCGTTGCGCGGGACGAGGTGTGGCCCGATTGCTGGGTGCAGCCGCTCTCGCCCCAGGCATTGAGTGCCGGCCTCCTGCTCCATCACAACGGTGAGCAGCGCTATGTCGATCTCGACCCGCGCCTGCAGTCGCAGGGCGTTGTCCTCGCCGATCTGCATCGCGCCCTCCACACCCACGGCGACCTCATCCGCGAACACTGGATGCGCGGTATGTGGGCCCGCCCCGACTTCAATCGCTTTACCGCGCTCCACGCCGCCCTGTGGCACGGCGGCACCTTCATCTACGTCCCCAAGGGGGTGCGCATCGAGCGTCCGCTGCAGTCGCTCGTCGTCTACGAGGAGGACGGCGGCGTCGGCTTGCATCACACGCTGGTCATCGTGGAGCCTGGCGCGCGGCTGACGCTGATGCAGGACCGCCTCTCGCGGGAGACGACCCCCGCCCTCGGCGCGGAGGTGGTGGAGATCTACGCAGGCGAAGGGGCGCTGGTGCGTTACGCTTCCCTGCAGCATTGGGGCGATCGCCGTTACGCCGTCAGTGTGCAGAATGCCCAGGTCGAGGCCGGTGCCCGTCTCCTCTGGCTCAACGGCGGGCTGGGCAGCGCGATGAGCAAGGATTTCTTGCGCACCGATCTGTTGGCGGAGGAGGCGCGTGGTGAGATGTACGGCTTCATCTTTGGCAGGCAGGGTCAGGTGATCGACCAGAGCACCTATCAGCACCACCGCGCCCCTCGGACGACGAGCAACCTCCTCTTCCGCAATGTGCTCCCTGCCGAGGCCCGCACCGTCTTCTACGGGATGATCCGCGTCGAGCCGGAGGCGCAGCGGACGCAGGGCTATCAGGCGAACAACAACCTGCTGCTGGCCGATGCCCGTGCGCACGCCATCCCCGGCCTGGAGATCATCGCCGACGATGTGCAGTGCAGCCACGGCGCAACGGTTGCCCGTATGGATGAGGAGCAGCTTTTCTACCTCCAGGCACGCGGCATCCCGCGCCCGCAGGCGGAGTATCTCATCACCCAGGGCTTCCTGGAGCCGATCGTCCACCGCTTCCCTCTGGCCTGTCTGCGCGACCGCCTGCGGGAGGAGGTCGCCGCCCGTTTCTGGGGGCGGTAAGGACGGAGGTGGAGCCTTCAAACACAAAGATGCGCCCGGGGGGAGGGGCGCATCTTTGTGAAAGGAGGGTAACCAATATTAGCCTTGGAGGGTACTCACCGGGCTAACCGGTTTCAAACACATTGTACTGTTCTAACTGAATTCTTGCAATAGGAAAAAGGTACTATTCCGGAATGTGAAATGAAGAAGACGACTCATCCATCACTGGCTCATCTCTGGGCTATAACCATTATGACGGGAATTTTCGTTTTTGTCAATACCCATCCTATCCGTCCCCACGATTTCTGGTGGCATATGGCCGTTGGACGCCAGATCGTCGCGACTCACCGCATCCCCACCGTGGACACCTTCTCCTACACGATGCGGGGTACGCCCTATCCCTCCTACCAGGCTTTCTGGCTGATGGAGGTGCTCCTCTACCTCCTCTACCGTGCGGGCGGGGCACCGCTCGTCGTGATGATGCAGAGCTTGACGATCACCCTGGCCTATGGCGCGCTGCTCCTTGCCGCGCAGCGGGTGAGCCGCTCCTGGCGCATAGCGGCCGCCGCGACGCTCTTCGCCGCGGCGCTTGGCCTGGACGATTGGAACGTCCGCCCGCAGGTCATCGCCTTCCTCCTCGCCGCGCTGGAGCTGTGGCTCCTGGAGGAGCACCGCCGCGACGGTTCGCCGCTCCGCCTTCTCCTCCTCGTGCCTCTGATGGCGATCTGGGTCAACGCACACGGGACCTTCCCCATCGGGATGGCCTTCGTGGCCCTGGCCCTGCTCGACGCGGTGTGGACGCCGTGGCGGCGCGGAGAACGGCTGCTCACCCGCGGGAGCCTCTCCCTGCTGGCCGCGCTGGTGGCTATGGGCCTGACGGCGCTCCTCTGCAATCCGCGCGGCGCGGGGATCGTGGCGTACCTGCGGACGCTGACGACCGATCCCGCCGTCCAGCACCTGGTGCCCGAATGGTCGCCGCCGACCTTCCAGACGTGGAACGGTGCGCTCTTCCTCGTCGGCCTGCTCCTGACCGCCGCCCTGCTGGCGCTCAGCCCCTCCCGTCCGCGTCCCGCGGAGATCGGCGCCTTTCTGCTCTTCGGGCTGCTGGGCCTGAAGACCTCGCGGGGGGTGATCTGGTTCGGGCTGGCGATGGCCGTGCCGATTGCCCGCCACCTTGCCGCCGTCTTCGCCGCTTCGTCCCCCGCGGCGGAGGAGGCGGGCGGCGCTCCGTGGCTGAATCGCGCCTTCGCCGCCCTGCTGATGGCCGGGGCTGTGCTCTCGCTGCCGTGGTTCAAGTCGGCGCTGCCGCTCCCCCCGCCGAAAGCGGCGCTCATCTCGCCGGAGACGCCCGTCGCGGCGACCGACTATCTCCTGGCGCACCATCTGCCGCCGCAGCTTTTCCACGCGATGCCTTTCGGCAGCTACCTCATCTGGGCGGCGCAGCCCGACTACCCCGTCTTCGTCGATTCGCGCATCGAGTTGTATCCGTCGGAACTGTGGCGCGATTATCTGCGCATCTCGGCTGCCGACTGCGACTGGGAAGCGCGGCTGGCTCATTACGGCGTGCGGACCTTGATGCTCTCCCCCGTCGAGCAACCGGCGCTGGTGGAGGCGGCCCGCCGCTCACCGCAGTGGGAGGAGCGCTATGCCGACGAGGCGGCGGTCATCTTCGTCCGCCGCGAGGGGCCGTAGTCAGCGGCGCTGCCAGATTTCGGCGACCTCGTCGCTGTAAACCAGCTTCCACTCCCGATCCTCGGCCAGGGAAAGCGAAAGATCGCGCTGCAACTCACGGTCGATGAGGAGCCGATCGACGCCGTAGTCCTGCAGGAGCCGATCGTAGCGCACGCCGTGGGAGATGGCGGCGTAGTCGAGCCACATCTCGTAGGGGAAAAGCTCCACGCGGGGGTCGATGAAGACCTTTTGCTGCGGCAGCGCCCAGATGAGGTAGCTGCCGTAGCCCATCTCGTTGAAGAGCCGCCCGCCGGGATGGTCGCGGAGGTAGGCCACCGCCTTGACGGGCGTGTGGCGGTCGAGCAGCGGTCCCGCTTCCGTGCCGTGCCAGACCTGCGCCCGGTACGTGGCAGGGAGCGGCATCTCCTCCACCCACCACGGCTGGACGAGGAGCACGGGGAGCCAGACGAGGAGGGCGAGCACGAGATTGAGGGCGTTGCGTGGAGCGTCGGCGTGGAGCAGGCGCGAGGGCAGGAGCGCGGCGACCTGCTCGGCGAGGATGGGCGCGGCGACGAAGCCGAACCAGAGGACGCTCCGTTGGCTTCCCCACGCCATCCACAGGAAGAAGGCGAGCAGCAGCCCGTCCGTCGGGCCGAGGCGGCGACGGCCAAAGGCGAAGAGGAGCAGCAGGCCCAGGATGACGGCGAAGAAGGTCGTGTTGGCGATGCCGTGCGGCGTCGGCGACTGCCACTCGACGATCAGTTGCTGGACGGGCGCACTGCCCAGCAGGTTCAGGACGTAGCGGTAGAGGCCCGCCCCGCGCGGATTGGCCATCACGGCGAGCGCCGAGGCTCCCACGGCCAGCCAGAGCGCCTTCAGGCGGGCGAAGGGGCGTTCGGCGGGCCGTCGCAGCCATCGCCAGCTTTCACCGAGCGCAACGAGCCCCCCCAGCACCAGGCCGAGCACGAATGCGCCGTGCAGGTTGCTCCACAGCGCAATGAGCAGCGGCATCGCCGCCAGTCGCCGCGGTGGAACCTCGCCGTCGCCGTAGCGGCGCAGGAGGCGGAGGATCAGCACGAAGGGCAGCCAGGACCACATCTGCGTGCGCACGATGAGGTTGTTGAAGGTCATCAGCCCGAGGAGGAGCGTCGCCATCGCCGCGATCCGCGCCGAGCCGCTCCGACGCTCCGCCTCCATCGCCGTGAGCCAGAAGGCTATGCCGACGATGAGGGTGCGGCTGAAGAGGAGCAGCGCGACGCCGCCCGCCGCGTGGAGCAGGTAGAGCCAGACTTCCCCCAGCCAGGCGGCGTAGGTGAAGGGCGTGTCGGCGGGCAAGGTCCAGGCGAAGAGGTTGGTCCGGGGAATGTGCCCGCTTTCGACGATGAGCCGACCGATGCGCAGATGCCACCAGAGATCGTTGGGCGGCTGGGGCACGATGGAGGCGTAGAAGAGGAGGAAGGCGAGGACGACGATGAGCCAGAGCCGGTCGAGCGTGGGCACGAAGGCAGCGCGTCGCATCAGGGCACCTCGATGGAGCCGATGGGAACGAGGTCGCCGAGGCGGCTGCGTTCGTCGGTTGCGTAGGCGAAGGGATCGTCCAGGCGGTAGAGGCCGACGGCGACCTCGTAGCGGCCTGCGGGGATGCGATCGGGGATGACGACGGTGAAGGTCTCCGTGATCAGCGAGCCGGCCTCCCACTCCTCGCAGGGGTAGAGCGCCAGTGTGGGGAGATGGAGGATGCGTCCGTTCTCGACGCCCTGCAGGTGCGAGACGGCGAAGAGCGGCGGGCGGGCCTGCTCCCCTTCCTCGGCGTACCACACCGTCCGCCAGGCGAAGCGGCGTCCGCCCAAAGGCGCGATCTCCGCTTGGACCAGCGAGACGCCCTCCCCCAGCGGTCTCCGCTGGACGGGCGGGGCGGTCGCGAGGGTGTGGGTAACGCTCTGCGGGAGTACCTCATCGGGAGGGGCATCGCGCCGCAGCAGCACGAGGCCGTCATCGGCTGCGACGACCTGCCATTCTGGATGGTCGAGGTAGCGCCTCAGGTAGGTGGCGGGAATGGCCACCAGCCCCGTAAC
>Ga0256831_1000715_pt1 | contig 17488 bp, 31 predicted proteins | sample 132544metaG_FD_189087 | JGI IMG/M metagenome (GOLD analysis project Ga0256831, IMG submission 189087) | Hydrothermal vent microbial communities from Lau Basin, Pacific Ocean - 132-544 | ecosystem: Environmental > Aquatic > Marine > Hydrothermal vents | place: Pacific Ocean: Lau Basin | collected...
AGTAGCGTTTGCGATAATCCGACACTTGAAAAGCAGGATTTTACAGTTACTCCCACCTCTCTTTACGTAGTAGCCAAAAACGGAGAAAAGTTAAAGCTGGTAGAAATAAAACCAAGCCTGCCGACGGCTTTCTCTTATCTTCCTGAATCGGAAGCGAAACCAATCTGTTCCGCCTTTAAAGAGCTGGCAAAGGAGATACGAGAGAAAGGCGGTTTTGCCGTTGCCAAGTGCAATGAGAATCCGCCTGTTCTCCGAATAGGAGTTCCAGAAAAGAATCTGCCCAAAAAGCCTGAACATTCTGGAAGTTCTGGCTCTGGAGATTCTGGAATTTCCCTGTTTAGTCTGTTCAGTCTGGTTAGTATTTTCTAATAGGAGGTGAAAGATGAGAAAAAGGAAAGGAGGGCTTGAATTAGAGTTCCTTGTTACGTTTCTTTTGTTAGGACTGTTTACATATGCCCTTGCGTTAACTATTTCTCCATCGCCGATAGGGGTTAAACCTCAAGAAGTGGTAGAAGTTCTAAAGACCTGTCCCATTCCTATCAATCCCAACGATGACAAGGAGATTGACTTAAGGGAGGTGTGCAGTAAACCACTTCTCAAGAAGCTGACATTTGTTGTAAAAACCACGACTACCTTTGTAGATTACAAAGGCAAGAAGTTGAGAATAATTAAAATCAAACCGAAGCATTCCCTTTCTAAAGCCGACAACGAAGCTGTCTGCCGTGCCTTTAAGGAACTGCAAGTTGAAATAGAAAAGAAAGGTGGATTTGCAGTTGTAGATTGCAACTCCCTAACTCTCAACGTAGGTATTTCAGCCGATAAAGTTCCGAATATCCCGATTACAAAGGTTTATGCAAGGAGCAGTTCTCCAATAGCTCTGTTTTCCCTGTTTAGTCTCTTTTAAACTGCAATAGAGGAGAGAAACGGCTCTCTCCTCTATTTCTTGACATCAAGCATTAAGGAGAATATCTTTAGACCATAGACGATTAAATATTCGGGAGGGATAAAATGAACGTAGAGAACAAAGAAAGGCTCATCAGGAAAGTAGTAGAAATGGGAGAAACGATTAAAGGAGTTCAACTCTACTCCGAAGTAGATGAAAATGGGGAAAGCATAGGAAAGGTTGTCGTAGCAGATAAGGAATACAGCCACATAAGAGGAGTTCTTATCTGCAAGAGCGAGGAAGCCATCTATACTGTCCGTGAGGTTGCGTTAACCATAAGGGCAGTTGTCAACCAGATGAAGTTAATCAAGGAGGTAGCCGAAGAGTTAACTTTCAATATTGGAGAAATAAGGGAAGAGAGAAAAGAAGCTGATATTGTTCTGCCGTTCCTAAAGGGTGTTAAATACAACGGTGTTGAGGTTTTCCTTGACATTCCGTTCCCTTTTACGGCTGAAAACCTGAAAAAAGCTAACGTGGAAGTTTTTTTTCATAAGACAGGAAACCCCGATAGTATTCAGAGAGAGCTTGAAAGAGCTAAAGAAATCGTAAAGATAATGAGGAGAGACCGATGAATGAATGGGATTGGGAAAGAGTTGTTGATTCAGGATTGTTTGACGATGAGGGAGTTAATCATTTCTTTCCCTATATGCTTTCTCCAGAGGGATTAGGCTACCTTGCGGAAGACGTCCTTGTAGGGCGTCTCCGCCCGCCAAGATATTACGTTGCAAAAGAGGGCGGTTTTGCTAATTCATCAGGAGATTTTATTGTTGTTGAACCCTCTGAATCTGAATGCAATAGCGAGCCTAATAGCGAGCCTGAATGCAAAAATCTTTTAACTGTAAACGTGAAAGTTGCAACTCCCCCGCCTGTATATCCAGAAGTCGTTATCAATCTTGGAAACAGCTTTATAGAGGTAGAGCTGTTCTGTCCTCTCTGTGGTTCTATGCTGGTTTTGAGGAAAAACAGGCGAACAGGAGCAGAGTTTTATGGCTGTTCTTCTTATCCCGATTGCAAATATTCTGTCGGCATAGGGAAACTAAAAGAAGCCCTTAAACCCCAATTGAGAGAAAAGTAATGGTTCTTTCTTTAAGCGTGTTTCTTTCATTGAGCGTGGCAGGAATTCTGCTTAGTTGGTTAGCCACGCTCTTAATAGGGATACTGATAGGAATCGGGAGCGGTGGTATCGTAGAAACGGCTCTTGCCTATGGGTTTACAACGCTGAAAGTTTTAATCTATCTTCTTTACCTGCTGTTAGCTTTTGAAGTTCGCAAGTCCCGTTCTCTGCTTTTCCTGTTTCTGGCGGAGATTGTCCTTATGGCGTTGGGAGACTATGCCATATATGAGATTTTCTGGAAAAGTTTATTGAGGTAAGCAATGGCAATGAAGATTCTCCTGTTTGATACGGAGACGACCGACCTTGAGGGTTATGTAGTAGAGATAGCTTACTTGGTTTGCAGGCTGAAAGAGGATAAGTTGAGACCCGTTAGAGGGAAAGCCAAAGCCTTAAATCCGCAAGCAGAAGTCAGTTCTTACGTTAGATGGAAGTTTCACCTTAACCCTGAAAAGTTTGAGGGACTTCCCACGTTTAGTGATTTCTGGCAGGAATCTGGCAGGGAGTTTCTGAATGCCGACCTGATAGTGGCACACAACGTTTCTTTTGACTTGGGCGTTCTTATTCGGGAACTAAAGAGGCTGGGAAAGGATAAAGACATCTCTATACTGAAGAGAAAGCCAACTTTCTGCACGTGCAAAGACCTGTTAGAGCTGACAGGTATGTGGAAAAAGCCCAAGTTAGAGGAAGCCGTTAAGTATTTCAACATTGACCCGACTCAGATTGAGCTAACCTACAAGAACTTGCGGGAGCGGTTCAGGTTCAGCCCGAAAAGGATAAGAGATAAGAGCCTCTTTTATCACAATGCTCTCTATGACACGGTAGCACTTGCCTACGTGTTTTCTGCCTGCTATAAGAGGTTTGGAAAACTTGTTCTTAGGAGGTAGGGAAAATGTATTTTCTGTTAATTATTCTTTCTCTCCTAATGGCTCTTGTTATGTTCCTCATCAGTTGCGATAACTATCAACAAGGAATAACTAAAGCCCTTGAGTGTCTGATAAAAGAATACCAGAAAACTCCCAAGCCCATAGCATTGGCGTTTTTTCTGCTCTTTGGCGGGATATTGATAGCGTCAACTTTTCTCTATCTGATTCTTAACCCGATAGGAAGAATTATTCTCTTGGTAGTGCACTTTACAACTTCCCTGTTTCTGTTGAACTATTACTACTACAAAGACAGAAAGAAGTTCAGCGTCAAAATCTATTTAGACGGCAGGGTTGAATCTGACCTGCTTGGAGAAGAGGAACTAAAGAGAATCAGCGACTTCATCAAAAGAGAGAAGCTGATAGAGGAATTTTTCTTTGACGACAGCAAAGTTGGTCTAATAGCCGACGTTATATGCGACCCGTTAATACCTTTCTGCCTGAAAAGTAAAGAGGTAAGGTTTTACAGCATTGGAAGAGACGGGGTTATTAGAAAGTTAGCCTGTGTTGAAGACGCCTGTGAGCCGTATAGAAAACTGGAGAGCTTTCTAAAATCTTTTGTGTAGGGGGGCTGGTATGTATGCAGTTGCTTGGACGCTTTTTATTCTGAGCCTTATACTCGGAGTAGTCGTCGGTTGTAATTCCTCTGATGATTCCTCAAAGGGGTTTGAAGGACTTGAAAAAGTGGCTGTTGCTGGATTATCTGTTATCAGCGGTAAGCCGTCTATTGCGTTTGAAGTTTTATCGGAAGAGGGAGATAAGAAAGTTAGGGGAACGTATAGCCTTGACCCGTTCGGTTATTATCCAAAAGTTTCCGTGTGTCGGAAGTTGATAGTTAATGGAAAAACCGCAACTTGCAGACTGAAAGACTCCATTACCCTAAACGTCATATTAGATAGTTCAACTCCAATAGAGGTGGTAAATCCGAATGAGGTTGTCAGTTTTGTTTTGCCTGAACTTGGTTTTACCTGCTATGATTACGGTTCTTTCAAGGATTGTGTAAAACATAGATTCAACCAGAAATACCTTGTTAGCCTTTTCAAATTCAAGGAGTTAGAAAAAAGAGGATTTCCTGATTGGGAAAAGCTCCCTCTCTCCGAAAGAAAAGAGATAGAAAAAATAGCCAGACTTAAGGCTCAAAGAGTAGAAGAAATAGTGGATAGCCTTAACCTTGCGTTAGAAGAGAACAGAATCAAGGTTTTCTGCACAAACAGAAATGGGCAAGTCTGCTTTACTGTAAACGTTCCGAAAGAATACCTGAAACTGCTGGAAGAATACACTAAACTGCTCGGAACTCCTGCTGTTATTGGTATTAAAGTAGCCATTCCTGCTTTAGGAGAAAGAACTTACTACTACGATTTGGGCTGGTAGAGAGGGGAATTGCGAAAAGCACATTAAAGAGTTGTCGCACTCTGGAGTATATAGCAAGTGCCTGCACTATGATAGGAGTTAGCCTGATTTCCCTTAAACACCCAGCCATCGGACAACTTGCTCTTTACCGCTTACGGTTTTCTGACAGGACAAAAGGCTCTTGGACTGTCAGCGTTTTTCCTCTTCCTGATAGAAGTTTTAGGCGTGGTCAATTGGACAAGGTAATAGCAGAATCTTTCTATTTCTTGACATCAAAGAGCGTGGAATACTATATTAAAGCTGAATAAACCCAAAATTCGGAGAAGAGATGAGAAAGTTTCTTTGTTCCGCAGGGAGCTGGGGCGGACTCATCTACAACGACAGCTTTGTGGTTGAGGCGAAAGATAAAGCAGAGGCGGAAGGCATTTGCCTTGAGAGGATAAAGGAAAGGCTGGGTGAACAATTCGGACTGTTTGAGTATGACCTCTATCAAGGAAACGGCGGACTTTACGTGGAAGAGGTGGACGATGAATAAATCACCCGTAGGAGTTCTAATACCGCCATTTTACAACCATCAGCCAGCGGGAATTATCGGTAGTAGAAAATACCTTGAGGCTCTTAAAACGGCAATTGAGGACGCTTTAGAAACGGGATTAGGGCGAGCAGACGTGTTTATGCCCGACGGCGAGGGACACTATGTAATGGTAAAGCTGGAAAACAATGCAAACGCCATTCCTGTTTGTTATAGCGATTTCTGGGGAACAAGGGAAATAGACGGAGAAACCTACGCCGTTATTGGGTATGCTTACTTTCCAGATGAATGGGGAAAGGCTCACAACAGAGTTGCCGAACTTGAATCTTTCTACGAAAAGTGGGAAAATCTACACAAAAACTTTACCCAGCTTTTGCTCTATCTGTTTCTTGAGAAATGTCCGAAAGGAAAGGGTGAAGAAGAAAGTTATTCTTGCGTGGAGCTTTATCACGAATTTCAGGAGTTAGCCAACAGACTATTCTGGAAGAAAGAATGGCAGATGAAACTTCCCTCTCTCAAAGAGATAAAGGAATTCTTTGACAAGCTCTGGGAAAAGGCGGGAGTGCCAGACTTCTGTTTCAGAACCGTATTATATGGTTCTGAAGATGACATTAGAGCCTGTATAGACCTATCAGAGGAACTCCTTGAGGCAGGTTTTAAAAACCACTCTTTAGAGGGAATCGGAATAGACCGAGAAACAGGCTGTTTCAGGTTTCTCCTGAAAGAGGGAATCCCAGAGGAAGTTAAACTGAAGCCTTCTTGGAAAGTAAAAAACAACCACCTGTTAATACCCATTAAGGAGGCTAAATGAGAAAAGGGAAAGGTTGTATTTCTCTGGACGCCTATATGCTGGGAGTTTCGCTTGAGATAAGGAAAGCTGTTAGGGAAGAACGTTTGCGGATAGCGACTGCTCTTTACGAAAGGATAGACCTGCCTGTTAGCGAAATAGCCAGAATTGTTAATTTAAAAGAAAGCGAAGTTAAAGAATCTATCCAGAAAGTTCAGAGGAAAATTAAATACCACGCTACGGCTAAAGACTCCGACTTAGATAGAATGAATAAGACTCTAACGAGATTAAAGGAGGAAAGAAATGAGGGCTTACCTGATAAGGGTAGGAGAAAAAAGCATAACCCTAACTCCCGTGGAAAAGAGAGGGATTAAGCCTATGCCGTTAGAAACCGTGCTGAAGAACGCTCTCTTTACCGCCGTGTTAGGAGAAAAAGGCGAAGTTGGTATGATAGCGGTTGAAGATAAAGAACGGTTCAAGGAGTTATTCAGCAGGGAAATAGAAAGGCTTTCTAACCTTTCTATAAAGGAGTGGAAAAATGAGAGGAGACGTTATAGAAAACGCAAAGAGGCTCTGTCAGGAGCTTGATAAAGCCCTTGTTCAGACCAGAGAGATTCAGAAGAAAATAATGGAGCTTGAGGACAGAATGTTAAAACTTCTGGAAGATATATCTCAGGAGTGTTCGCCAGAAGAAATCATCGGTAAATTCTACGATGATATGGGGGAGTAGATGAAGCAGAAAGTCTTTGAGGACGAATTCGGGAACAGGTTTAAGATTATCAACGACGGAAAAAAGATAGCCTGCTATCTCCAATTATACGGAGAGAGTAAGGAAAGACGTATCGGGGAGGTAATAAAAACAAGTAGAGGGATTAAACGTTTTGTAAAAAGAGAATTCAAGAGAAAAGACGCTGTTCTACGAATAAAGTCAGCATTCGGCTTTCCCTACTTCTTAATGAAACTGCTCCACGAAAAAGCCAATGTCAAAGAGGTAGAGGTCAAGGTAATAGAAAAGGAAAGCGGTAAGATTGAGCGATATGTCATTCCCTTAAAAACCCTGTTGGAAAAGGGAGAAACCAAGATATTTCCTGAAACCGAGAAAAGAATTTACCTATCCATTAACGAATTTGAAAGGAGGTAAGAGATGAAGAAACCGATTGTAGGCAGAAGAACGTTAGCGGAAAGGGTAGCGAAAAAGCTGGGTGTCAAGGGCGTTAGCAAAGAACTTCTAAACAAAGGAATAAACCTGTTTTTTAAGGAACTTCTCAAAGAGGCAAGGCAGGGAAAGAGGGTCGTTATTACAGATTTCGGTTCGTTCTGCTATAAGGAGAGGAAAGGACGCACCCAAAGAATAGGAAACAGAACCGTTCACATTCCTGACAGGCTGGTCTTAACGTTTAAAGCCTCTTCCAAAACCAAGATAGTAAAGGAGTAGTAGCGATGGAGTTCAAGAGAAAACCTAAAGGAGTAATACTACCACCCTACAGCGACAAATACCCATTCGTGATAGAGGGGAACAAAGACTTTCTGGAAATGCTTGAGTATGCCGTTAGAGAGGCAAGAGAGTTCGGTCTTTCAGAAATACACTTCCAGAGCGGGGGTAGAGAATGTTCTCTGATAGTAAGGGTAAAGTATAACAACCCTGACCAACCGTTTATATACGCCAACTGTGAAGCCAACTCAAAGCAAGCCTGCGAAGACGTAATGATAGAGCAGGCGGTTGTTCAGAAAGACTACAACAGGCGGAGCAGGGTAGCCTGTTCCCTTACCACTATGTTTCTTTTCCTGAAGCGAATCCTTGACGAAAAGGAAAAGGGAGATTGGGAAAAATTCAGAAGACTGGTAAAGGTATTCAAACGGTTGCACGGAACTGTCTGGAGTTTTGACTTCAGCAACCTTGAAGATTTTGAGATTCAGGTAAGGGATAACCTCAAGGCAGAGGGATTTTCTCTGCCAGAGGGGATAAAGAACCTGCTTATGTCTCCCGAAAAGCTGGCAAAGGCTCTGGAGACCGTGAAGAAACTTGCAGAGAAAGATAATCTGCCGTTTGATAGATACACGATAGAAGTAGAGCTTGGAGATGAGGGAGAAAAAATAATAGTAAGGAGGAAAGAAGATGAAGAATGCAAAGAAGAATAACGACCTGTTTTTCTTGGCTCTACTCCTCTGTCCAGAGTGCATTATTCCTTTGGTGGGTTGGATTTTTACGGTAGTTGTTCTCTTGACTCCACTTGGCGGGAAACTTGTATTTGAATCATTTTTCTCAAGTTTGCCAAAGGCAAGCCTGATTGCTAAACTGCTTTCAATAGGAATTCCGACAGCTTCTTGGGGAGCAATTCTTAAAATTCTTGCGGTCAGGGAACTCCACGAAAAGAGGAAAAACTTTATGAGAGCTGTAGGAACGACATTTACAACTGTAGGAGCATTCCTCATTATGATTTCGCTAATTCTTGTTATAAGCCACACCTTGCAACAGGCAATAACGCTAACAAAATAAAGGGAGAAAAGGAGTGAGCCTGAAGAGATATGAAAACGACTTATTCTTCCTGCTTCTGTTTTTAAACCCGTCTTTGCTTGTTCCTCTGGCATTGCTGGTAGTCTCAATTCTTATTTTCCTAACTCCGTATGGGGGAAACCTCATCTTTGAGCCTCTCTTTTTGAGATACTTTCCCCCATCAGAGGCTCATTCACTTACCGAAATGTTCTCAATAGGGCTACCGCTGGCTAATTGGGGAGCAGTCGTCGGCGTTCTTGCACGGAGGGAATCCCACCAAACAAAGAAAAAGATTATGATGGCTATTGCTGTTGTTCTTGTGGTTGCGGGAACGATTCTAATTATGATTCCGCTATCTTATCTAATAAAGTATGATTTACAGGTAATACAGCGTGGAGAGTAGCGTTGGAGTCAGCATTCCAGCTCCTTATGGCATTCCTGTTAGGTTCTGCTATGGCGTCTTTCGGGAACGTTCTCATAGACCGCCTGCCTAAAGAGGAATCGGTAGGCGGTCGTTCTTACTGTCCCAACTGCGGAAAGACCCTCTCTCCTTTAGACTTAATTCCCGTCTTTTCTTATCTCTTCCTCAAAGGGAAATGCAGGTATTGCGGGAGTCCGATAGGTATAAGACACCTGCTATCGGAGATTTTTTTGGGAGTTTTATACAGCCTTATAGCCTACTTTACAGGCGGAATATACAACCTTGAGTTTTACTACTACGCCGTTCTTATGTTTTCCCTTTACGTTCTTTCTGGAATAGACCTATTTCATAGGGAAATACCTATCAGACTCACGGTTCTTTTTATTCTTGCTGGCTTTGTTCTGGTAGGCGTTGTGCACGGTATAGAGGCTCTTGTAAACAGCTACATAGGGTTCACGGTAGGAGCTGGAACTCTCTACTTTGTAGATACGCTATACGTGGCAATAAGAGGGAAGTTCGGAATAGGAGAGGGAGACTGGGACGCAATGGGATTAGCCTCTCTCTACTTTACTCCCGTGATTGGTTTGAAAGCCGTTTACTTCCTTGTTTTCGCTTCGGCTGTTGCAGGAGTTATTCTGGTCTTTATCCTGCGTGATAAGAAAATTCCCTTTGTTCCAGCAATCTTTATAGGCAGTATTGCACTATTTTTGTGCAACGCTTTACATCTGGTTTAGAGGAGGAGATATGGCAAAAAGGAAGAAAGTCGTTATTAGCGTTGAAGAAATATGCAAAGGAGAGTTAAAGGAAGTTCCATATCCAGAGGGAATAGACTGGAAGAATACGGCGTTAAGAGGGTTTTACTCAACCGAAACAGAAATCCCTTTAGACAGAATAATGGTAGTTATTAATACAGGCAGGGAAATACAGCTCTACTTCGGTTATGATGAAAACATAGTAAAAACCATAAGGGATTTTAGGAGAAAAGGCTTAAATCTCCGTTTTGACAAGACAAGGCGAACGGGGGCTGTCTGGAAACTCAAGGTTGAAAATCAAGAAGAGGCAGTTGAATTTCTCAAGGCAGTTTGCAGGTTTCCCTGCGTTGTTTTTGTTGATTCAAACGAAGAGAGAGCAGTTGCTTGCATAGATAACAGCTACGAAATAATTACCCTCTCCTATCCATTTGTTCTATCTGAACCTGTTGAGATTAAGCCCAAAGAGATAATCCAGCAGGCAGAAGAAGAAACAGGCAGGAAAGCCATATACGGTTATCTACTTTCCAAAAAGGAAAACGGAAAAGTAGGCTTTACAAACGTTAAGAAACTACCAGATGTGGTTTACTGGAATCTCCCTCTGGTCTGTATCAGACTGAATTACGACGCTTCCCAGAGAATTCTCCTGTATTCTGTTATAGAAAAATCTCAAGTATTTAACCAGCTACATCCCGTCTTTTCCTATTGGAGAAAGGACAGCCTTACAAGACGTCAATACAGGGAATTTGTTGAGTGGAGTATATACAGCGGACTGCCGTTCTTTTCTGAACGCAAGCAGAAGATTACCGTTCCTGAAATATTCTACCCTGTAAATCCCGAACAGTTTTCCCTGTTCAAAAAAAGGATTAACGACATACTTGCAGAAAAAGGCTTTGCTCAAGGCTGTTTTGTCGGAGTAGAGGGAATTAACTTCCCGTTCCTTGATTCTTCCGTGGTAGATAACTACGACAGGGAAAGGGTTTACGGATATACCTTTGACCCTGAAGTTTACAGGGAGTATGAGGAAAGATGGCTGGCAGTCAGGCACAATTCACCGTTCGTAATAGGAATTCCCGCCTCATCTTACCCCTATCTCTTAAACAATCAGGATAAGCTGAAAGAAATGGTCTTACACGAGCTTGCTCACCACCTACTTTTCGTTGTTAGGGACGACCTGAAAGAAGCAGGAGTTTCAGAAGGCAAACTGAAGCTCTTTTTAGAAATCCACAATGAACTGCACGGAAAACTATTCTCAAGGGCACTTGAAATGTTGCGTGATTATTCCTATCAGGAAACTTACGAAATGGTAAGAGAAGAAGTAATCAGGAAGATAGAAAAAGTAAGTTGAGTATGGAGGTTAACCGTGTATGTAGAACTCTTGCCTTTCAGCACTCTGGCAAAAAGGAAAAGGCTTGAAAAACAGGAGTTTTACTCTTTCGTAGAGGAAATCCAGAAGTTCCTGAACGGAGTAAAGATTGAACTAAAAGAGGACAGGATTACGGCTGTTTACAGGGATACCAGAGAATCGGTTGACGTTCTGTTTGTCCACTCTATTGATGACAATACCGTTGAGGTAGAACCGACACCGTTCTTGGTTGAGCTTGAGAAAGTAGTCAGGGAAGTTCCCTTTACCTCTTTCGGGAATTACTTGATGTTAACCGTAAAGCTGTCAGACGTTTTGTCTTCTCCAGCAGGGCAGGACTACCTAATGCGGATTGGTAGCGAAAACCCGAAAGCTCTGGAAAACCTTGAAATGACGCTATTGACGATGGCAAAGGCTGTTCGTCAGGCACGTCAAAAACTGAAAAACCTGAATAACCAACCATTAATGTTGAAACAGAATAGCCGTAAAAACGGAAGATGATATTTAACCGTATAAAACGAAATATCAACAATAAGGGATATACCCACAATCTCCAGAATGCACGGGAAATAGTATTAATGGAATACGGTAAAATTCCCACGAAACCCGCAATGCAAGAATTAGCGAATTCCGTTATTGCCAGAGCCGACGATAGAAAAGATATTGCGGTTTTTACAGACAGAAACCCTAATACCGAACAAGCAGGAATACGGTTTTTGCAACTAAAACCCAAAACACAGCGACTTAAGCCTTTTAGAGAAAAATCGGTTTGCTACCCGTATGGGTATGGCGTTTTTCATTAGAAACCTTTTGAGGATTAGATGGGTAGAAAGTGCCACTACTGTGGAAGTGAAGAAAAAGTCTATCAGGTCTTTAACAGGTGGGTCTGCCTTGAGTGTATAAAGAGACGTAGGACAGGAAAACGGGGACACAGCGGTATGATTCCCCGACCAGCCCACGCTGGACAATACACAGACCTGCTTACTTGGAAAGAGCCCCTTTCCCTTGTTCCTGTTAGGAAAAGCTACCCATTATTTGTAAAGTGGTTTTTAGAACACTACCCGAAGAGTAAAGGAATAGTAGGAAGAAGTTTAAACTTCCTGATTTACAGGTATGGAGAACCTATCGGGATTATAGGCTTCGCCTCTCCACCTCTTGGATACAGAAAGTTCAGCGAATTTTTCGGAATAGACACATCTGTAATAGAGAATGCCAACAAAATCCTGAACAACAACGTCTTTAAGCTGGTAGAGTCTGAACCTAATCTGGGAACGCAGGTTTTAAAACTCGCCAGACAAACAGTAAAGAGGCTCTACAAGGAAAAATACGGAGATGAACTTATAGGGCTTGTAACCTTTGTAGAGCCACCAAGAATCGGGACGGTATATAAAGCCGATAACTGGGTCTATCTGGGAATGACTCAAGGGATAGAGATAAGAAGAAACACGCAGGAATGGTATAGGAAGAACGTCAACTACAACGGAACGAAAAAACACATATTCGCCTACAGGTTTAAAAAGTAAAAAGAGGGAGACCTTATAGGTCTCCCTTAAAGGGGGCAAAGGAGATACCTACCACGAATAAAGATAACACTCAATCTATTATAACCCAACCTTCAGCGGTATAGTGAACCTCTGGAAAAATCTCCCTGTCTTCCCAGATAAACCTGAAGTAGGGAGAAATGAGCCTGCGGTTCAGCAGTAGGCTTATGGTTCTATACACCGTCGTCTTGCTACTGCCGAACAGCCGTAGTATTTTCCTATCTCTATGTATTTCACATATTACGTCGTTTACCACAACCACGTCAACCATAATGAGAGTAGTATAACAAATTACCAGTCGCTATCCCAACCACTCCCACTATCAAAGGAATCGCCACTATCAAAGGAACTGCCGTTATCAAAGGAACTACCGCTGTCAAAGGAATCGCTGGCATTATTGTCAATGCCGTAATCTGAATTATGATGAAAGTTCGTTTCTTCCAGCTTTGACTCATAATCCGTCGTTTCGTGTAAGCTGGGCTTTTTTCTCTTTCCTCAAAAAGATAGTTGTCTGGGTTTTCTGGGCTTTCCTCTAATTCCCTGTCTTGCTGGCTATCAGACATCTCTGTTTTGGTCGTATTATCAACACTATGGTTTTCGTGTGTTTGTTTATCTTCAGAGTCTTTCGGACTTAAGGGTTCTTGCGTGTTTTCAGGTTCTTCTGCTTTTACGGTATCACCGCCTTTTAAGGCTTCATAAAGAAAGAATAGGAGAACGGCTTTTGTTATCAAATCGTCATCACTATCAACTACCATTCTCCGTGCTCTGGCGATTTTTCTTCTCTTCTCTTTTTCGCTCTCAATTTTCTGGAGCAGGCTGGATATAAGGTCTTCTTTAAAGCTAAAGGTTCTGTCCAGAGCTTTCTTATAATGATTCCACTCCTCATAAGGTAGGGTTTCTTCTTTCAAGTAAGCCTCAAAGAGCTTCTTGTTGGGGTTGAACAACCGCTCAAGTCTTGAACGCTGGTAATCGGCAAGTTCCTTTAAGAACCTCTCCCTGTCAAAATCTGGGAAAAGACGGTCAACAATGGTTTTCACGTCGTAATACTTCAGGAACTTTTCTCTCATTTCTCTCCTGTCCATATCTCTACCTCCCTAAAAGGTTTATTTTCTTTCTGGCTTTCTCTATGCTTTCGGAAAACTCTTTCAGGAGAACCTTTACTCTTTCGGGAAAGCTCTCTGGTAGATTTTTAAGGTCGGAATAGCTTACCTGATATAGGGTGTTAAAGTCTGTGGTGTGTGGAGATTCTTTGTAGAACACGCTTACGGTGGTTTCCGAAAGTTTGACTACCGTTCCGTCTATTAAGACAGCGTAGTGTTCCGAAAGGTCAACAGCCCTTATCTTGTGATAGGGATTCTCCGACTCTACTTCCCTACACAGAAACTTAAAGAGGAAAGGTTTTTCTGGGTCAACTCCAACATAAACAGGATTCAACGCTCCGTGCAGGTAGCGTTGTAAAGCTACAACGGAAAAGGCGAACTCTATTTCTGAACGGAAAAAGGCGGGAATACAGGCGGAGGGAACTCTCCGCCTGATAAGGTCTATTAAAAATCTTTCCTTTCTCACTTCTCTTCTCCTAACAGGTGTTTTTCTATCTTTTCGGAGTAAGGCATTATAAAACGTTTCCCTATTTTCCTTTCCTCTATGACCCTTTCAACGTCATCTCCCAGAACCTCTAACAGTTCATCTCTCTTTCTCCAATTAAGCTGAATGTAGGGAAGTATGCTTAAGCCTTTTTCTTTTAAAACCTTTGACAACTTGGGCAGGTTAAAGGTGATTTTTTCTTCTTCTACCCAACCGTAAGTTTCATCGCCTATCCGAATGGTATCAACTATCTTCTTAATTTCTTCCTCTATTGATTTCAGTTTTGCTTTGGTTTCTTCCCTTTCTTTAAGCAGAGAGACAAGTTCCGCAAGGTCAACGCCGTTCTGTTCTTCTTTCGGCAGTTCTGTTCCCTCACAATATCCCTCTCTACGGTAAGGGCAGAAATAACATTCCCACGGATAGCGTGGAGCTGGTCTGTCTGCCTCTAAATCTCTGATAAAGTCAAGGACTGTCTTTGAAAACTCTTCGTCTGAAATTTCCCTTTGAACTTCTACAATAACATAGCTTGCAGATGTTTTCGTTCTTGCTTTCAATGTCGTCATTATGAACAGAAAAGCCTTAACAGGTTTCTTATAGACTTTTTGAGCTACATACTTTTGGTAAGCGGTCTGCTTTATGTAGTTTTCGGGAATCATATAGTTTTTGTCGGAATCATTAATAAATACAAAGGGTTCGGGCTTCAATTTTCTGGAAATTAGCTGATTCATTGCCTTTATCTCTACAAGGACAACTTCATCTTCCTTTTCTATTGTAAGGTCTGGGTGCACGTCTAACTTAAGTTTTTTATTTCCTACCTCTATATCCAGAGAAAGAGTCTTTTCTTCTATTACTTTATCCTCTCCGAAAACTCTCTTAACTGCTTCCTTGACGGCGTCTTCTATGATAAAACCTCTATCAATAGCGGGAGATTCTGTTTTAACTTCTATCCCTTTAAGCCTAAAACCGAGTTTTCTGGGGCAGTATAAAAGTGTTGTAATTCCAATAGCTCCCTCTCTATACGGGAGTTCTCCTCTTTTCTCTCTGCCTATTTTCGCTATCTCTTCAGCGACTTTCCTAAATTCCTCAAGCATCTTTCCTTCCTGTATTGGTTTGTTGGTTTTAAAGATAATCCACTATCTTTTGATGTCAAGGGTTGACACAGATAGAGGGGAGAATAGATTAAGTAGTAGAAAACACGCTGGAGGTGGAAGATGAAACGGCTCTTATCGTTGGGATTGGGTATGTTAACTCTTGTATCCTGTTCTTCTGTTCCTTTATCAAAACAGGACGCAACCCTTTTGGGAGGGCTTGCAGGAGCAGGAATAGGAGCTATCACGCACAAGCATTACAAGTCTAAAGCAAAAGAAGCCGCTCTGTATGGAGCAGTAGCAGGCGGTATCATCGGTTACGTTCTGGGAAACGATAGAAAAAACTACCACAGCATTGACGCCAATACCTGTTATGATGTCGTGTATCCCAGCGGGAAGAAAGTTCACGTTTGCGAGAATTGGCACACAATAGACAATCAACCTGCACCTATTAAGTAAAAAGGAGAAAAAAATGATAAAGAGAGCGGTCATTTTCCTTACAACCATCTTTATACTGTCCGCCTTGCTCTTTTATCTCCTTAAAGAGCAATCCTGCTTGACTTTTAAAGACCTACTACTCTTTGGGAACGGTTATTTCTTGCTTGACCCTCAGCTACTACTGGTATTGGTTCTTGTATGGTTAGGCTTCTACTCTGTTTTAGTAGCGGTAAGTGTCAAACTCAAGTTCAAGCCAGATAGAGGACTTTTAATATTCCTCTTTGCGATTCCCTTATTCTTTCTGATAGAAATTAGCTACCCTCTTATTCTTACACTGGAAAACTCTTTGGTCTTTGTTCCTTTAAAGGAAACAAAGGTAGTCAAAGAAAAAAACAAAACTTACGAATATACTCCTCTAATTGACAAATTAGAGGTTGAGGTTGGCAAAAAGAATGTGATATACAAGGACTTGCACGGGAAATTTGTTCTTGATAGCCAAATTTTTCCAATATCTGTTAGTCAAAGGAACGATACTTTTACCGTAAATACTAACTTCCAATTCTCTCTACCGCCAACCAGAGCCTTTTCGTGTGGTAAGAAATCAGGAATTCTTGAAATCTTCTCTGACGATACTCTTATTCTGAAAAGGGAAGCCATTTTCTATGTCCCTGATAAATTGCCAACCACAATACTAAAACTGCTCCTGTTCATTAAGTTTCTGATAGCAATTCTATTAAGCGACTTACTGATTTCCCTGCTTAAACTTGACAAGGCTTATAAAACCGAAACAAAAACCTAATCAGGAGGTAAAAGATGGACTATCCGATTGAGCTGACAGTCTCGGCAGGAGGAAAAGAGTTTAAACTCCTGCAAACGGGAAAGGTGGCTCTCCTCAAAGAGGAGAATGGAGAGCTACGGAGTTTGGAAACCGTGAAAATCCGCCCTGAAACCCTACTCCTTGCCAGCTATACCGACCCTGTTCAGGTTCTTTTCTGTTGGGACGGAGACTGCGACACGGTTGAGCCGTCTAAAAGAGCCATTGCAGAATACCTTGAGGGACTCCTAAAAGAATCTCCAGACGCCGTTGAAGAAGTTAGCGTTATGTTCCTCTATCCTTTGTTTTCCAACAGAGAAAACAAATACTTTGTCGGAGTTTACGCAATGGTGAAGGTTGAAAATGATTAGGGAAATAGAGGGAATAAAGGAATTCCTCTCTTTTTTAAGGAAAGCTGGAGTTGAAAGTAGTGTGTTCTATGTTCTGGGGAACAGACCAGCAGTCGCCGTGAAAACGGCAAAGATTAGCAATCCCAACCTTAAAGTTGAGTCTGGAATATTTGAAGATGAGGACGATGTTAATCGTCTCTCCCTCTCCCGAACTAAAAGAGGAATGGGAAAGGTTGTGGAAAGGGTATAGAAACGCTATGGTGGTAGATATGGCAATAGATGACGACCATCTCTGGGAAAAATCTATTGAGGAGGTATAGAAAATGCTGACAGGCTACGAGAAAGAGAAAAAGTTAGCCATCTACTCTGCATTAGGGCTTCTGGGAATTGCAGGACAGTTCTAATTCAAAGTAAGGGAGGATTAAAATGAAATGGCTTATAGGTTTTCTTACGGTTGTAATAGTAGGTAGCGTTCAGGCACAGGAAACCATTACTCCCGTGCAGGTTCAGACTACTTCAACTACTCAAATACCGCAAGCCACTTTACAAGAGCAGTCTCCTGAACTTTCCGTTGGCAAGGAGACTCCCGTATATACTCCAGAGGGACTGACTCCAGAGAGCCACTTCTGGTGGCTCTCCTGCTACTCAAAAAACAACAAGTGCTGTATTGACAGTCGTTGCACTAAAACAGTTTCTTATAAAGAGTTTGTGAGAAGAACCGTTCTGCCAGAATACAAGGAGAGAACCCGTGTAATAAAAGTGGAAGATTGGAACTACGGAAGAAAAATCATCTGGATAGTGAGGGAATAGCCGATGATAGTATTGGCGTTAGAGATAATGCTTGCCAGCCTGTTGTGGCTGGCAATTGTTTTTTCTGGGATAGTTAACGCAACCAGAGATACAGAGGGTTTTCTGGTAGCCGTAATGATGATTTTCTACGCCAATATGTTCTTTTACGTTCTGGGAACTCGGACAAAAGATTCGGAATTGAAAGCGTTTA
>Ga0256831_1000716_pt1 | contig 17487 bp, 13 predicted proteins | sample 132544metaG_FD_189087 | JGI IMG/M metagenome (GOLD analysis project Ga0256831, IMG submission 189087) | Hydrothermal vent microbial communities from Lau Basin, Pacific Ocean - 132-544 | ecosystem: Environmental > Aquatic > Marine > Hydrothermal vents | place: Pacific Ocean: Lau Basin | collected...
GCAGGCGTTGATCAGTGATATACCAGGGATTCAGGTCATTACGCCCCGGGGCAAAGAGGCTGGTTTGATTGAATTCCTTGCCGAGGGCTGGAGTCCTCCTGAGCTGAGCGCCCGTCTAAATGAGCGGAATTTTATGATCCGTGCTGAACCAGAGCATCAGTTACCCGCTCCGGTCAGGATTTCGACGGGGTTTTATAATACTGAAGAAGAACTGGAACAGCTTGCAGAAGCTATACGCGAAATTGTTCATTAATATTGGGTGTGTCGGGTTTAAGATCCAGTTACTTAAACAGGCAGGCCCTTTGTTCCCTGGCGTTCGGTGTGATTAATCATTATGGAAATGTGGTATGAAACAACTAAAAGACAAGCATTTTATCCTTCCAAAATCTGCTTTAATTCAACAGGTCAAAGAGACACGAAGCCGAACCTTGTCTCTTATAGAAGATTTGAGCGATGTCCAGTTGAATGTCCCTGTCATGGAAAATATTAACCCGTTTATCTGGGAACTGGGGCATATTGCTTTTTTTTATGATGCTTTTATTTGCCAGACCCTTGACGGAATTCCACCTCTGATGAAGGGAGGAAATGACCTGTTTAATTCCTTTGAAGTTGATCATTCTGACCGCTGGGGCCTTGCGCTTCCCAATCGTGATGGAATTCTGGATTATATGTCGAAGGTTTTTAATAAAACTATCGACAGACTTGATTTGCATGATCCATCTGCTGAAGAAACTTATCTTTACTTACTGGCAATTTTACATGAAGACATGCATGCTGAAGCATTCACCTATATGCGTCAAACTTTAGGCTACCCTGAACCCGTTCATGAGCACTCTAAGACTTCACCATCAGGTGATCTCCCGGGTGATGTTGAAATTCCCGGGGGAACCTTTATGTTGGGTGCAAACCCGGATGATTCTTTTGTCTTTGATAATGAAAAATGGGCTCATCCAGTTAATGTTGAGCCTTTTAAAATTGCACGCGCGCCAGTGACCAATTCGCAATTCAAAGAATTTACTGAAGATAAAGGCTATACAAGAAAAGAATTCTGGAGTACCCAGGGCTGGATCTGGCGTACCAAAAAGGGTATTGAAGCGCCGGTCTACTGGGCAAAAGGCCAGAAAAACTGGTTGCGTCGAAGTTTTGACACTTACATTGACCTCGAACCAGATCATCCTGTTTCTCATGTTTCATGGTATGAGGCTGAAGCGTATTGTAACTGGGCTAATCGCAGACTTCCAACAGAAGCAGAATGGGAGCTGGCGGCTTCGGGAGAACCAGCGGGTGATGGCAGGGAGATCTCTGAGCTTAAACGAAAATATCCCTGGGGAGATCAAAGCAATGATGGGAATTATGCAAATCTCGATTCGGCATTAATGGGATGTGTTGACGTAGCTGCATTTGCAGAAGGCGATAGTGCTTTTGGATGTCGGCAAATGCTTGGAAATGTCTGGGAGTGGACAGCCGATCCATTTTACCCGCTGCCAGGTTTTGTCACTGATTTTCCCTATAAAGAATATTCAGCGCCCTGGTTTGGATATCGTAAAGTGCTCAAAGGTGGCTCCTGGGCGACTCGAACCAGGCTGGCAACTAATAAATACAGAAACTTCTTTCAGCCTTATCGTAACGATATCATTGCAGGATTCAGAACTTGTCCAAAATAAGATCTGGCCTGCAGTGTAACGGTAATAACGGAAAACAAAAAAAGCTTATTCGGGCTGATAGAGCAGTGCAGGTAAAGAAGAATCACTTGCAAGCATAAGCGAAAGAGGATAAGTTATTGATTTTAGTAACGGCGTTAGGCATACGCTGTCTTGCGTAAATACTCATCTTCCGGTGCCAGAGTAATTTTTTGGAGATATTAAAATTAATGGGTGGTAACAGTACAATTGAACTTCCAGATCTAGAGATGGAAGGAATGAAAGAAATCTACGCCTGTCTTGAGGCATATGGATTGAATGACGGAGAATTTACGTTTGCTCCAGCCATAGGTGGTGTCCTGGTATATGATCTGAACGCAGGCTTTATCTGGTTTCCACTGATAGTAATGGAAGCATTGGGAGCATCCACTCTTGAATCACAGTTAACTGAATCTATAGGCAATATGGCAGGAAATTATGGGGGAATGTATGTCGGCGGGGTGGCAGGTGGCGCGGTAGCAGCCGGAGCCATGTTAATGTTTAGCAAATCATTAAGAATGATGTTAAAAAGGACCTTGGGAGGCGCCTTTGGAAATGCAGTGGGAAGTGCTGCGGGGGTAGCAAAGGGTACTGCGATAGTTCTGGGATTTTCCGGAGGATTTCTTGCTGTTTCTGTATTAGGAGGAGCTTATCTCGGGGGGTTGTTTGGCAAGAAAGTTGTTCGAGAACTGGGTTTTCGAGATCCACCTGCAGAACTTACAGCGTATCCTGAACAAATAATTCACCATATAGAGATATTATCGCCTTCTATATTTGCAAAATCCTTAGAAACTGCTAAAAAAACAAAGGATAAAATTGTCTCAGTTATTACCAGGGAAGATGTTGAAGACAGGGATTCACTTGTTTTATGCATAGTCACACGGTTTAAACCACAAACTGGTGAATTAAATGCTTTAGTTGATCGAATTAAGAGTGAAACAAAGGAACAGGAAAAAAACAGGCCGACGTTTTTGAAGCCAGTTTTAAAATTATATGGCTCAAGCAGGAAGTTGCTTGGCAATGCCAGGACAGGTTTTTTTAATCTCTCAAAATATGTCGATGCAATCCGCTTTAAGAATAGTGAAGTTCTGCAACCATTGGTAAATACAGTAAAAGCTCAGGGGATTCCTCTTGTTGAAAAATACAAGGGTAAATCAAATCCTGAGAAATAATCCTTAACAGAGCACCAGGAGCCTGTCTGAGATTTTCTAAGCCACCATAAGCACCATTGACAGTGCTTTGGCGAGGTACTTCATCATAATTATCTTTGTGTCTTTCCAGTATGGGCAGGAAATATGAAATTTGCTGGCTGAAAGTTCTTATTTACCAGGATCAAGCACTCCATGCAGTCGTTTAATGGCTTCCTGAAGATTTTTCATACTGGTTGCAAAAGAAAGTCGTATATAACCCGGGGCACCAAAAGCAGAACCAGGAACTACGGCTACCTGTGCTTTTTCAATCAGAAATTCACTGAATTCAACATCATTACTGATCCCTAGACGCGCCATCACCTGTTCTACATTGGGTAAAATATAGAAAGTCCCCTGACTAGGCAGGCACTTAACCCCCGCTATTTCCAGCAGAGCCCTATAGATAAAATCATGCCGTTCCCTGAGCGTTGTAACCACTTTCTCAATAAAGGACTGATCGCCCTCAATGGCAGCAAGAGCGGCATATTGAGAGATAGATGAAGGATTAGAGGTACTTTGAGACTGTATTGTTTTCATTTTCTGTATCAGTAATTCAGGTCCGGCAGCATAGCCAATACGCCATCCCGTCATTGAGTAAGCCTTGGACACTCCATTAAGCACAAAACCACGTTCATACAGGGCTGGACACATATTCAGGATATTTTTAAAAGGTGTTCCTTCCCATAACATGTGTTCATAAATGTCATCAGTAGCAACAATTACTTTGGGATATTGCTCCAGAATTTTGCCCAGTTCAGCCAGTTCGTCGGGGGTATAGTGAACGCCTGCCGGATTTGATGGACTATTAATAAACATCAGACGGGTTTTATCAGTAATCGCCGTGTCGAGTTGTCTTGGGGTGATTTTAAATCCCTGCTCAATGTCTGCGTTGATAAAAACAGGAATACCACCAGCCAGTTTGACAATATCAGGATAGGAGACCCAGTAAGGTGCAGGAATAATGACCTCATCACCTTCATTGAGGACCGCCTGTGCCAGGTTATAGAGAGTCTGTTTGCAACCAGATGAGATCATCACCTGTTTCATGCTGTATTCGAGATTGTTTTCTCTGGCAAACTTGTTGACGACGGCCTGTTTTAGCGCAGGGATACCATCAACAGCCGTATATTTTGTAAAACCGTCATCAATTGCATCTTTAGCGGCCTGTTTAATATGTTCTGGTGTATCGAAATCAAGTTCACCTGCACCCATGCCGATAATGTCATGACCTGCAGCACGCAATTCAGCGGTGCGGGCAGCAAGAGATGAAGTCGAGGATGGATTCATCGGGCGTACCCGTTCGGCAACTTGCAGATTTATCATAGTATTTCCTTTATGGTATTTTATTGTTCTGAGCTTGTCTGAAGGGTATTTTATCAGGTACAGCCTGTCATTGGGGTTAGATTATAGATCTTCAGGAGCAAAATAATCGAACTTGTATCAATAAATATGCCAAAACCTATATTATTCTTTACGATGCATTCTACTCACTTCATACAGTAGGTGTAAATGTTTTTCCCATGAAAGTATGTGAAATTACCATGGCGGTGCCCATTAGGAGTGCTTGTATCATTATCTCTGTTAAAGTAAAATACCTGACTTAAGGACTAAATTATAGCTAAATAAGTATAATAATGACAAATATATATCTGCTTTAGACGATATTATGGAAAAGCTGTGGAAAAAATTTAGAGGCTTACAGGTATTAGACAAACATTCCTAAAGCCCGGTTAATTTAATCAGGACTTTTTCTAAGCAGTCAGAAATAAATTTTAATAATATCAATCCGCTAGAAAAAACGGATGGGCAATAACCCATCGAAATGGGTCAAAATACAGTTATAGATAAAACTGTAATCTTAAACTTGAAGGGGAATTTATGAATGTACTAGTATTTATAGCCGGCGTCTCTGTTGGTTGGGTCGCTGACAGACTGTATAGCTCTTATAATGCGAAAAAACCGCATGGTGATAAAGAAAATGAACCTCTTAAGGTTGAATCTGAAGAAAAAGATATTGCCGAAAAGAAAGTACAAAACGAAAAAAAGCTAAAGAAAGTAAAGAAAAAAAAGACTAAATCTGAGAAAAATAAAACTGAAAAGAAAGAGTCATTAACTGAGAAAGAGTCATTAGAAGAAATACATGACGATCTTAGTCAACTAAAAGGTGTCGGTCCTAAACTGGCACAAGCACTGGATGCCATCGGCATCTATAATTATGAACAACTCTCCGAACCATCCATTGACACCCTGTTAGAACGATTACGGGGGACCGGTAGTAAGTTTAGCAGATCGGCCATTTCAGACGTAATGAAACGGGCAAAACAAGCTGCTGAACAAAGATAAACAGAATGTCGACACTGCCGGTTTATCGTTTTCCCGTATAGAAAAGCTGTTAATCCCTTATCTGAAATTCTTATAAATACAGGATTAACAGTTAGTGTCTATCCATCAATTGATGTTTTTTGACGAATTTATTGCTCTGTTTAGGAATAGGTGCTCGTTGGCAATAATTTGTGATATTCTGTAATTAGGACTTTTAAACAGAGAGTGGAGCGTTTATGCTTACAGGATAGTTCTGATTATGAGAGGTTAAATGAAGAAAAAATCTATTCGAATACGCAAACAGCCGCAGACACAATGCACACAATGTCCTATCAGGCAGTTAGCTTTGTTTCAGGGCGTACCTGCTGATCGTCTTGAATGGACGCAAAAATTTCGGGATCAACAGTTTGTTGTGCCATCTAAAGCCATTTTATACCGTGAAGGAAGTATAACGGATTATGTTTATACGCTGTTTGATGGTTGGATGGCAATGTATCAAACCTCCAAAGAAGGAAAGCGGCAAATTCTTAGATTTGCACTACCTGGCGATTTTCTGGGTTTTCAGATAGATCAACAAGGAATGATTTCACACTCAGTGTCAGCCCTTAGTGAATCGATTGTATGTGGTTTTCCACGTAACAGGCTACCGGAAATGTTTCGTGACACTCCCTCATTGGCATTACGCCTTGCTTCGATGGGTTCCAGAGATATGAATTTATGCCAACAGCATCAGGCATTTCGAAGCAGAAAGGATGCCTATGAAAGTATTGCCTTCTTATTACTGGAACTGTTTCACCGTACCAAGATACATATGAAGCACCACTATGACCCCAAAACCAATAGTGTTACGTTTCCTTTGACTCAGGAAGATATTGGTGATGCTGTTGGCTTAACCAATGTGCATGTTAACCGCATCATTCGTCAGTTTCACACATTAGGCCTGATTAGCTGTCACCATAGAAGACTGCATATTATTGATGAAGCAAAACTTGCAGAGATGGGGGAATTTGATAAAAGTATGATTGCCAGCAATCCTTTAATCTATAGCTGACTTTATAATGGCTACTTTCAATTTCCCAGGGTATACCTCTGATTAATGAAAGTATTTAAAATCACTGCAGAAACGTTTTCCTGGATCACGATATTATTACATTTTCACTTGGTTGTTTTTTTTGAGGGACTTAGTTGATGGACTAAAAATTATAAGTAGCACCAAATGTATACCGGAGATCAATATCTTCCGTATGCAAGCCGGTACCAATTCCAAAATCCAGAGTAATAGCGTCTGATATATCATAAGTAACACCACCCAATACTTCGGCTACATCATCATTGCTGGAATCTGTTGGCATATCAGTCCATATTTCTGCAATTAAGGTCAGTGAACCGCTTATACTCTGTTCAATCGATGCACCGAGAAACACTGAATCATCGGAATCCTCCAGAAAACTATAACCGATATTCCCATTCAGTTGAATTTTGCCGAATTTTTTAGAAGCATTTAAAAAGAGTCCATAGTCTGTTGTACCGGAACCCGTCGCATTACTGCCACTGTCGAACTTAATGGTAAGCGCCAGAGACATCTGTGGGATTGAATCTGATTCCTTAACAACAACCAGTTCAGGGCGGATAGCCAGATCACCGGTGCCTTTCTCATCAGGCCCATCATCAGGATCAATTTTTGTGTAGGGTAAAAGAAGAGTAACTTCCAGTGAATCCGTTAAACCATATCCGGCGTTTAATGGGATTTCATAATTTTTAGTGCTGTCAGATTCTTTTGCGTAAGCATAACCAAAAGCAAGATAGCCCGTACCTTTATCCATAACATAAGCATCATCTACATTACCGGGTCGATTCTCAATTCCAGCCAGAGCTAATTGTGAGGCTACTAGTGACAGGGTAATGATATACTTTGATAAAATTTTATTCATAGTTTTTCTAAAATACCATTAAGGAAAGTTTACAGTCAGTACCATGATATTTAAAATATCATGGCAAAAAAAAAAGTTAAAATAATAAAATCAGATTGCATTATATTACCTGGAACAGATATTGTCACTGGCAAAATTATACGACTGGATACCAATATTGATAATAACCAGGAGTAAAGGGACAAAAACTTAAATGACGCTTTTAACCTGTAAATTAATATGTGGCGCATTTTGCAACACTCTCTTTTTGTTTTCAATTTCTATATAATGCATCTTGTAAGCCAGGTGTAGAGCTTATTTTGGCCTCTGCTTTTACGCTCTGAAGATATACCCCAAAGAAAGTCACGGACATTAATTAAAATGCGATTGATTCAGTTCATTGAAAAAGAAACCAGCAAGCCCTATAAACAAATCCTGTTGATTGTTACCATTGCCGGTATTGCCAACAGCCTGCTGCTGGGTATTGTCAACCATGCCACCCAGGTGGTTGCGGACAACGAAAACCTGACGCAATATTTCTGGCTGTATATGGTTACCTTTGCACTCTTTCTTTATGCTCAGTGGTTTGCTTTTGAGCGGGCAATTATTACCATTGAAGATGCTATTTATAATGTAAGAATTCGCCTGACGCGCAAGATCCGTCAGGTCGAACTGCCTTTTATGGAAGAGCAGGGAAGTGATAGTTTATATGGCCGCTTTACCCAAAGCGATATGCTGATCTCCCAGGCGATTCCGCAGATCACCGGGGCTGCACAGATGTCCATGCTGCTGCTCTTTTCTTTTCTTTATCTGGCTTATATTTCCTTCTTTAGTTTTTTAATCTGTATGGCAGGTATTCTTGTCTCTGCTGCTCTGTTTCTGGTAAAAACCAGACGTATTAATACCATGTTACATGAAGTTAAGCAGAAGGAAGTGAGTTACTTTAAATCTATTTCACATCTGCTTAATGGCTTTAAGGAAGTCAAAATAAATTGCCAGAAAGGTCAGGCGATTTTACACAATATAGCGACAAAATCAGCCGAAATAGAAAAAATCAAGCTGGAAGTCGGCAAACAGGAGTCCAGGCTCTGGGGCCATGGACGCATACTGGTTTATACTTTGTTACCAGTGCTTGTTTTTGTTATCCCAAGTATCAGTGATGTCAATACCGATAATATCTATAAAATATCCTCAACTATCCTGTTTATAACCGGTCCCATTGCTATCCTGATTAATATTATTCCGGTACTAAACAGGGTGAACCTGTCTATTGAGGAACTGGATAATCTTGAGGCGGAAATGGATCAGGCTATCAGTACCGCATTTTCCAGACCTGATGCTGAACAGAACGAGGCAGAATGTCCTCGTGACAGGTTTTCTGATTTTAAAGAAATAACTATGAACAATGTCCGTTTCAGTTACGGCCCCGGCTCAGGGAGTCATTCTGACTTCTGTGCCGGTCCTTTTAATGAATCGATCCATAAAGGTGAGTTGTTATTTATTATTGGCGGTAACGGCAGCGGCAAATCAACCTTCCTCAAGCTATTGACAGGTTTGTATTATCCTGAAAACAGCAATCTGTTCGTGGACTCCATTGCTATTGATAAAATCACTTACCCTGCCTACCGCAACCTGTTTTCTGCTATTTTTACTGATTTTCATCTGTTTGATAAATTCTATGGCATAGAAAATATTGATAGTGAAAAAGTCAATTACTGGCTGGAAAAGATGAAAATGCAGGACAAGGTAGAATTTCAGAATGGTGGTTTCACCCGAACCAGTCTGTCAACCGGACAAAGAAAACGACTGGCTTTTATTGCTGCTATTCTGGAAGACAAGCCTGTTCTGGTCATGGATGAGTTTGCTGCGGATCAGGACCCTCAGTTCCGTCAGTATTTTTATAAAACTTTATTACCAGAGCTTAAAACAATGGGCAAAACAGTGATTGCTGTTACCCATGATGATCATTATTTTTATGTGGCTGATCGAATATTAAAAATGGTCGATGGAAAAATTGTTAAATAATTAAGTGATTGAATAGTTGAACAACTAAACAGTTGAATAATTAAACAATTATATGATTGAACAGTTTTATGTGATTGTATTAATGAATCTATGCAAAACCTGGCTATAGTTAATGTGACTTCACGCAATGGACAAACGCTGACGGATGTCCTGAAGATGACTGAAGCAGAACAGTTATGCTCCCCCGTTAAAAGCGTTATTATGCTATATATATAGATGTATCAGGCCTTTTAGTAAGATGCTTTTCTGATATTCAAGTTGTCCTGAACAGGGCGTTTTGCTTTCAGGTTTTGTTTGTCATATAACGATGCAGTCCAGCACTGATATAAAAATAATTTTCCATATAGTAACGCCATTCCTGTCATCTTCTCTGTTGGGTTCAAAAAACCAAAAAATTACGTTACTTTAATCCATGTTAAAGAAAAAGTAATTTTACTTCCCTAATATATACCATTCCATATGTGCAATCACCAAAAGGGAGTTTTTATGTCAGATTTGCCGCCTATCCCCTGGGAAAGCCCGATTAATAAATCTCGTTCACTTAAAATGAAACGAGCAGGCATGGTTATCGATTTGCGTCGGTGCATTGGCTGCCATGCATGCAGTGTTGCCTGTAAAACCGAGAATGAAGTGCCGCTAGGGCATTTTCGCAACCGGGTGCGTTATCTTGAACAGCCTGATGTGGAAACACTCTCTTTTTTGCCGCTTCTTTGTATGCACTGTCAGGATGCTCCCTGTCTCAAAGCCTGTCCGACACAGGCACCGACACGATTATCAGATGGTCGTGTGGTTATAAATCAGGATAAATGCTGTGGTATGAAAGCCTGTATTTCAGCCTGTCCTTACGGTGCTATATATATTGATGACACATCGGGTCGGGCAGATAAATGTGATTTGTGTACCCATCGTACCTCCCTTGATTTGAAGCCGGCCTGTGTCGCTTCCTGCCCAACTCAGACCTTACGTTACGGAGATCTGGGGGATCCTGAAGATCCAGTGGCCAAATATGCCAAAGAGCATAACGCAAAGCCCTTTAAGGAAGATGCTGATACTCATCCCAGCATTCTTTATATTCAACAGGAAAAATGGATGGAAAAAGCCGCAGCGACAGGTGTGCAACTTTCCAGCGAAGATAATGAGATAATTTACGAACAGAACGGGAGGTCATCATGAATACTATAAATGCATTCACTCCTTTCGGCTGGCCAATTATTATTTATCTCACTCTGGCTGGTCTTGCCTGTGGTGCCAGTCTTTGTGCAGTTGTTTTTTTACGCACAGAAAAAACAGCGCGTGAGGGTCAGTCTTATGTGATAGCCAGAACTGCTTTATATGTTGCCCTGGGTTCTATTGTGCTGGGTGCTTTATTACTGTTGTATGATTTACAGAGTCCCGGTAACTTTTATCGAAACTTTTCCGAATTTAATCCCTCATCGGCCATTGCCTGGGGGACACGGATCATTGCTGTCTTTATCATGTTGTGTATTTATAGTCTGTTTCTGTTACATAGCATGAACAGTCAGGAAAAGACCAGTCCTATTGGCCCGCTATTAACCGGCCTGTTAATTTTCTTTGCTCTGGCAGTCGGTATTTATCCGGCACTGGTGTTAGGGCAGGCAAGCATTGCCAGACCTCTGTGGGAGCCGCTTCTGCTGGCGCCGCTTTTTTTGTTGCTCGGGCTGGACAGTGGTTTTGCCCTGGTTCAGTTACTAACCTTTAAAAAGTGGCAAGAAGACACTCTGGAAAAAATCAGAAAGCTGGATCTGGCGGTCATTATCGGCCAGATTATTTTATTTGCCCTGTTACTGTCCATAAGCACATTTTCAGAGGCAGGAATGAACCGGCTGCTGTTCGGTGAGTTTTCATTATGGTTCTGGATTGGCGTGGTTTTAATTGGCTGGCTGCTGCCGTTCTTTTTCAGTTTCAGTCACTCACCTAAAAAAAATACCATAATCCTGACCCAGCTCAGCTTGCTTCTGGGAGCCTTTGCGCTCAGGGCCGTTATTGTTTTTAGTGGCCAGGGTCCCCAGGCATTTATTGGCTCGTGAACAAATAAGGATATTTAATCAGATGAAACAGAGTAATGATAATAAACAAAATGAAAGCAAGTTAAGCAGACGGGATTTTCTCAAATTAGGGGGTGCGCTGACTATAGGGGTTGCTTCTGTTGGTCTGGCAGCGCCTCTGTTCAGACCGTTAAGTGGTGAACAAACTCAACAGGATCTTAACAAGTTTATCTCAACCCGGAAAAAAGATTTTGTGGATTACACCCGTGCCAGGGCGATTCCCACCATCTGTTTTGGCTGCACCAATCATTGTGGGGTTATTGGCTGGGTACAGGACGGCAAGGTTCGGCGTATAGAAGGCAATCCGCTGGATCCTAACAGTCTGGGTAACACCTGTTCCAAAACCCATGGCATGATCAGTTATACTTACTACCCCGAGCGGCTGTTGTATCCGATAAAACGTGTCGGAAAGCGGGGCGAAGGCAAATGGCGCCGGATCAGCTGGCAGGAAGCTATTCAGGAAGTGGGCGATCGCCTGAAAACCTGTCGTGAATCAGGCCATCCTGAACGCTTTATTTTTCATTATGGTCGCGATAAAACCAAGGGCTTTACAAAACGTTTTACCAATGCCTTTGGTACCCCTAACCGCCTGAACAGACGGGCGATTTGCAGTTCCAATCGTCGGGTGCCGTTAATGAGCTATTACGGCCGTGATTTTGAGTGGGAAACACAGGATATGGAAAATACAAAATATATCCTGAATTTTGGCAGTAATCCCATGGAAGCCTACCAGGGCGGTCTGTACATGATGCACCGCATACAGAAGGCACGGGTCGATAATGGCGCTAAAATGGTGTCATTTGAAGTCAGACCTACTGCAACTGTCAACTGTTCCGAGGAATACTTCAAGGTGATGCCGGGTTCCGATGGTGCCATTGGTTTTGCCATGGCCAATGTAATTATTGATGAAGGCCTGGTTGATAAAGCCTTCTGGGAACGCTGGGCCAATATTTCATTAGCTGAGATTAAAGAGCATATTAAAGACTGGACACCTGAGCATGCTGAAAAACTAAGTGGGGTGCCGGCAAAAGACATTCGTCGTATTGCTATTGAATTTGCCAAAGCAGCACCGCATTGCACAACCATGACGGCCCGAGGTTCAGCCAAACATTATAATGGTACTCAGGGTGATCGCGGTCTGAGAATGCTGGATGTTCTGGTGGGTAATGTAGGGCGTAAAGGCGGTTTATGCCTGACGAGCGGCCGGATGTGGGGCGGCGGGAAATATGGTCAGGATGGTTTGCCGTCGGTGTCACAGCCCAAACCCAAACCACCCAAGCCAAAGGCGTTTACACCGGGCACGGCCGCCTATGAAGACCTGCCGGACGATATTAAAGCAAAAGTGGCACGGCTGGATCCGCAATGGCAAAAGAAATATCAGGGGGAACTGGCAACCCCCGCTGAATATCCCCTGTCATGGCACTGGTATGGTATGAAAGTCGGGCAGCTGGTACAGCCTTATATTCGTGAAGGCCGGGCAAAAGTGGATGTTTATATGTCCTATACCTATGGAGCCGCTTATGGCTACCCCGAGGCCAAAGTATGCCGTGAAGTTTTACTGGATGAGAAGCTGGTGCCTTTTCATGTTGCCATTGACATTGATTATAGTGAACATGCTGCTCTGGCAGATATGATTCTGCCAGAAGCAACCAGTCTGGAGCGCTGGGATCCCCATTCAACCAACTGCTATGGTCTGGTTCCCTATACCGGTATTCGCCAGCCGCTGGTCAAGCCTCTGGGTGAAGCCCGGGAAATACAGGTCATTTTCCGCGACCTGGCACGACATATTGGCGGTGGTATGGAGCAATATTTTGACTATGAAAATGTCGAAGACTTTTATAAGGAATGGTATAAGAATGTCTCGGCAAAAATCCCCGGTGGCTGGGAAGAATTTAAACGCCGGGGGATCTGGCAGGATCCTGATCGGGCCAAGGATTATGAACTGTATGAGCGTCCGGTTCCGGAAAAGGAATTGTTGGGCAGTACCGTTGACCCTGAGACAGGGGTTATTAGTAATACCATTAAAGGTAAAAAACGTACAGTGGGCATTATGATGCCAAATCCTGAAACCGGTGAAATGGAGGCTGTGCGCGGTTTTCCGACACCCTCCAGAAAAATCCAGGTGTATGATCCGGTCTTTCCACTGGCAGCCAAAAGCGCCGGTTTACCGGAAGGGGATCCAAATGGTAATGCCCTGCCCACTCTTTTTACCATTCCCGGTTTTGATGAATTAAAAGAAGATGACATGATTCTGACCACCTTTAAATGGAATGTGCATACTCAGGGCCGATCTTCACAGTGGGAATTTCATGCTGAAATAGTACATACCAATCAGTTGTTTATTAATACCAGAACCGCTCAGAAAATGGGCCTGAAAACAGGCGATGAAGTAGAGGTAACGGTACAGCGACCCAGGGGATTAACCTATCGAGGCGGTATTAACGAAGTCGTGGGTGTGGTCAGAAACAGGGTTCATCTGCTCGATGGCGTACATGAGCGGGTGGTCTGTTTTGCCCATGCGGGTGGGCACTGGGAACATGGTGCTGTTGCGCGCGCAGAAAACAGGGAAAGCCTGCCTATAAAAGAGCCTGACAGCGGCCTGAAAAAAGACTTTTCAAATGAGATATGGTGGTCAAAGGAACGCGGCGGTACAGGAAATGGAGCGCCAATGAATGACGTTTTACCCATTAATCCATCGCCTCTGGTCGGTGGACAAAACTGGTTTGACAATATATGCCAGATACGTAAAATCTCATGAGTGAACTGTCATGCTCTCAAAAAGCCGATATTTTTTCACTACTCGGGCGTATATTTATTGCTGAACTTGACAGGGAAAGTCTGCTTGCCCTGCAAGAACCGCAAATATCGTCAGTTTTTGAAAAACTGCAAACGGGTTGTAAAGATTATCTGCTCAATACCTCATGGGATGACGAGCAGATAGAATTGCTTGCTTCTGAATACTGTCATTTATTTATCCTGCCAAAAAAGTCGGGCCTGTCCTTACAGGCCAGCCACTGGATGACAAAAGATGAAGCCAGCCATCTGGCCCAACTGGAAACCATTATCAGCCATCTGGATACCTCGGTGGTTAATTATGATGCCGGCAACTTACCGGGGGATCATCTGGGGGTCTTGCTGTACTTTTTAAGTGCGGTTTACCACTCGGAGGATAAAGAAATTCAAAAGCTGGGAAACTCCCTGGCAGCAATTTCCCTGTTACCCTGGATTGCCAGGTTTAATGAAAAATTGTCACAGAGCAGCAGCAATCCTGTGTATCTTGCCAGTGGCAAACTGCTATTGCAGATATTAGATTATAAAGAACCTTAGCAACTACTCAGCGTAATTCAACTAGTGCCTGTATGTTTAGGTTAAATAGAGCCGCTTAATCTTTAGTCGGCTCTATTTCAGTTATAGACGGTTTCTTCCTGTGTTTTACCAGTGGTAACATGGCATTTGTCAGGCCTACCATTTTGGCACTGAAATAGACAAGCATACCGCCTATGAGTCCCATATTGAAAAGAAACACGCCAGCCAGAGTAATCGCACCCGGTATTATTGAGGTTAAATAATTGGTACGCATATTGGATTCAAAAAATCTGGAGATTTCGAATAAGGATTTCAGTTTCTTTAAATCACCATCCATCAAAATAATCTGGGCGGTGTCAGTGGCGACACTTGAAGCACCGCGAAGCGAGATGGATACATTGGCCTGTTTTAAGGCGATGGCATCGTTAATTCCATCACCGACATAAGCGACAAATTTCCCATCTTCACGGAGTTGGGCAATCAGTTCTGCTTTTTTATCAGGTGGTGTTTCAGCATAATAATGTTCTATGCCTAATTCATTGGCAAGCTGGCGGGTAGCTTGCTCGTGATCACCAGAAATAATAGTGACTGAAATACCCTGGGTTTTTACATAATTAATAATTTCCCTGGCTTCTGGACGAATACAGGGTTGTAGTTCCAGTATTCCGGCCAGTTTTCCATCGACAGCAACATAAACCAGCGAATGCCCCCTGGCTTCAGATTCAGTTTTTAAGCTCTGAATCTGATCTGAAAAATGTATCTCCTGTTGTTCCATGTATTTCGCGCTGCCAACCTGAACCAGGCTGTTATCAATTCTGGTTTCAATACCGTAGCCAATCTTACAGGCACTGTCTTCAATGTCGGGTAAATCCAGTTCGTGCTGTTCTGCGGCTGCAAGTATTGCTCTGGCAACAGGGTGGGTCTGTCGGCATTCAGCCGCCGCTGCATAAGCCAGCAATGTCATTTCATCAAAAGGTTCAAGTGGATGAAGATGACTAAGCTGTGGTTGTTCCATGGTTAAGGTACCGGTTTTATCAAAAACCAGGGTGTCCACTTTTTGCAGCATTTCCAGTGAGCGACCATCCTTTATCAATATGCCATTGGCTGCCATAATATGCAGAAAATTCAACACACTAATCGGTCCATACAGTTTCATATTATAACCAAAAGCCGTCCAGATTATGGCCATCGCAGCACCTGGACCAAGCAGAGGCAGGGTTAAGCCGCTGACCACCAGAGTTGGCGCAATGAAATCATCTGCTATCTGTTTGCCTCTTAAACGCAGGCTTTCTTTATACTCCTGGGTATTTTCAAGGATTTGCCCAATTTTTGCCGCATTGGTATCGGAACCTGTTTTTTCTACTCTAATCAGAATTCGCCCGCCTGCTATAAAGGTAGAAGCAAAAACTTTATCCCCGGCTTCTTTCTCTATGGTTTGGGATTCACCTGTCAGAGCCTGTTGGTCTATACTTGCATATCCTTCGATGATCATGCCGTCAACTGGAATAGTCTCACCTGCGTTGATGACCACTATATCCTGTTTTTTTAATGACTCTAACGGTATCTCAACTTCAGAACCTTCTTTGACTATCCATACTGATTGTTGTTTTTGACTAAAACTATTAATTAACTGTTTATGAGAATACTGTTCGGTTTGGATCAGCAGTTTCTGACACAGCAGACTGGTAAAGGTGATGAATATGGCCAGAAAGAAAAATCCTGATGCCAGAAGACTCACCACAGAAACAATTTCAATGAGTTCGGTAGTTATACGTCCCTGCTTCAGGTTCTGAAGTAGTTTCTTAAATACAGGAGTAACAATGTATAGCGTGGCAACACCCGCTATGGGCAGCAGAGGAGCATAGAACCAGGTGCCTATCAGAGATAGACCCATCAGGCCTATAGAAGCTTTAATGTTTTTATTCAGTTTAACCTGAGAGGCATCCAGCTGATGACTCTGATCGACATTAGCCATCTGTTTGATGTGTTGCTCACGCAACTCACCACCGCTCATGGAAATCTTAATGATTTGTTTAGCCGCAAGCAGGCCTGTTCTGGTTTTTTGAAAGAGACTGGCTGATCTGGCTGTCTGTTTGAGTTTAGAGTGCTGGCTTTTGTTTAAGGTATCATTTATAAGCTGGCGATTTTTCAGATATCGGGTACTAGTCGTGCCAAAAACCACCCCACCGCTGAATAACAATATTTGAACTAGCATGGCAGGAAGTCCGGAATATAATGGAATATTCTACTGTCACAAGCACCGCTATATTGGGTTAAACAAATATTATTATCCTTTTTTTCCATGGTTTATCCTTTATCATGAATGCTATATATAATAAAACACGGAAGCTGTTAAGTACACTCTATATTTTATGTCGCATATAATACCTTGATTTTTTTTAACCTGGATTAATAAAAAGATCTTTGACACCTGTTATTATTCTATAAGTCATAAATTCAGATCAGGGGGGGATGATCCCCGTCATCGTTCTTGCGTTATATTGGACGTATGATATATTGAATTTGTGTTATATAAAAACCACTAAATCAAGATGAGGAGAACTAATAATGGCTTCTAAAAAAATGACTTCTGAAAGAATGACTACTGCTCTGGCCGGTTCGTTTATTGTAGGCAGTTTGCTGTTAGCCTATTTTACCAGCCCTTACTGGCTGTTATTAACTGCATTTGTAGGTTTAAACCTGTTTCAGTCATCATTTACAGGATTTTGTCCTGCAACAATGATCTTTGAGAAAATGGGATTTAAATCCTGCTCTGAGGCGGCTTAATCACAGCTGTTTGCCCGTTTTGAAAAACGGGCATCCTCTTTCCCTGATTATTACCAGAATTTTTTTGCGAAACATCATCATGTGAGCTGATTGCTCCAGCAATACACTATCTGACTGTACAGCAAGTTCTGTCTTGAGTATTGTATCCAGAACTAACAACAGGGCAGGTATTTAGAAACTCAGCTCTGAACTATAATTATAT
>Ga0256831_1000717_pt1 | contig 17487 bp, 15 predicted proteins | sample 132544metaG_FD_189087 | JGI IMG/M metagenome (GOLD analysis project Ga0256831, IMG submission 189087) | Hydrothermal vent microbial communities from Lau Basin, Pacific Ocean - 132-544 | ecosystem: Environmental > Aquatic > Marine > Hydrothermal vents | place: Pacific Ocean: Lau Basin | collected...
CTATACGATAGCAACTGAATACTAAACACCCTGATGGTATCGGCATTATAAAGGAGGTCAGCATAAACCCCAAACTTCTTTTCCTCTTTATTAATTACAATTCCCTGCCTGACCACTTTCAAGTTTGTAAAAATCAGGTTCTCGCCCTGACCGTACGAAGGCATGTTCAATTTAAAGGATTTACCGGCTTTTTTAGACACCTTAAACTCTTGAAAGCAGACTACATCAGGCTTTTGCTGCTCAATAAGATTTTTAACAGCCTTCATGGTAGCGTTTTTATTCTTTCGTCCCAGCTGCTGAAAGTTACGAACATTGTAGCTCATCACCTTCAAACCTTTTTGACTATCAGGTACTTTATCAGGAAACAGCTGAAAGTAACGGTGTAACATGGGATAACCGGCCAACACAAGTATCAGCGACAACAAAGCAAGCCTCCGTTTTACAAAAATCCACAAAAAAACAAAACCAAGGTTAAGGTACAATAAAATGGGATAACTCAATCCCAAAAAGGCAAACAGGCTAACACGGTTAGGGTTTATAAAGGGCGACAGGTAAGCACCTGCCAATAAAAAAGCAGCAAGCAGGTTGAGTGTCCATAGTAGTTTAATAAATAGTTTCCGCATCGAAATAGTTCAGTTAATTTTTGCTCGACCTGAACAGCAGGTCTTTTTCGGCTTTGGAAAGGCTTGCATATCCCGATCTGGCAATTTTATCTAAAATCTTATCCACTTCATGTTGTGAGGCAGCACGTTTTTTACTGTACTCTTCATCATTCATAGGGCGCCCTGACGAAGGCCGTGAGGTATCAAAACCTTTGTATTTGGCTCTTTTTCCAAACGCCGGCATTTTTATATTCTCGAAAACAGAAAAAATATTGTTTCCTCGGCGAAGCATCAAACCGTACGCAAATCCCCACAACGCACCACCAAGATGAGCAATATGTCCGCCCGGGTTACTACTTTGTATGCTTAGCATATCAATAACTACAAAAGCAATGGCAAGATATTTCATTTTTACCCTCCCAAATAAAAAGAGGTGCACCACATAATCGGGCACATAGGTTGAAATGGCAATAAAAATGGCCAAAACCGATGCCGAAGCACCCAGTGCATAAGCTCCTTGCCTGATGGCATCAAAAGCCGGAAAAATATTAAAGGCGGCAACAAAAAAGAGTGCCCCCGCCAATCCTCCGGCAATATAGGTCAACAAAAGCTTTTTCTGACTCAGGTACTCCAAAAACAGGATGCTACCAAAGTAAAGCATAATCATATTTACAAGCAGGTGAAAGAACCCTTCGTGCAGAAACATGTAAGTAAATATAGTCCAGGGTTTTACCAAAAGTTCATTGATGTCTGAAGGAACGGCAAGCCAGGCTACAGCCGGATTGATTCCGGTATATCCCAACAGCCACAAAAAAACATTAATCAGGGTAACCGCCACAAATACAGCCGTATTAATGAGCAGTAACCGCGACATATAATTCCTGCTAAAGAATATTTTTTTTAACTCCTCTCCCCTGTTCATTCCGGGTTGTTGATAGTAGCCTCTCATATTATTTTTTCTGCATGCATATCAAAAAACTTACCAATTTTTGTTTTACAAATATTACGTAAAATTTTGTCAGGTAGTATATAACGTGCCCTTCTTTTTCCAATATAAAAGTATCAGATAACCGAAAAGCATGCCTCCGAGATGGGCAAAATGTGCCACGTTGTCACCAGGACGGTTATAAATACCGGAAAACAGTTCGGCGGCCCCGTAAAATATTACAAACCATTTGGCTTTTACCGGAATGGCAAAATAGACATAAATAAGCGAGTTCGGAAACATCATCCCGAAGGCAAGCAGCAAGCCGAAAATTGCTCCCGATGCACCAACCACAACATGTTGATCAAGAAAATAGGCTTTATACTCCGACAAAAAAGTAACTATTTTCTGAGCTGCAAGATTATTATGCGGGTTCATTTCAAACGCTTTTACATTATCCTGAAACTGCAAAAAATCGCTCCATATTGCTCCCGAATATTGTCCAACCACAAACCGGTGCTGCGATATGAGCGCTGAAAGATTACCCATGGATGGGTCTTCTATTACATTGTTTATCAGGCTTAACTGTGGCGAAAGCGAAAAAGATATCCAAACGATGTAAGTTAAACCGGCACCTATACCTGTTATGGTATAAAAAATTAGAAACCGTTTAGGCCCCCAAACATTTTCGATAACATTACCAAACATCCACAGGGCAAACATGTTAAAGAGGATGTGTGTAAAACCCCCATGCATAAACATGTAGGTAATAAATTGCCAGGCTCTAAAATCACTTGCACCCGGATAATGAAGCCCCAAAATGGCGGTTAAATCAATACCGGCTTTTTGCAAGGTTATCATTGCAACAAACACAAGCGTATTGATAATAAGCAGATTTTTTACAACCGGTGTAAGCATTCGAAACCCGGCAGGACGATATTGCGACATATTATTTTCCTTTTTCTTTTAAATATTTTTCTAATTCGGCTAACGGCACTATGGCGACAATATTGCTACCATCGGGAGCCACCTCCGGAACAGCACAGGCAAAAAGGCTGTCAAAAATAGAAGCCATTTCGGGCGATGTAAGCACCGTGCCCGGTTTAACAGCCATACGTGCAGCAAGCGATTTTGCCAGCGCAGTATTTATATCGGCATTAAGGTTGCCTGTTTTTTTCTTCTCCGATTCGATAATTTTTTCCAAAACACCCTCTAACTCCGACTCTTTCATCCCTTCGGGGATACCCTGAAATACAAAGCCGTTGTTTCCAATAACATCAAAGGTAAAACCCGACAAGGTTAACGGCTCTTTAAGTGCCCGCATTATTTCGGCATCCACGGGTGGAAATTGCAAGGTAACCGGAAACAGTTGCTGCTGCGATATCGCCTGTTTATTTTCAAGGCTGTAAAGAAACTGCTCGTACAAAATACGCTCGTGTGCCTTTTGCTGGTCAATCAGCATCAACCCCGAACGGACATTGGTTAATATATACCTGTTACGAACCTGAAAAAATTTATTGTCATCAATTTTGTTGGTTTCTTCTTCCTCGTGTTCAACCGTTAGCTGAGAGGCATCATTTTCGGTGTTATCCGATGACTGAAAGAATTTTTCCCAGTTTTTATCGCCTTTAGGAGCAGGCGGCCTATAGGTACTTTCTCCCTGTTGGCTTGAACTTCCGGCAAAAGGGTTGTAATCGGGATTAATTTTAATTTCAGGCTGTTTTACCTCGCCGGAAGGATTAACAAACATGGCATCAATGGCAGGATCCTTATCAAAGTCAATGACAGGAGTTAGATTATGCCTGCCTATGGATTGTTTAACAGCCGATTGCAACACGGCATACACATATCTGGCATCCTGAAAGTTAACTTCTGTTTTGGTGGGGTGTATATTGATGTCGATGTCAGCAGGGTCGATTCCTATATTGATAAAATACGATGCATAGGTGTTGGCCGGCAGCAGGTCGGCAAAGGCATTTTCGACGGCATGATGCAAATAGGGATGTTTGATAAACCTGCCGTTGACAAAAAAATATTGCTCGCCACGGGTTTTACGTGCAAACTCGGGTTTTACAATAAACCCGTTAATATCAATTCGCGAGGCCTTTTGTTCAATAGGTAGCAACCGTTCGTTATAAATATTTCCGAAAATATTGACAATACGAGCCTTTTGAGCACTTTTGGGCAACCTGAAGACGGGTTTTTCGTTGTGGGTCATGCTAAAAGCAATCTTAGGGTTAACCAATGCCACCCGGGTAAACTCTTCGATGATATGCCTTGTTTCAACGGTATTTGATTTCAGAAAATTACGGCGTGCAGGCACGTTGAAAAAGAGGTTTTTAACGGCAATACTTGTTCCCGGTTTACAAGGACAAGGTTCCTGACTTTTCACCTCCGAGCCTTCAACTATCAGGCAGGTACCCAACTCATCACCTACAGGTTTCGATTTCATTTCCACCTGTGCAATGGCAGCAATGGAGGCCAATGCTTCACCCCTGAAGCCCATGGTTCTGATGGCAAACAGGTCGTCGGCTTTTCTTATTTTTGAGGTGGCATGACGTTCAAAACTCATGCGGGCATCCATGGCGCTCATGCCGCAACCGTTGTCGATAACCTGAATAAGGGTTTTTCCGGCCTCTTTAACAAACAGGTCTATGGCAGTAGCTCCGGCATCTACCGCATTCTCCAACAGCTCTTTAACGGCTGAGGCAGGACGTTGTATCACCTCGCCGGCAGCTATTTGGTTGGCAACTGAATCAGGGAGTAGTTTAATGATATCCGACATAATGCTATAAATCCTTCTATTTTACTTTTCCAACACCAAAAATCATTAACAATTTGTCGATAAAATCGGTAAAGAAAATCAAATAAACGCCCCCTAAGATGAGGGTGGCATAAACTAAAAAAGATATTCTTTTTGAGATACCAAAACTCTGAAACTCGCCCTCCTCCTGCTCTCCTCTCCATCGCCTGCGCATTTTCATCCGCAGCTCTTCATCGCGCGAAACAGCCTCTTCGTAACCCATTTCGGCACGACGTTTCCGCATTCGTTCCAGCTCAGGATCGTGATAACGAGCCACAATATGAAACCGTTTTGGTTTGGGAGTTTTAAAAATTACAAATCTCATTTTTCAGCTATTTAATGCAAAGATAAAGGAATAAACCGTTACATGCTTCAAAACCGTAAAATCGGTAGCAATATATTTTTTATTACCTTTATGGCTTAAAATAGCTACCGCAAAATTACTACCATGGAAATTACCAATCGTTTTTTACTTTCGGGAGACAATATCACCCGGCTTAGTTGTCCTAAAAACAAAATAAAATTCAAAGCCGGTTTACCCGATACCATTGTAATTCATTACACGGCAGGGCGCAGTGCCGAATCATCGGCAAGCTATCTTGCCCGCGATGATGTGGGTGCTTCCGCTCATATTGTTATTGGTCGCGAAGGAGAGATTTACCAGCTTGTTCCTTTCGATACCATTGCCTGGCATGCCGGAAAAAGCGCTTACGGCGGGCGAACCATGCTCAACCAATATGCCATTGGTATCGAGCTTGATAATGCAGGGGTGCTTACTAAAATCGGTAATGAGTATCAGGCGTGGTTTGGGGCAAAATATCAGGCCGATGATGTGATGTATGCCACCCATCGTAACGAAACATCGCCGCGCTATTGGCACACCTATACCGAAAAGCAGATTGATGTATGCAGTGAAGTTTGCCGGCTGCTTATTGAAAAATTTTCCGTTAAAACCATTGTGGGGCACGAAGAGATTGCACCCGGCAGAAAACAAGACCCGGGTCCCGCTTTTCCGCTGGATCAATTCCGCGAACAACTTTTGCTTAAAAATGAAACCGATGAACCCAACCTGATGGATGCACAGGGAGAGGTAACGGCAAGTTTACTAAATATTAGAGCCGGCGCCGGCATATCTTTCGAAAAAATTGCCAAGCCTTTGGTGGCCGGAACAAAAGTTACCGTACTTGAAGAACGTGAAGGATGGTTTAGGGTGCAAACGGTTGTTGAAGGATGGGTTAGCAAATCACATATAACCATTAAATAGATGAACCGCTTTTTAATTTTGGTACTTATTGCAGGAGCAACGTTTCTGTTAATCCTGTTTGCCGTCAGGCCCGACCTGATTAGCAACATCTGGTTGTGGTTTGTGGGACTTGCCGGGGTAATTGTGAAACTTTTTCAGTGGCTGACCGGTTATTTTAAAAAGCTGTTAAACCCGCCGCAAGACAATAAAAGTGTCATTGCCGGCACAAGTGTTACAGAAACCAAACATCAGGAAACCGTTACAGAAAATGATACCTTTGAGGGCGTAACCCTTTACCTGCTGCGGTATTACGATGATGGCAAAACAACAGTGGGATTGTTGCTTGTAAATCATAAATTTTACTGCTATACCCTCGAAGATACTTATCACAAACAAAAAATTGCCGGCGAAACACGTATTCCTGCAGGCACCTATGCCATCAGGTTCAGAAAAGAGGAAACCCCCTTTACCAAAACCATGCGCCAACGGTATCCGGGGTGGTTTACCTGGCATTTGCAGTTGCAAGAGGTACCCTGTTTTGACTCAATCTATATTCACAATGGGGGCGACCATACCGACACCGAAGGGTGTATTTTGGTTTCCGACCGGTTAACCATTGGCGAAGGAAACACTACCTTAACCCACTCGCGCGAAACCTTTAAGCGGCTCTACCGCTGGCTTTCGGAAAAACTATACGACAACATCCCCGTAAGGATTGTTGTAAAAGATGAAAATTGGATGAATAATTTAAAGTAACCTGTTATGGAACTAAACAGAATATCGAAATCGATTAAAGAGAAAAAATTTTTAAACCGGCTGTTTATAGGCCTTATGTGCCTTTTGGAGTTGATTTTGCTGGGAGCCATTGCGCATATTGTGGTGCAGTTTGTTAAAAATCCCGGCGACCAGCTTTACAACCTTACGGCCTTGGGGTTGATGATACTTTGGTTTGGCATTTTGGTGGCCTATTATGCCTGGGCGGTCTATTTTTACAACATCAACCTGGGGCTTACCAACGAAGACTGGGCTGAAATTCGTGAAAAGCGGCTTCATACGCCCGAAATTACCGATGGCATCCCCACCGAAAACCCCAATATCAACGAAACACTGGGGCTACCCAAAGGGACAGTTCGCGGCTCGCTGGCACTTACCCTGATGGTGGCCGCCATGGCCATGACCATTGCCGCGCTTGGTATGGACAGCACGGTTAAAGAAAATACCCTTATTGTTGATAATTTCGATTTTATTAAAACCGCCTTCCTGATGATGATTGCCTTTTATTTCGGCCACAAATCGCTGGAACTTATCGGATACAAAAGCAAGCATGTTTACGGGGCAGAAGATAAAGAGAAGAAAGAAAACCGGCAAAGCATGATGACACCGGCTCCTCCGCCCTCGGTGAATGACATTTCAAGAGTTAAAGAGGTGCTTAAAAAAGGTGCTTTTACACCGGACGACAGCAATCAACCGGAACCGGATAAAGATGATTTTAACAATCCCGGAGCTGTGATGTAAGATGAAAAAAACACTCTTCATATCGTTGCTTTTGTTGCTGGTGTTTTCTGCATGTCAGCGAAACAAGCGTTACCTCGTGGTGAGCAAAATAAAAAGTACCGCCAAACTTGCCACCACCGAAACGGTGATTAACAAGGTCATCATCGGACAGAAAAAGAAAAGCCTGTTCGGATTGGTACGGCTTGGCAGTGCCGAGTTTGTTGCCTATTCGCAAGCTACGGTTAAAACGGGCATCGACCTGACAAAATTAAAACGCAACGATATTAAAATTGACGGCAATGTTATTGAATTGAATCTGCCTCCGGTGGAGGTGCTCGATTTTTCGTATCCCTTTAGCAGCTATGTGATGGATACCGTACTTTCCGACAACGACATCTTTAATAAAATTGATGTTATCGACCAGGAAAACTATTACCGGATGGCTGAAAACGATATCCGCCAGCAGCTCAAGTACATGGGCATTGTGGAGCAAACCAAAGAAAACACGCGGAAACTGCTGGAAGGGCTGTTAACCAATCTTGGTTACAAAGAGGTTTATATAACGTTTGCCGACACTAACGATTTGATACAACAGGTTAACATCAATCAATAGCATCATGGGAAATTTATACACAAAAGGAGCTTCGTTGATACTGCAAATAATTTTTGTGGTGGCGCTGGTGCTGGTGTTTGCATGGTTCGACCCGTTTGACCTGTTAACCCCAACAAAACTAACGCTAAAAGACACACCCGTTCAGGTTGAAAGCATCAAAGAGATTGGTCAGTTGATTTCGGCTGAGTATTACGGAGAGGTGATTTCATCGCTACAGGAAATTGTTAACCAAAAAGATTACAACACCGCTCAGCATTTCGATTCGGTGGTAAATGATTTGCATGAGGAGTTTAAAAATGCCATCCTCGATTTTTCCACCGAAAAGATTAATGGCAGTGCTGTTGGCATTTACCGGGCTTTTGCCGATGAATACCCTGACATTGTGAACAATCAGCAGTTTGGCTCGTACCTTTATTATATTAACGAGAAAATCAGGAACAAAAATTACAACGTAAAGGAAACCGGGAAACTGTTAAGTGGTTCAAAAGCGCACCGGCTAATTAAGCGGCTTTATAAAAACAGTTTGAGGTGGCGCGAAAAGTTTCTTGCCATAAAAACCAACCAGTTTAAACAGGTTCATCGTGAAGTGTCGGCCAAAAAGCTTAAAAAGGATTTCCGTCACAGCCGGCTGGTAATCGTGGGGAGAGGATGGGTAAAGGCCGGATTCGATTTTCACAGGTTTTCAAACCGGAACTTCAGGTATGATGCCACCTATCAACGGATTCATTTTATCGGATTGCAACCCGAAATCCTCAGTGCCACCATCAATCCGTGGTTTATTCCCGAAAAGGGAGTTGAAGGGTTCGAATTTCTGGTTGCCGGGCGGGGCGCCAGGTTCAAACCGAAATACACCAATATGGTTAAGCAGCGCTGCCTTGATAAATTGCAACAACAGGCGCTTGAAAAGCAGATATTGTTAAAAGCCAAAGAAAATGCCGAACATAACCTGAAAGGCTTTTTTTCTATTTTGCTTAACACCGACATCAAAGGGGTTTATTTTCATACCAATTACCTCAATTATACCTCCAACGTGCTGTTGCGGGATTCGATTGTTACCAACGAAGAGCTGTTTTCCATCGACTCGGCCATCACCTATTATTATCGCAGCTACGATGACGAGAACAAACAGGAAACCATTGCCGGTTTTATCAGCCTGATGAAAAACCATAAAGCTTCGGTTTATGGAGTTGATATCAGGCTAAACAATTACAGTAACAGGTTATTTAACATTCTGATGGACAGGCGGGTTGATTCGGCGGAAATTGCTTTGGCAAATACCCCTGCCACAAACTCATTAACCGATACGCTTTGGTACAGCAACCTTTTCGGGAGTCGTTATTTTAACAAGGAAAAGGATACCCTGACCATTGCTCAACGCATGAAAATCGACAGTGCCTTCCATGCTGAACTTAAATCGAGTTACACCGATTTTTGTTCCGACCTGCAAAAACTTATCAAGGTTTTAAAGGTGGATGTTGACAGTAGCAATACTTTGAGGTGTTTTTAAAGGAAAGTCATTACAGCTTACGGAATTCCCATATACTTATGGCTTTGAAGCGAGATTCGCCATTGTGGATGCTGCATAACATAGTTGGTAAGCGTTTCCATAATCTCTTTTGAAACACTCCATTCGGGTTGTAAAAACAGAATACAATCGCTGTTAACCTTTTTGGCATTACGCTCGGCCCACCTTAAATCGGCAGGTTTTTGAATAATTACTTTCAGCTCGTTGGCACGGGTAAAATTTTCCTCTAACGGAGGCGAAAACTGTTTTGGCGACAAACATATCCAGTCCCAGGCACCGCTCAAATGATTTACCCCCGATGTTTCGACCATGGTGCGAACACCCCTTTTATGAAGTTCGGTGGTGAGATAATCCAATGGATAGTTTGATGGCTCGCCCCCGGTTATCACAACAGTTTTGGCAGGAGCAGCGGCCACATCATTGATAATAGGGTCAACTTCCACCGGAGGAAACAAATCGGCATTCCACGACTCTTTGCTGTCGCACCAGCTGCATCCCACATCGCAACCGCCAATACGCAAAAACCAGGCGGCTTTTCCCATGTTATAGCCCTCTCCCTGCAAGGTGTAAAATGTTTCCATAACAGGCAGTTTGCGGCCACCCTCAAAAAGATCGTTTGTTGCTGACATTACTTCTTTATAAACGTTTTTGAAACAGCTTTGTTATCGCTGTTTATCAACTTAATGGTATAAACTCCCGCCGGCATCTTGTAGGTTTTTAAACCAATAATAAGATTGCCCTTTTTACGTTTTAACACACTCTTTTTTATTTGTAACAACCTGCCGGTTGAGTCGTACAGCAGCAGTCTATACTGTCCATCGGGAATACCGGTTACATTCAAATTAATTTTAGACCCTTCAACCGGATTGGGGCTGACAACAAAATCAAATTTATCGCCACCATTTTTAATTACAACAGATGGTTGGCTGCCAGTCCATTTACCCGTATTAAAGGCATAGGCACTTTGGTTGCCAAGCCGTGTGCGCTCAGAGCTGAGTATCGCTTTTTTTCCGTTCACGTAAGCAAACCCTTCTGTTTGGGTGGTCATAATGTTGGGCATGTCGATGCGGCGTTTGTTTCCGCTAAAAAACCGGTGCCCTTTAAAGTCGAACAGCAGCCAGGTAAAAGGAACCCACGACTGGTTTGTATATCCGAGCAAAACCACTTCTCCCTCCTTTGGGTTGTAGTCGGCAGCAGTAACAAGGCCGGCAACATTAAACGAATCGACCAAAGCGGCGGCATAATCGCCCGGCTCTTTGGGCAGGGCATAAACTCTTGTTTTTTGATCCTGCCAATCCTTTGAAAAAAGATAGAGCGAATCGTCAACGGCCATTACCGCTTCGCAATCGAAATTGTTATAACGGCGTTTGGTAATTTTTTTATCCGGCTGGTCAGGGTAGTAAAAGTTGATTATAGATGCCTGCACGGTTGCATCGCCTTGCTCAGGAATATCACTTTTTTTTATTTTATAAATTTTTAAATCTTTACGATTACCCGAGTTATTGCCAAAATCGCCCACATACACAAAAAGGCTGTCGTCGGTCATGTCTTCCCAGTCGATATTGGTGGCATTTCCAATTCTGATTCGTTGGATAATGGTACCATCGGCAGTGTCAATTTTATAAATCACCGGTTCGCCGCCACTGTCGTTTAACGTCCACAAACCGTTGTTAAAAAAGGCAAGGCCTGATGTTTCATCAATCTCTTCAGGCAATACGTATAACAGTTTCGGTGTGAATAGGGTGATGTTGTATGAGCAGCTGCCATCGTTAATGGTGGCATCGGGATTAAAATTGTTGGCTTGCGGGTCGGTACAGCCTGTTGTCTGGCCAACAGATACAAGGGATAGGCTTGCCAGGAGCCACAGAAAAAAAAGCTTGATTTTCATCTGTTTGTAATTTTTATTTTCATTAATAGCAGCTTTATCATCTTCTTCAATATCTACTTGGACACTATGTCTAAGTTTTTGTCCAAGTTTATTAATTCAAACATTATTATCACCATCTGCCCGGACACTATCTCTATCTTTATGTCCAAGTTAATCAGGGTTTATTGCAACATATCTATAATTAGGCGATGTTTTTGCCAAGCCATTATCTCCAATAAGACCAAGTTTGAGCATTTTAGCAAGATGTCTTTGAGCCTTTTTATAACCATAATCAAAATGAGTTGCATATCCTCTTGTACTTACCTCTCCTTCCAACCTTATCCATTCATACCCTTTTACTTCTTCGTCATTTAACTCCTCAATACCACTGGTGGCCGATATCTCTCTAACCACATCAATAGTTCTTGGGAATGTCACAACAACATTAATTCCATCAAAATCAATAATTGGCAATGGAAGTTCATATTTTTCACGTAATGATTTAAAAGTATCCATTCCCAGAGCAGATTCTTCCATATATTCCATTTCGTTAAATATGAAGGCTAATTTTTTATTGCGGCTATAAGATGTTGCAGAAAAGTTTTTCATGGCTTCTATTGTAATCGGAGGAACGGGCTTGCCCGGGCTTTTTACTATTATCCTGTCAGAATAAACATCTAACTGAATTTTTGCACCTTCTTTTGCGTAATCGCGATGAACAATGGCATTAATAATTGCTTCTCTAATTACTAGTATTGGAAATGAGCGGATTTGTTTTGCTTTAAAATTAGAGCGATCTATACTAGCCGGGAGTACTTTCTTTAGCCAATTTTCAACCTTATCAGGAACTAACACTAATGCGTCCTTAAAAGTCTCTGTTCCAGTCTCTCCATTTCCATAATACACTTTTGCTTTTATTGCAGCCTGCGGGAACTTATTTCTGGGATTATTCCCAAATAATAAGATTGCATTGCCAGTTGGTAAATATTCATTCTGATTTGCATCGAACTCCAACAATTCCATCTCTTTTAATTCTTGTAGAAATTCTTTTGATTTTGGTTTATAGTTTCTTTTTGATTCAGTAATGAATTTTTGGAGAGCAATAGTTGAAAGACTATTTAAATTAGTTTCGGCAGCATATTTATTTAAATATGCCGATGGTTTTTCTTTCTTAGTTTTTGCTTCATTATTTTTTATCTTAGCCCATTTCATAAATTCTTTATTAACATCTTCTATTTCTTTATGAAATTCTGGCGCGAACTGGTGGACTTTTATACCATTTTCTTCCATATGGTCAATACCTCCATGGTCAACAGTTGGATTTTTGTCTTCAATACCAAACCATATTTCTGAAATGCGTGCATTTACAATTCTCTCAGAGCAAGAAATTTTAGGAGCGTTCCTTGCACCGGGGGCACAAGGCTCAAGAGTAGCAAACAGCCAACAATCCGTCAAATCTTGATGTCTGTGTTTTTTGTCAAGTAAAGTATATTCTGCATGGTCACCCTCTCTAAGTTCCCCTCTATATGCTGTATCATAAGAACCATCAGGAAAAACTAACACGGCACCAACGTAAGGACTAGGTTTATCATTGTTTCTTTCTTCAATTGATTTTTTCATAACCTCCACAGCAATCCGCATATATTCTTTTGGGTCTTTGCGCTTATTTTTTTCTTCCATTATATTTATTTTCTATTCATAAATAATTTTCAATTGCTGTCAATCTTATCTTTGCATTACCTCCCGTATAAATATTAAAAACATGCCTTAACAAACAACCTCCATCAGCCGTAATATTCCGACTTGTAGGCTTTAAGTGTGTTGTTAAGCAACGAGGCGATGGTCATGGGACCTACGCCACCGGGAACAGGTGTTATGTATGACGCTTTCTTTTTAACCTCCTCAAAGTCAACATCACCCACCAGTTTATATCCTTTTTTAGCGGTTTTGTCTTCAAGGCGATGTATGCCCACATCAATAACCACGGCACCCTCTTTCACCATGTCGGCTTTAACAAACTCGGGGCTGCCAATGGCAGCAATTAAAATATCGGCATTGCGGGTAATTTCCTTCAGGTTTTGCGTTTTGCTGTGGCACAGGGTTACCGTTGCATTGCCGGGATTGGTTTTTTTCGACATTAAAATACTCATGGGTGAACCAACGATGTTTGAACGTCCCAGCACCACACAGTTTTTCCCTTCGGTATCAATTTTATAGTAACGAAGTATTTCCATAATTCCGGCAGGGGTTGCCGACACAAAACCGGGTTGCCCGATGGCCATTTTGCCTACATTAACGGGATTAAACCCATCCACATCTTTTGAAGGTTTGATGCGCTCAATCACTTTGTCTTCGTTGATATGTTTTGGCAAAGGCAGCTGAACAATAAATCCTGAGATTTCAGGGTCGCGATTTAAGAAATCAATCACATCCAGCAGCTCTTTTTCGGTGGTTTCTTCGGGGTATCTGTAAACCGATGAAACCATACCCACACTGCGTGCCGCTTTTTCTTTGCTAACCACATAGGTTTCGCTGGCCGGATCGTTGCCCACAATTACAGCTGCAAGATGAGGGCCGTCTTCACCTCTGTCAACCATTTCGGCAACCTCTTTTTTTATGGATTCCTTTAAGGCTTTAGCTACCAATTTACCATCTAAAATTTGGCCTCTTTTATTCGTTTTTGCCATGAGATTATTTTTTATTGTGTGAGCACTCAATATACTTGTTTTAAGTTATTTATTTGAACTACTGGTAAAATATTATCATTAGGTTAATTTTAAACAGGTTCAATATACTAACCCGGCACAAAGCCGTCAACCACTTCCTACAGAATGACAAATAAGGAGTTTCTTTTACCTCCGCCCCTTCATCATTCTCATCATATTTTTTCCACCGCCGGTGGTTAGTTTTTTCATCACCTTGCTGGTTTCGGCGAACTGCTTGATTAACCGGTTCACCTCCTGAATATTGCTGCCACTGCCATTGGCAATTCGCTTACGGCGCGAACCGTTTAACAGTTTTGGGTTGGCGCGCTCTTCGGGGGTCATGGAATAAATAATGGCTTCTATTCCTTTAAAAGCATCATCGTCAATGTCCATATCTTTAACCGCTTTGCCCATTCCCGGAATCATGCCCATCAAATCTTTGATGTTACCCATCTTTTTGATTTGCTTTATCTGTTTAAGGAAATCGTTAAAGTCAAACTGGTTTTTGGCAATTTTCTTTTGCAGTTTCCGGGCTTCTTCATCATCAAACTGCTCCTGCGCTTTTTCTACCAGCGTAACAATGTCGCCCATGCCGAGAATACGGTCGGCCATACGGCTTGGATGGAACAGGTCAAGGGCTTCCATTTTTTCGCCAATACCCACAAACTTAATGGGTTTGTCAACAACAGCTTTGATGGTTAGCGCGGCACCACCACGGGTATCGCCATCAAGTTTGGTAAGCACAACACCATCGAAGTCGAGCCTGTCGTTAAAGGCCTTCGCCGTATTAACGGCATCCTGTCCGGTCATTGAGTCAACAACAAACAAAATTTCCTGTGGGTCGATGGCTTTTTTGATGGCGGCAATTTCGTTCATCATCTCCTCATCCACAGCCAAACGTCCGGCGGTATCAACAATAACAACGTTGTTTCCGTTTTGTTTGGCATGTTTTACAGCCTTTTTGGCAATTTCAACGGGATTTTTGTTTTCGGGTTCGGAAAAGACCTCCACATTCACCTGTTCTCCCAAAACCTTCAACTGGTCGATAGCTGCGGGACGGTAAACGTCGCCTGCAACCAACAACGGGTTTTTAGTTTTCTTCGATTTCAGGTAGTTGGCCAGTTTTGCCGAAAAGGTGGTTTTACCGGAGCCTTGCAAACCGGCAATAAGGATAACTGCGGGACTTCCCTTCAGATTGATTCCTACGTTTTCGCCACCCATCAAATCGGCCAACTCGTCGTGAACAATTTTCACCATCAGCTCACCGGGTTTGACAGCGGTAAGCACCTTGGAACCCAGTGCCTTTTCCTTTACACGTGCGGTAAACTCTTTGGCAATTTTATAGCTTACGTCGGCCTCTATTAAAGCTTTACGAATCTCTTTAACGGATTCGGCAACGTTAATCTCGGTAATTCTTCCCTGGCCTTTTAATATCTTAAACGACTTGTCAAGCCTTTCATTTAAACCTTCAAACATAGTTGTATTCTATTTCAAATTTCAGGATGCAAAAGTAATAAAAAAAGGGGGTCGAAAATAAGACCTAAAACAGATATATAATATTGGACTCTTACGGGAATGGACAGGAAAAATTGGCAGCTAATATCAGTCGTGTGAATGTTCTGAATGAGCTACGACAAACCTATTTTTCATCCACGAATTTCATGCCTGCCGGAAAAGGTAGAGATTTCACGAATTAGATCCACAGGCTGATCCGAATTTACCCACTCATAACGAATAGGCGTGCCCGAACGGATAATCCAGATTACATATTACAAAGATATTACTCCGGGATAAACCCCAAATTCTCCTCCAATAATTATCGAAGCTATCAGAAGTATGAAGGTGAGTGCCAATATTGTAAAAATTTGCTCATTAGCAACAAGGTAATGAAAGAAATAAACAATTGATTACAAATAGATAAGGCCAACACACAGCAAAAGAGTTAAAGAATTATACAACAATAATGTTGTTTTTAAGTTTATATTCAACACCTACATTTGTTGTAAATGAAAAAATATTAAACAAAAGACACTCCATTGATTATCTTGAGGATGTGATAGTTGAAGAGCTTAAAAAACAATGAATAAAACATATCTCGTAATATTAGTATTGCTTTTATTTTCTTGTACCAAAGAAATTGAAATTAATATACCGGAAGATCAACATAAACTTGTTGTATATTCAACAATAGTTCCTCTTACGTTTCCAAGGCCAAAAGATCTTGGTATTGTATTACAAAGTAGTAAACATATATTTGACACCACAACGAGTATAATTGACGATGCACAAGTATTATATTATGAGAATATGATTTTAAAGGATACATTGAAATATGCAGATAGTATTAATACTTATGTTATTTCAGAGTCGATGAGTGATTATCCTATTGCAGGTAATACTTATTCAATTAAAATTATTAATAAAGGATATGATACCGTTACGGCAAGTACAACAATCCCTTCCAAGGTTAATATTACAGATACAGTTATAACTCCAATAGCTTATTTTGACGAAACAGGTAGTGTATTCTCTGAAATTTCAATTACGTTTACCGACCCTGCAAATGAAACTAATTATTATGAATTAGCAGTATCAGACATAGCTTTTTCTTATGATACCCCTTCAGATTATTATGAATTATCAACTAATGATAAAATCATTACTTCAGAAAGCTATTACCCATCATTAATGCGATTTGATGTCCATAAACCCAAATATCTGTTATTTACAGATAAGGAAATTAATGGTAAAGAACATACTCTTAATGTTTACTACACACCACCACAAAAAGAAAGTGACAAAAGATATATTTCTGCTCATTATATCAGCATCCATTTACGCAACGTTACCGAAGAGTATTATAAGTTTAAGACAACAATGATACAACAATTGTATAGTAGGCAGGAAGATATTTTGTATGGTATGGGAGAGCCATTGGATGTTGAATCAAATATAAGAAATGGATATGGTCTTTTTGCGGGTTTTAATAATGATATTGTTTCACTTCATATTAATAAGCAAGTTATAAGTGAATAATGAGAAAAAGTCTGATAATTATAGCGTTAATATTTGCCAGCATTTCATTGTTTGCGCAAAACAATGTAACAATAAGTGGTTTTATTTATGATAAATTAACTGGAGAGGTATTAATTGGTGCAACAATATATGAGAAAAATACCAAAACCGGAACTATTGCAAATGAATATGGATTTTATAGTTTAACAGTTAAAACTAACGACAGTTTAGAAATATTTATATCATTTTTAGGGTATCAACCATTAAACCTTAAAATACCACAAAAACATAAAAAGCAATTGGATTTTTATTTAATACCGGGTATAACATTAGGTACTGTAACCGTTTCTGCCACAAAGGAAGAAAATATTGTAACACGTCCCGAAACAGGGGTTGTTCGTTTACCAATGAAAACAATAAAAACGCTACCAAATTTATTTGGTGAAGTAGATATAATAAAAGCATATCAATTAACGCCGGGTGTTCAATCCGGTGGCGAAGCAAAAAGTAATCTTTATGTAAGAGGGGGAAGCCCCGACCAAAATCTTATATTATTAGATGACGTGCCTTTATATTATGTTGCTCATTTTGGTGGTTTTCTTTCAGTTTTTAATGCAGATGCAATAAATGACGTAAAATTGATAAAAGGTGGTTTTCCTGCCCATTACGGTAGCCGTTTGTCATCTGTTTTAGAT
>Ga0256831_1000718_pt1 | contig 17487 bp, 16 predicted proteins | sample 132544metaG_FD_189087 | JGI IMG/M metagenome (GOLD analysis project Ga0256831, IMG submission 189087) | Hydrothermal vent microbial communities from Lau Basin, Pacific Ocean - 132-544 | ecosystem: Environmental > Aquatic > Marine > Hydrothermal vents | place: Pacific Ocean: Lau Basin | collected...
GGTGACCAGCTTTTGTCAGGTCGTAAGCGGCGGAAAGTCCGGCAATGCCGGCGCCGATAATCGCGATTTTACTCATAACCACCTATTTTACAACATTTGAGCCCGATAGGACACTCCGAAAATGGCGTCCAATCGGGCCCTGATAATCAGGCTGGGATCTGTCGTTGATCAGATTTGGGGAATTTCAAGAAATCCCGCTGGCGGCGGGCCCTCTCCTTCCATGTACAGCAACAGTTCCTCGCGCGTCTTTTCATAGAGGGCAATGATGTCTTCATCCTCGCCTTTGAACTGCATGACGCCCTGGGTGGAGCAGGCCTGACAGCCGCGCATAAATTTGTAGCTGCCGCTATAGCATTTCAGACAGCTATTGATGCGAATCATCATCAAAATAAATGCGAGAGCGTCAGGATCGGTTTCGGGCAGTTTAGAGACCCGTTCAACCAGCTCCGCCCACTTTTCGCCACGCAGATCTTTCAGTTTGGGGATAACCGTATAGGGAAACAGGATTTCAGCTTTGGGGTACATGGGCGAGATCATCGGTGCATGATGCGCTAAACAGAGATGGTCCCCATTTTGCGCATCATGCTGAGCGAAAAAGATTTAGCGTTTCAACTGATCAGGGGATCAGGAAGGATTCTTCGGGAGCCAGCACAATACATCCGGCATCGGCTTCTTTGATCACCCGATCCTGAAATGCCTTGACGTCTGTCTCGATATAGGGCCAGGTGTTGTAGTGGATGGGCAGAACTGTCACGGGCCGAATGAGATCAACGGCTTTGATCGCATCGTCCGGCCCCATGGTGAAGTTGTCGCCAATGGGCAAAATGGCCAGATCGACATTGTCTTCGGCCAGGAATTTCATGTCGTAGGTGAGAGCCGTATCGCCCGCGAAGTAGACTGTCTTGCCACTGTTGAGCTTGAGCAGAAAACCGCCGGGATTGCCGCCATAAGCGCCATCGGGCAGGGAGGAGCCATGATGAGCGATGGTCATCTTACAGCGTCCAAAGGGGAATGTATTGCCGCCGCCGATATGGAGGGGGTGCAAATTCTCAAGGCCCTGGTTCCCCAGCCAGTTGACGATCTCGAAGTTGGCGATGACCAGAGCGCCAGTGCGTTTGGCAATGGCGACCGTATCGCCGACATGATCGCCGTGGCCGTGAGAAACAAGGATGAAATCGGCCTTAACGTCATCCGGGCCGATTTTTGCGGCGGGGTTGCCGGTGAAGAAGGGATCAATAAGGATGTTGTAGCCATCACTTTCGATGCTGACGGTGGCATGGCCATGATAGGTGACCTTGACAGGATGAACAGCCATTGTTTCACCTCCTGATGGTGGGAAAAGAGAATGGGAAACTTTTTTACGCTCTGTCACTCTTTATTATACCGCATGTCGACAAGGTGGCGTTGCAGCATCGCCTATAAAGAAAGCCGCGCCCGCTCGGAGAGCGACAGCCCGGCTTTCAGGAAGTCGTTTCGGCAACGCCCGAAGGGCGTTTTTTATCACAGAGAACGGACGAAGACGTTCACAAGGCGGCCTGTTTGACGTTTACGCTTCAGAGGCGTCGGGCTTTTTATCCGCCTTGGCCTTGGCCGCAGCAGCGGCAGCCGCTTTTTTGGCTTTCGCCTCGGCGGCCTTCTTGGCTCTGGCGCGCTTGCGTTCTTCCTTGATCCGTTTTGCCTCCTGTTCTTCCTCCCAGGCTGCCGGGTAGAGAGCGGCGTAGTAGCTGGTGGGCACCGAAAGCTCTTCGAGATCCAGAATCAGACTGGGGAAACGGTCATAAACCGCCAGCTCATAATCATGATTCATCTTGATTGAATCGAAGGGGCAGAATTCAGCGCACAGGCCGCAGCTCATGCAGATGCTGGCGTCTACGTAGAATTCTTTGGGACGAGGAATGGGCTTGCCCGCCTTGGTCTGATCTCGTACAATCCAGATGCACTGGGAAGGACAGACCTTGCTGCAAATGCCGCAGGCGGTGCAGCGTTGTTTGCCGGTGTCCTCTTCATACACCAGCATAGGAATAAAGCGGAAGTTTTCAGGAAGCTGGCGCTTTTCTTCAGGGTATTGAATCGTGAAAAGGCCCTTCACCTCTGGCGGTTGTTGCAGCACCTTGCCGGAGGGGGTGTCGAGGGAATTGATGTAGCGGCTGGGAACCTTCGCAAGATCATCGGTGTAAGTGGTGAGGGTGCGTTTGAGAGTGATGCCCAGGCCACGGATAATGCCACTTCCGAACATAGAATTGCGTCCTATGAGATGGGAATGGAAAGGATAATCAATAATTGGTGGTTGATGATTAAAGATCGGCCATCGACCAATTGAGCGAATCTTTGCCTTTTATCTTTTTAATCATCAAGTCTGCTGTTAGCGGTCAGTTTCGCCCAAAACGATGTCGATGGCGCCAAGGATGATGATAAGGTCGGCGACTTTGTAGCCAATGGACATGTGTTCCAGGGCGTTGATGTTGATGTAGGAGGGCGCCCGCACATGATAACGCCAGGGATTGTCACTGCCATCGGAGACGACATAGAAGCCAAGCTCGCCCTTGGGCGCTTCCACGGCGCCATAAGCATCGCCTTTGGGCGCCCGGAAGGAGTAGGCGGGCTTTTTGTTCATGATGGGGCCTTCGGGGATCTGGTCCAACGCCTGCTTGAGGATGCGGATGGACTGGCGAACCTCGCCCAGACGCACCAGATAGCGGGCGTATACATCGCAGCCATCGTTGGTGACGATGTCCCAATCGAAGCGATCGTAGATGCTGTAGGGACGGGCTTTGCGCACATCGTAGGGCACGCCCGAGCCGCGAATCATGGGGCCGGACATGCTGGTGGCGATGGCGTCCTCGGGCGAGAGATAGCCGACGCCGATGGTGCGCTCCATCAGGATTTCGCTCTCGGTGAGATAGCGGTCGAATTCATCCACCTTGGCGGGCAGCCGGTTGAAAACCAGTTCTCGGGCGGTCTTCAGCCAGTCGTCGGTGACATCGCGCCGCACGCCGCCAAAGCGCATATAATTGCACATCATGCGGCTGCCGGAAGCGGCCTCGAACAAATCCAGAATCAATTCACGTTCTTCGATGGTATACAGAGCCGGGGTGTAAAAAGCGCCCAGGTCGTTGAGCAAAAAGCCGATGGTCCACAGATGGTTCTGTACGCGGGTCAGCTCCGCCATGATCACCCGCAGGTACTCGGCCCGCTCGGGCGGCACAGCTTTTTCCCCCAGCATTTTTTCCACCGTAATCACATAGCCCAAATTATTGGACATGCTGGAGAGATAATCCAGACGATCGGTGAAGGGGATGTTCATAATCCAGGTGTTGCGCTCGCCGATCTTTTCGTGATTGCGGTGCAGATAGCCCATCTCGGGCTCCAGCCCCACCACCGTCTCGCCATCCAGGGCGGCGATCATGCGGAACACGCCATGGGTGGAGGGATGCTGCGGGCCCATATTGACCACGATGACGTCCGTATCGATTTTCTCGCCGCTTTCAGGCATGGGGCGCTGGTGAATCTTGGGCAGAGGCGGCGCAGGGGGAACGAAGCCGACAGGATCCCAGCCCTGGGGATAATTGACGTTATCGCCCCAGGGAGCCCGATCTTCGCTCCAGCGATAATGTCCTTCGGGCCAACGACTGTGGAAAGGCTTGTGATCATCCTCGTAATAAGCCTCTTTCCAATCTTTGCGCATGGGATGGCCGTGAAAACCCTCCCACAGCAAAATGCGGCGCAGCCGGGGATGCCCCTTGAATTTGATGCCGAACAGATCCCAAGCTTCCCGCTCCTGCAAATCTGCGCCCGGCCACACAAGAATGACGCTGGGGAGTTCAGGGTTATCTTCGGGGAGGCGCACTTTCAGCACGACGCCCTCGCCGCCTTTTTGGGTGTTGAAGAGATGGTAAACCACCTCGAAACGGTCTGCGGCGGTGCGGTCCGGGTAGCCAAGATAATCAACGGCCTGTAATGAGGACAGATAATCGAAGCCCTCCTCATTGCGAAGATAAAGGGCGAAATCAACCAGTTTGTCTTTGTTGACGACGATGCCGGAATCATCGGCATCCAGCACAGCGCCAGGCACGGCGTCGGCGTAAGGCAAGGTTTTGACAGCGACGGTTTCTTCAGCCATTAGTTCGTCTCCTCAGCAACAGTCTCGGTCGCCAGCGTGAAGCGACGGATTTCCTCCGCCCGCTCCGGATCAAAGATATCAGGCCCTAACTGAGGGATGGGGATAATTTGGGGGGTTGTTTTGCGATACCACGGTACGGACTTGATCGATTGCTTGGCGATTTTCTCCTGTAATTTCATCAATCCGTAAAGCAAAGCTTCGGGCGTGGGCGGGCAACCGGGCACATATACATCCACCGGGATAATTTTATCGACGCCCGAGACCACATTGTAGCCATCTTTGAAGGGGCCGCCGCTGGTGGCGCAGGCGCCCATGGCCAACACATAGCGGGGCTCAGCCATTTGATTGTAGAGCCGGGCGATGGTGGGGGCCATCTTTTTGGTGACTGTGCCGGAGACGATCATCAGGTCCGCCTGACGCGGTGAAGGCCGCATGACCTCCATCCCGAAACGGGAGATGTCATAGCGGCCCGCAGCAGTGCTAATCATCTCGATGGCGCAACAAGCCAAACCAAAAAACATGGGCCACAAACTATTTTTGCGACTCCAGTTGTACAAAAAATCCACGGTTGTCAAAAAGACATTGTTTTTGACTTCTTCAGGAACTTGATTGTCGTTTGCCATACCCTTTTATTCCTTTTTGGGATTGGTAGCGTGAGGGCGATAAAGGCCTTGGAGAGTGCATGACTGCAAGTCTTGGTTGGCGCCCGCGCAACCTGTTCAGTGGTCATGCTATCGTAGCATGTCACCGGGAAAAGTGCTTTGATGAGGCTTTATGACGCAAGCACGCTGATTATAACAGTCCATAAAGACGGGTGTCAAGGTGATATAACCTACAGTTTGTCCGTGGTCAAAAGTTCTGGGGCCGCCGGGCCTGCATCCAGTCGTTTTCCCATAATTGGCGCAAGACGTTTTTCAACCCTGACGCCGGTTTTCATTTTTGTGCGCTTTCCAGTACACTTCTGCTGTAACATCCTCGCCCATTTCCCTCCCTCTGTCATCGCGCCCCTCATGTTTTCTCCCGGCGACACTTTTGGTCTTTATCGCATCGAGCGCGAAATAGACCGCGGCGGCATGGCCATTGTCTATCTGGCCCGCCACCAGTGGTTGGATCGTCCTGTCGCGCTCAAGGTGCTGCAACCTCATTTGCAACAAGATGAGGAGGTTGTCGCGCGCTTTTTGGTGGAGGCTCGCGCCGCAGCCCGCCTGGAGCATCCCAATATCGTGGCGGTCTACGATGCGGGCGTGGTGGATGGCGTGCATTATATGGCCATGGAATATGTCGAGGGAGAAACCCTGGCCGATGTGCTGGCCCGGATGGATGGCCCGCTTCCTGCAGATTTTGTCGTCAGCGTCACCAGTCAAGTGGCCTCCGCGCTGGATTACGCCCATCGCCGCGGCGTGGTGCATCGCGATATCAAACCCAGCAATATCCTGGTGCAGGAAAATGGCAAGGTGCTCCTGACCGATTTCGGCATCGCCCATGCGGTAGGCTTTCATTCACCGGAACAAAAGGCTTCCGTGTTGGGAACGCCGGAGTATATGTCGCCTGAGCAGGCCATGGGCAAACAGGTGGATGGGCGCAGCGATGTGTACAGCCTGGGCGTTGTGGTCTACCACATGCTCACCGGACGTCCGCCTTTCACGGGGGAAAATTACCGGGAGATCCTTGCTGCGCACGTCAATCAGCCCCTGCCCGATCCGCGGACGTTGAACCCGGCGCTGCCGCCGGACGTCACCGACGTATTGTATCGGGCCACAGCAAAAGACCCCGAGCAGCGCTATCCCACGGCTGGCTCCTTCGCGAAGGCCCTGCGCCGCGTCTTGCGTCCCGCCCACGCGGCCCCTCTCGTTGCTGTCAGAAAAAAGGCGCCGGTTTGGTTTTATGCACTGATCGGCGCGCTGTTGGGCCTCGCCGCCCTATCGCTGGCAGGCTGGTTTCTGTTACAGGGCAATGCATCCAGCGGGCCGCCTACGGCGCCGCCTGCGGCCACCGCCACCTCCAAGAGCGTCGCTGCCGTTCCCACCACCACCGTCAGACCGCCTCTGCCCGCGACATCGACCGCTACCGAAACGCCCACTGCCACCGCTTCTCCCACATCGTCGCCCACGCTGACTCCCAGCGCCACGCCCACTTTCACGCCGTCGCCCACGCCGGATTATCCGCCTCGCATCGCCTATGTGTCCGATCGCACCGGCGCTCCACAGATTTTCCTTATCGGCAGCGATGGCGCCAATGACACGCAGCTCACATTCGATGGCCGCAATGAGCATCCCTTCTGGTCCGCGGATGGCGGCTTCATCTACTTTATCAGCGATCGCGGCAGCGGGCCCGGCCTGTGGGCCATGCGCGCCGATGGCAGCGATCAGCAAGAAGTCCTGAACGTGCCCGGCAGCGCCGGTTATGCGCTCAGCCCTAATGGCGAGCATGTGGCTTATCTGCAACCGGGGCAAGGCGTCACCAAACTGTTCCTGGATGGTCTGCTCTGGGCTGAATTGCCGGGGCGGCACATCACCTATCAATGGTCGCCCGACAGCCGCCACATCGTCCTGGAGATCAGCGACGCCAAGGTCATTGGCGTGATGGACATTACCAGCTCCGATTTGATGCAGATCACCGATTCTGGCTACGCCAGTTGGAATCCGGGCTGGGCGCCCGACAGCCAATCGGTGGTTTTCGCCTCCACCAAGGATGGCAACGCCGGCATCTACACCGCCAGCAGCATCATTCCCGGCAACATGCTGCGCCTGACGCCGCTGGACGCCTGGTCTCAGACGCCCAGTTGGTCGCCTGATGGCAGTCTCATCGCCCACATTACCGGCGAGGGCGGCGGACAATGGGGACTTTACACCGTTGATTCAGCCGGAGCCAATCGCAGACGGCTCTTCACGCCCGTCTTTTCCGAGGCCCCGGCCGCCTGGTCCAGCGACAGCCAGCAGTTGGCCTTCGTCATTACCGACGAAGATGAAGAGATCGCCCTGATTCACCGGGACGGCTCCGGTTTTCTGCGCCTGACAAACAACAATGCCCGGGATTGGGATCCCGCCTGGGAACCGCGCTGAGAGCGTTTCAACTCGATGCGTCGGCAGTCTGCAAGGCCCGCTGCAAGTCATAATGGGGATGATCGCGCGGGATATCGCTTTCGTGCTGGGCGATCAGCCAGCAGGTGAGCTCCGAACATCCGGCTGCTTCCGCCCATTCCGCTCCGATTCGCGCATGTTCCGCCAGAATGTAAAAAGGGCGCCGCCAGCTATCAGGCGCGGCCGGGGCGGATAGCCGACGCCACTGGCCCGGAGCCAGCTTTTTCAGCACCACTTTCAGAGTTCGCTGCCATACAGCCAGCCTGGCCGCGGCCTTGCCGCAATCATGGAGCAGTCCGGCCGTTAGTAGATCGTTCTGCTCATAGCCAGCCTCGCGCAGCCAGTGATACACTCGCAAACTGTGTGTGCGGTCTGCGGCGCTCATGCGACGAAATAACGCCAGCGCCGCAGGTGGGAGAACCTCCGCCGCGGGCCCGTCATCCACCTTGCGAAAGGGCGCGATCAGACCATCAACGCCGCGATACAGGCGCTGACGAATGGGCGAGGGGCGTTGTTTCGGGCCGTCGTTCATGATTTGCCATTATAACATGTTTTTCGCCATCAGTAAGCGCTCCAGAATTGGAATCAGCAATTTCAATATGCGCCTAATTGTAACTGCATAAGGTAGTTGACCCCAATCGTCCTCTTTTGCCACGAAGACACGGCGGAAACGAAGACACGAAGTTATTCGAAAAAGATTTTATCCGTATTTCTTCCTATCCGCGTCGAGTGAGCAGGGCTACGTTAGCAGTTACGCCTAATTTTTAAATTTGGAATTGCTGACAAAAATGGCTGTACTGAAAAAACCTTCAACACGGAGGCACAGAGCGCACGGAGGAAGAAAAAGGTGAGATTTGGAGGGAAATTTCTCTGTGAACTACCACTATTTTCTCCGTGTCCTCCGTGTCTCCGTGGTGAAATGACCTTTTTGCAGTGAAGCCAAAAATAGATGCAGAAGTCAGTCCAGATCCATAGTCGCCCGGCGCATCGTGATTGATCTTTGGAGCGTCCGCCCCTGAAAGGGTATAATCTAGTTTCGAATTACGCGTTTTTCTAACGCGCATCCCCAAAAATAAAGGCCATCGTGGAACCAAAAGAAAAAATCCGTTGCAGTGTCTGCATCACTGCTTATAATGAAGAATCGAATATCGGCAAAATCCTGGATGCGATGATCAACCAGCACCTCCACGAGGTGTCGATCACGGAGATCATCGTAGTCGCCAGCGCCTGCACCGATAACACTGTTCCTATCATCAAGGATGTTATGGCGCAGGAGCCGCGGGTCAAGCTCATCGAGCAGGAACGCCGCCTGGGCAAAACCGCAGCCATCAACGAATTTCTGAAGGTGGCGCAGGAGGATATCTGCGTGCTGGAAAGCGGCGACACCTTGCCGCACGAATCTGCCGTGGAGCACATGGTGCGGATGTTCCGGGACCCCAATGTGGGGATGACGGGCGCGCACAAGGTGCCGGTGAACACGCCCGATCATCTGGCCAGCCTGTTCACCTATCTGCGGCTGCAATTGGAGCACGAGCTGAGTCTCGATATCCCCCGCCTGGGCGAGATGATCGCGTTCCGGAAGGTGTTTGACCAGATTCCGCCCGATGTGGCCATGGATGAAGCGTTTGTCGAGGCGTTCATGGTCAAGCGGGGGATGGAGGTGCGCTACGCGCCCGACGCCGTGGTGTACAATACCGGGCCCACCACCATCGGCGATTTCGTGCGCCAGCGACGCCGCAATCACGCCGGACATCTTTATCTCAAACACAAGTATGGATACAAGGTCAGCAGCCTGCGCAAACGCAAGGTGGCGTGGATCGCCACCAAGCAGGTGGCCCGGGCCATCTGGGGCGTCTTCCAGCTCATCTATGTGCTGGGCATGCTGGCGGTGCTGGAAGCCTGGGCCCGGTTCATGGGCTGGTACGATTTCGCTATCAAAAAAGAAAAGCACGTGGTCTGGGACATGGCCTGGAGCCAGAAGGCCGACGTCGCCTCGGAGAAAGAAAAATCCCGTCAGTTGACTGAGGACGCCAATGTGATAGATCCTATGGCCTCTGTCACCGTCGCCAGCCATAAGACGCAGGGGTAGGGCGGTGAGTAGGGAACAGTTGCCAGTAAACAGTAAGCAGCTAGCAGTGCTGGAGGCGAAGCGGCGCTCGCCTTTTCGGTCTTCCGTCCCCCGCTCCCGGCGCATGTTTCCCCTGGCGCCTTTGCATGAGACCTATTTCCCCTCGGTCGGAGGACAGTGGTGAAGGGCAAATACACCAACGCCCTGATCCGGGGCGGCATCAGTCTGGCGCTGATTCTTTTCGTACTCTGGCGCTTTCAGGGGAGGCTGACTGAGGTCTGGCAGATGCTGGCGTCGGCCAATTTATGGTGGGTGTTGGTGAGCGTCTTGCTGTTCTGGACAGCGATGCTGATCAATGCCTTCAAGTGGTGGACGTTGCTGCGGGCGCAAGCTATCAAAGCGCCTTTCCTGGCGATGGCCAATTTCACATTCGTGGGCTTTTTCTTCAACAACATCCTGCCCGCCAACATCGGCGGTGATGTGATGCGGGGCTACGGCCTGGCAAAATACACCGAGGAGAATGCGGGCGCAGCCGCTTCGGTGGTGCTGGATCGACTGATCGGACTCTCAGCCTACATGAGCGTGGCCGCGGTTTCGGCGCTGGCGGTGGTCTTTCTCACCAATCGTTCCGATCTCTGGCCCCTGGCCGCGGTGGCTGTTCTGGCCCTGTTGGCGCTGATCACCATCGGCGCCTTTCTCATTAGTCGCCGCATCAGCCGCTTCGTGAGCCGACTGCTGCACCGCGGCATTCTGGAAAAGATGGCTGTCATCTGGGATTCTCTGGCTGCGGCTTTCGAGCTTTACCGTTTTCAATATAAAACGCTGGCGTTCGCTTTTCTCATCGGTCTTACGGGCATTGCCACCACCTCGATGGTGAATTATGCGCTTTCGCTGGCCCTGGGCGGCAGCATCCCCCTGGTGGATATTTTTCTGTTCACGCCCCTCATCGCTCTGGTGCTCATCATCCCTATCTCTATCGGCGGCCTGGGTCTGAGTCAGGCAGCGTATCCCTTCTTTTATGGATTGGTGGGCGTGCCGGGCGAGCTGGCCCTGGCCCTAAGCCTGTTTGTGCAAGCCGTGCAGCTTTTTTGTAGTCTGCCGGGCGGGGTGTTGTGGTTGTTGTGGAAGAAAGACGCGGGCGAGGGGAAAACGGCCTAGTACACGAAGGCCGAAATGATTGTATGGTTTGCTTTGAAAATAGAACACGGATGAACACAGAAAAACACGGATAATTCAAAAAATCTGTGACCGAAGGCCGTGTCAGTCCGTGTCCTCATCTTTCATCGGTGTCGGCGCGGGCTTGCCCGCCGTCGGACAGCTATGATAATGCGCCGCGTCGGATGTGCGATCCGGCGCACTTTTCCCGTTTAACCCGCCGGATTGCGAATTCGGCTGGACGCATGCGCAAGCAGCTCACTATTCAACGACTTACGACTCCTTGTACTAGTAGAACGGTTATGCCGCCGCCACAGCCGCCCGCATGACTGCAATGGGCGCGGGTTGGCCCGTCCAGAGCTCCCAGGCCCGCGCCCCCTGGCGCACGAGCATGCCCAGCCCATTATGCGCCCGCGCGCCCGCGGCCTCGGCCTGGGCCATGAGCCGGGTGTGACGGGGATTGTACACCAGGTCATACACCATCTGTTTCGGAAGAAAGGGAAGATCGTCGGGCCAGGGGGAGGCGTTGATGCGCGGAACCATGCCCACGGGCGTGCAGTTGACGATGAGCCGGGCGGAAGGAGCCAGATCAGCCAGTTCGGGCCAGGCGTGGGCGGAGAGTGGGTTCGCATCGGGCAGATGCGGGGCCAGTGAGGAGACCAATGCTTGCGCCTGTTCGGGCCTGCGGGCCAGCACCCGGGTGGGGATGTCGCGCTCTGCCAGGGCGTAGGCCACGGCCCGGGCCGATCCCCCCGCACCCAGCACCAGCGCGGCGCTGGCCTTCAGATCATCCAGCGGTGCGCCCAGCGCCTCCAAATCCCTCAAAAAGCCGAAGGCGTCGGTGTTGGCGCCCACCAGCGTCCCGTCCTCCTTGACGATGATGGTGTTGACCGCGCCGATGGCCCGCGCTTCGGGCGTGAGTTCATCCAAAAAAGGCATCACCGCCTGCTTGTGGGGCACGGTGACATTGGCCCCGCGGAAGCCCAGCGCCCGCAGGCCCGCCACCGCTTCGCCCACCCGGTCAGGATGCACCGGCAGCAGCGCATAATAGCCGTCGAGGCCCGATGCGCGAAAGGCGGCGTTGTGCATGGCGGGCGATTTGGAATGGCTTACGGGCCAGCCGATAAGACCGGTGAGAAGCATGAACTTACTCCTCGAACCCAAACCGCCAGGCCCGATCATTCATGGGCAGGTCTTCCAGCCGGGCCTGGCGCAGGCTCGCGAAGCGAGGCAACTGCTCGGCCAGCGAGTCGCCGCCCAATTTCTCTATCAGGGCGTCGGCCAACACGATGGCGAGCATGGCCTCGCCCACGACCACGGCCCGCGGCACGGCGTTGAAGTCGGAGCGTTCGTAGGTGGTGGGCTCCGGCTCGCCCGTGGCCAGGTTCACCGATTGGCGGGGATTGAGCACGGTGCTGATGGGCTTCATCGCCGCCCGCACCACCAGCGGCTCGCCCGTGGTGATGCCTCCCTCCAGGCCGCCGGCGCGATTGGTCTTGCGGATAAGGTTGCTCCCCTCATCCAGGAAAATCTCATCATGCACCTCTGAGCCGAACATGGCCGCGTTCTCGAAGCCGGGTCCGATCTCGACGCCCTTGATAGCGTGAATGGAGCCTACAGCGGCCATGATCCGGGCCGAGAGACGGCGATCCCAGTGCACATGACTGCCCAGGCCCGCGGGCAGGCCCAGGGCGATAATCTCGATCACGCCGCCGATGGTGTCCTTACGTTGCATGGTCTCGGCCACAATTTCTCGCATGGCCGCCACCGCGTCCAGGTCGGGACAGCGCAGGTCATTGCTCTCGGCCAGTTCAAAACGTTCGTCATAGGGCATGTCATCAGAGATGCGGGCCTGCACCGGCCCGATGGCCCGCACATAGCCCTGCACCCGAATGCCGAACTGGGCCAGATATTGCTTGCAGACCGCGCCCACGGCCACCCGGGCCGCGGTCTCGCGGGCGCTGGCCCGCTCCAGGGCCAGACGCAGCTCCCCATAGCCATATTTGACCGCGGCGGTGAGATCGGCGTGACCGGGCCGGGGCGTCGTCATGGGCGGGATGTCGCGATCCCGCCAGTTTTTCCAGTCCTTGTTGGGGATGTGCAGAGCGATGGGGCCGCCGGTGGTTTGTCCGGCCATGACGCCGGCGGTGATGCGGGCCGCATCTTTTTCGATGGCCATGCGCCCGCCCGCGCCGTAGGATTTCTGACGGCGGACCAGGTCCTGGCGGATGAGATCGGCGTCGATGGGCACGCCCGCGGGCATGCCTTCGAGGATGGCGGTGAGTTGCGGGCCGTGGCTTTCGCCCGCTGTGAGAAAGCGAATGGGCATGGTTTGGGGTCAGTAATCAGATAGAGAAATTGAATTCAGTTGATCCTTCATTTTATTTTTTGTTAGAATGAAGGTGTTGACATTCCACGTTGCATCTATTTTACCAGAGATGAAACGATTACGTCATTGGAAGATTGAACAAGCTGTTCCCCGGTTTCAAAAGCAGGAAATTTCACTGGCGCGGGCGGCAGAAGAAGCGGGGTTGTCGTTGTATGAAATGATGGATGAGCTACAACGTCGTGGCATTGCGCTGGATCAAACCACGCCGGAAGATGCCCGGAATGAGATCAAGGCGCTCTTGGAGCAGATGGTAATTTAACCTATCAATTTCGCGGAAAGCCATTCCCCTGATTTCTGAAAAATCATTTGCCGCAATAGAATACTTCGAATAAGCGGGGCGGGCAAGATATTACGAAACACCAGTAGCCAGAAAATTTTTGCGAATATATCGCCAATCAACACCCAAGTTAGGGTGATTACGGGCATTGCTAGCGCTGGTGCGTGAACATTTTTCATCCAAGTCAAAACAACAAAGAGTGGCGCGAACATCCACAGAATTGTCAAGAAAAATAATGACCAACGCGCAAGCCGTAATTGACGTCTGGACCATCCTCGCGGTTTCCCATTGATCGTTAATTGATGGACTCTCCCGCTTATCCGCATCCTTTCTTCAAAACAAATTCTTTCATCTTCTGGCAACCAGTCATATTGGGGCCAATCGATCATATAATCGAAGCGGTCGATGAACATAGATTTTATTGCATCAACAAAATTGTTAGAACAGCGCTTGTTGTATTGTTCGTCAACGAGATACGACAGCATTCGTTCAGCTAGATCGGGCTTGAATCGATTGATGTCAAACGGATTGAACACTTGGACATCCGCCTCAATCCGTTTTGGGTGGGACATTTGCTTGAGCTCGCCATGAGTTCTTCCAATTGCAAATATCTTGTGCTCATGCGTACTGTATGCTATTAAGATCGGGACGCGTTTTGAAACGCCCCAATCAGGCAATTGAATAACTAATTGTTCCGCAGTTACATTCACAGTGACCTTGATCTTCACTGAGTCACCCCATTGGCGACAGCAGACTGCCAGAGATCAGAGAGCTTGGTTCCTGGATGATTTCGTCGGACATTTGAATACATAGCTCGGTCGCGGCGGCATCCTCGGGCGTCACTCCTTCGTCCACCAGCCCCCAGGGAATGCTCCACTGTCCGGCCAGGGAGTGGCCCGGGGCCTGGCGAATGAACAGCACTTTCTCGCCCTGCAAGATGACAGCGCCCACGCACACCGCCATCTTGGGCGGCCATGTAGAGGTTTCAGCGGAAGTCATTATTTTTCTGAGATGCTGACATAAATGTAAGATGGGAATCGCGTCTCCTCCCTCCGCCCATCCGGAGCGGGAAAGGAGCACAAGGAGGGGACTTGCGCCTCGAGCGCCCGCGTTCACTCGGCCAGCGCCGCAACGAAAAGGGGAGTTATTTTTAGGCGCTCACTTACTATATCCTATAATTTCATCTTTTCCAAAGCGGAAAATCCACACTTAAAACTTGACTGACGGTCAGTCGGTATGATAAAGTGATGACAGGAGGATACAGATTATGGTACGCCATGTCAAAGCAGCAGAAGAGAGAAGGCTGGAAATTATCAAGACTTCTGAAAAGTTGTTCAAAGAAAAAGGCTACGACAAAACGTCTGTCGAAGCTATCATCAAGGAGATTGGCGTAGCCAAGGGAACCTTTTACTATTATTTCAAATCCAAAGAAGAGGTTCTGGAAGCGATTGTCGATCGCACACTGGATCATATTGTGGAAATGGCGGAGGCGGTCGCCAATAATACATCGATGGATGCTTTGACCAAGACGAGGCTCTTGTTATCAAATAGTCGTATAGGCGACGAAACGGCCACAGAGATTATCGAGTTCTTGCATTTGCCGGCCAATAGAGAATTGCATGAAATGACCAACATTCAAACGGTTCTCAGATTATCGCCGATATTGGCCAGAATTGTGAAGCAGGGAAATGAAGAGGGCGTCTTCGATGCAAAACGCCCCCTGGAAACAATTCAACTTCTGCTGACGGGCGGCCAATTTTTACTGGATGGCGGACTGTTCGATTTCAGTCAGAAAGAAATTGCTGAACGACGTGCCGCGTTACAGGCGCTTACAGAAAAAGCATTGGGAGCCAGACCTGGCGCTTTCGATTTTATGAATGAAGCCTTGTCAGAAAAGGGCGCAAGTGAATGAAATGCGGCAAGCTAACCGACGAGGAAGGAACATCCATCCAGGTTTAGAAGCTGTTATGCACTTTGGCCTCGTCAAATCGAGAATTCACAGCATCTGCCCGTGGGATTCGCCACTGATAACGCTGATTCGACAGATTTTCGCGAATTTTTTGGATTGAATAAGGATTTTTTCTGCGAGAATCCGCGATGATCCGATTTTTCAGCGTCATCCGCGGTGAATCGAAAGGCGAATGATATGAAGATGATTAGAATTTGGCAAGAAGTTCATAACAGGCTCTAGATGCAGTCACAAACAAGGAAGAAAAAATGAATACAACGATCAAAAATTACAGGCATCCAGTACTTTTTTATGTGTTGGCCACGATCATCCCCTGGACATTTTGGATAGTTGCAGGGCGCATCAGCCATTTAATCCCCGCCAGCAGCAGAAACGCCCAACTCGCAAGTGCATTGGGTTTGATGGGGCTGGTCAGTCCGATGATAGTTGCTTTTTGGCTGATATCGAGAGACTCGAATTTGAGGAAAGATTTATTGGGCAGAGTGATCAATTTCAAATCAATCAGACCTGTCTACCTGTTTCTGACGCTTTTCCTCATGTTAGGCAGCATCTTGCTTGCGCAAGCGATATCGTTGCTATTTGGTTACAGCGCCTCACAATTTGAGATAACCGGGCATTATACTTTCTCTTCGGGCGTCTTTCCGGTTTGGTTTCTGCTGATTATGGCTCCGGTTATCGAAGAGTTGGCCTGGCACACATATGGCACGGACTGCCTGCGTAACAAGTTCAATTTGTTGATGGCTTCTTTGATATTTGCGTTGTTCTGGGGTGTCTGGCATGTTCCGCTTTCTTTTATCAAGGATTACTACCAAAGCAATCTGGTGGCCTTGGGATGGGGCCACAGCGTTAATTTTTTAGTCAGCATTTTCCCATTTGTTTTGATCATGAATTGGCTCTATTACAAAACAGGGCGAAACATTCTGATTGCGATCATTTTTCACATTACTGCCGGATATTTCAACGAGATATTTGCAACGCATCCTGACACCAAGATCATCCAAACGATCATCTTGCTATTTTTCGCGACCTGGATTGTGTGGCGGGAAAAACAGTTTTTTCTACAGGCATGATACCAATGTCATCTGAAAACAAGCTTCATTGGCAAAGTCTTTAGCCACGCCCGAGCCCGCCCACAGACCAGGCCCGGCAACCCGGCGCCGCCCGGAATGCCGTCGGGCGTTTTTGTCTCACGCAAAGTCGCCAAGGACGCGTCCAAGAAGTAGTTTCCTTTTTGCGGTTGCCGACTGAAGTCGGGCTCTTCAGGCCTGCGGCCACAAAGGCGGCCTTCGCCGCCTGACTGAATCCCGTTGTTGGGTCGCCGGAGGGCGACCTCGCGGCGCGAAGCGCCTAAAGCGCCCGAGTTCACTCGGTCAGTGCCGCAACGAAAGGGGAAGTTATTTTTGGCTGGTCACTAAGCTACCACTTCATCGTTTTTTACAGATCTGGAGCCAAGGAGGTTATCATGTCATCAAGTTTGATCACACGTCCTCTTTCGATGGGAGAACTGCTGGACGCCACATTCCGGATTTATCGCAAGCATTTCTGGAAACTGGTGCTAACTGCCGGGGGACTGATCATCCCCATGAACATCATTTCTGAGGCGTTGGGGTTTGCGCAAAACCGATATTACTTTGGCGGCGGGGTGGAAGCTTTTATGAATGGCGAAACGACAATCCCATTCTGGATTACGGGGTTGCAGGTCATTGTGGGATTCGCAACGCTGTTTATTGCGCTTCTCACCGGAGCGGCCATCATCTGGATGGTAAATCGGATCATCTTTGGCGAAGCGCCGGGCGTGGTGCAAAGTTGGCGGGCAGGCCTGAGATATCTGCTTCCTTATCTTGCAGTGGCGTTACTGCTGGGCCTCGCAGCAGGCATCGGCATGATAGGGCTGATCATCCTGGCCATTATTCCCTGTCTCGGTTTCTTCCTGATGATTGGAGGCGTTGTTTTCTTCTTTTATCTTTATGTGCGGCTGATTCTTTCCCCCATGGCGCTCATCATCGATGACATCGGGCCTATTGACGCCATCAAGGCCGCGTGGCGAGCGTCGAAGGGCGCTTTCTGGCGCATTGCCGGCTATGGTCTTCTCCTGGCGATTTTGGCGTTTGTGTTCTATATAGGCCCGCTTCTGCTCATGGAATACTGGATGCTTTCCAGCGCCGTGAATGCTCCAGAAAGCGTCATCGGCATTGCGACTGCATTGGGATTCGTCATCAACATCATCAATATCCTGTGGACGCCATTGTATATTGCGGCGTTGGTGCTTCTCTACCACGATCTGAAACTGCGCAACCAGCCAGGCGCTGCCATCGAACAGCGCATCGCGGCTTTGGAAGCAGCGCCATTGCCCGCAGCATCACCCGAAACCGCCGCCCCCTCGCAGCCGGGAACAATCGTAACAACTGAGGAGCCTCCAGCGCCGCTGG
>Ga0256831_1000719_pt1 | contig 17467 bp, 7 predicted proteins | sample 132544metaG_FD_189087 | JGI IMG/M metagenome (GOLD analysis project Ga0256831, IMG submission 189087) | Hydrothermal vent microbial communities from Lau Basin, Pacific Ocean - 132-544 | ecosystem: Environmental > Aquatic > Marine > Hydrothermal vents | place: Pacific Ocean: Lau Basin | collected...
CAGCCCAGGGATTTGCATTTAAAGCCCTTTCATTGTACGATAGTCTTAAAATTAATGATTTAGGTATTAGAGGAGAAATATATAGTACAATTGGAAGGAATTTTATTGATAAAAATGAATTTCCTTTATCAAATGAGTTTTTGGACAAAGCAAAAATCGACTTAGAAAAAACTCAATCATCAAAGTTAGGATCCTTATACAGAAATTATGCATTATATTATAGATCTATAAATGATTATAAGGAATCTTTTAAATGGGGTAAAAAGGCATTAGAGTTTGTGGAAAATAACCATATTAAAAACAAAATGGCTAAAGCTCTTATATTTGAAACATTGGGTATGACTTCTGTCTCAATGGGGGAGTATAGAAAAGCATTGATGTATTATTTCAAATCATTGAATGAAAGAAAAAGGATAAAAGCGAAAAATTCATCTATCTCCAATATATACGAAAATATAGCCGGAGCATATGGAAGACTGGGAATGCTTGATTCGGCGTTATATTATATTGATTTAAGCATTGCTAAGACTCATAGTTTGGATAATATAAATGAGTTGAGTAAATATGAAGAGCTAAGAGAAAATGATTTCAATAAGAGTGATATGGTAAGAAAACTTCAGATGAAAGGAAAGTTTCTCAATCGTAAATATAGTATAGGAGAAAATATAGAGTATTTGATTGAATCGGAAAAAAGTTTTTCAATTGCAGATTCACTTGTGAATTTACAAAGAAGAGAGATAATGGATAATGATTCAAAAGTTTTATTGGGAAGTTCTCTTGATACTATCTACAAATATGCTATTGAAAATGCTTTTTTGCTTTGGGAAACCACTGGAGATGACAAATATTTACAAAGAGTTTACCGGTATGTTGGTGAAAACAAGGCACAAGTATTTTCAGAAACAAAAGAAGAACTAGATGCTGTTTGGGAAATTCTGGATGCTGATTTGAGACGAAAATATTTAAAAGTGTCTAATGATTTAAAATCAAATCTATTCCAGAAACAATATGCGGTATTGAAAGATGATTCATTGGCATATCAAATGCTAAATGCAGAATATTTGAATTTGTCGATAGAGAAAGAAAAAATATTTAACGAAATTAAATCTAATTATCCTGATTTTTATCAAAGAATATACGGTAATATTGATGCAAAAACTATTGATGATTTGCAAAAAAAACTTGATGATAATAATGCCATATTGGAATACTATATTGATGGTAAGACATTATTTACTTTTATTATCACAAATCACAATTACACAGCTATAAAGCAAAAAGTTGATATGGATTTAGATTCCATTTTTAATGTTTTTGCTAATGAGTTGACATTGTTTTCAAATATCAGTTTGAAGTTATCAAAACAAATATATCCATTGCTTTTTCCGGACAAACTTATTAAATTACTGGAGGGAAATAAAATAAATAGGCTTATTGTGATAAGGGATAAGAACCTAAATAAAGTACCTTTTGGTGCAATAATGACAGGAGCTGATTTGAGGAAAGATTATTTGATTTTTGATTTTGCTTTTTCTTATTCTTTCAATAATAAACATATCTGGGATTCAAAGGAGATTAAAAAGGAAAAAGAATATGAATTTGAAGGATTTGCTACTAATTACGATAATGAAACTTTAAATCAAATCACTAAAGACACCATTTTTTGGATTGGTTCATTCCCTCCCACACTTAAGCCTCTGAAACTTTCCGTTGAAGAAGTTGAATCCATATCAGAAATGTTCAACTCAAAAGTTTGGGTTAAGGAGGAGGCTAATTATGAAAATTTCATTAGTAATGCTAACAGAAGCAAAATATTGCACTTGTCCTTGCACAGCTTAATAGCTTCCAATAATAACGAACAAAACGGTATGATTTTTCAAAAAACAAATAAAAATAGCAAATTTATTTTAAAATCTTCTGATCTTATAGGCTTGAGGTTGGATAATTGCTTAAGCGTCTTGAGTTCGTGCTATTCTTCTGATGGAAGTGTTGTGACAGGCGAAGGAATCAATAGTCTGGCGCGAAGTTTTTCACTAGCCGGAAGTCCATCGATAATCGCTTCCCAATGGCAGTCATATGAAGGACAAAGCAAGGATATCTTGAAACTATTTTACCGGTTTGTAAAAGATGGAAATCCAAAAGATATCGCTTTGCAAAAAGCAAAGCAAAAATATATCGGTTTAGTAGATGATAAATATATTTCACCGGCTAATTGGGCGAATTTGGTATTATTGGGCGATCCGTCAGTTATTCATTTTGAGAGGTCTAATTGGTGGTATATTAGTATTTCTATTTTCATATTTGTTTTATTGTTTTTAGGGATTGTTCTTAAATCAAAAAGATCATAGCCTGTATTATTATTAAAACAAAAATCAATTCCTCTTTATCCAATCAAAGACCGGGTCGATACCCTTGATGAAGTCGGAATAGCTTAACTCTATTTTTATATCTGGTAATATGGTTTTTATATCATTCTCCGATGCGTTGAAATATTTTGTAGAATAGTTGACTCTTAGTTGTGAAAATGGTAAGTTGAAATGTCTTACTTCACCATAGTGATTTGGCATGCCGCTGGTATTTTCCCCTATTAGGGTGGCATTGGTTAGTTCCATAAAATCGATAGTATTTAGAATTGCAGAAGAAAAGGTTTTTCTTCCAATAGCTACATATAGTTTTCCTTTTTGATTGATCTTTTCTATTTTCGCGAGTTCCTCTATCAATCTTTTTCCTTGCAGAGAGCTGCCTCCGGAATTGAATCTCATATCAAAAATCAGTTTTTCTACCGGTTTATTACGAAGAATATAAAGTATTCTATTTTTGAAAGTTTCAAAGTGAGGCAGATTTTTAACCCTGGATTTATTGCCATATTTTTGTTCAAGTTCCGCACTCCAGCATTTATTGTACTGTATATAATAGATTTTTTCTTTATCAAAATATTTTTCAAGAAATAGATTTCTTTCGTGAAGATAGTTAAATGCTATACCTTTAAATATGACTGTTACCGTATTTTGTTTAGTCATTGGTTCAATTGTTATTTCAGCAGTATCTTTTAAACCGGAAGTCGTTTCAAATTCGATTTTGGGATTATTATCACTTGTGATGTTTAAAAATTGTAATAGCTGCAAACTATTTAGCAATTCCGGAATACTGTTACGTATTGTTGCACTATTATCAACAGTGATGATAGTTGATATTTTTTTAACGATGGTTTTTATATCTATTTCGTTGATACTAGTTATTTTTTTTCCTAGTAAAACCTTATTTTTTTTAGTTGTTTTTAGAATATAGATACCGTCTTTGAACCAATAGGTTTTCAAAGGTAAAACTTTATTTTTATCTATGTATTTTTGCCAATTTATATTGGTATGGCTATCACCAAAACCGGCAATTAATTTTTGCAATTTTACTGCGATTTCAAAATCGGTAAATAGACTTAGTTGATTTTTAACAGAATCTATTTCCTTTTCAAAATCTCCCCTACTTTTTTTAAAGAATAAGTTTTTGTGTTTTTTTGGTAATTGTTTCTGCAAATAGTCGATATCAGATGCCCAATCATCGTTATATTGCTTTTGGATTGTACAAGAAGCAAATAGAATAATTATAAGTGCTAAAAGTGTTTTATTCATTAATTGATAGTTTTTCAAGCTATTTACAAAGCTTTTATACAAAAATAGGGATTTAGTTTTTATTTATTGTAGCGAAAGTGCTATTTTGAGCATTAGATAATAAAGAAAGGGAAAATGAATGCTCCACTCAAGATATTTTTAATTGTTTTTATAACAATAATCAGTTCTTGCTACAAGGATAATATTATTGTTGATAATACGGATATCATTGGTAAAAAATACCCCAAGATTGCGGTTAATGCTGAGATAGTTGGTATATTGCATGATGAAGATGGAAATGAAATTACCGGTTATGCAGGTACGTTTTTAAATGAAGTTTATAGCGCTATCAATTCACCTTTTTATCATTTTAGTGCAGTTGATGCAAATAAAAATGGTAGTTTGTTGGAAGTCGAATACAAACAGAAAAAATATCAATTCTTAGTTAAGCCAATAGGTAACGATATCAACTATTTTAATCATTCTATTATTCTAAATCCTGAGCAAATAGAGAAAACAGCTAATTTAGATATCGATACCAATCTAAGCAGCAACACAACACTTAAAATAGCAGGCAACTCATATTTAATGGATGGCAACCAATATGAAGGTGATGTGATAATTAATACTTTTGTTTCTGATTTGAGTAAACCATTACATTTGGAATCAATTCCCGGTGGTCATATGGCAATTGATTCTGATAGCAATAATGTTTGGCTTGATTACCATAGTATTGTTTATTTGGGAGTGGAGGCAGAAGACAATTCTCCTTTGGCTATCATCAAAGGAAAGGCGAATTTAGCGATTGATAATCCGGATTGTGATGACTGTTCAGCTTGGTATTACGATAACAAAAAACATATTTGGGAAGCTCAAAAATGGGAAGATAATTCTAAAGGGAAAGAATTTGGTATTACAAAATCGGGTTTTTATGCTTTGGCAAAACCTTATGTGTTCAATTTAGTTGAAGGAAATGTTGAAGTAGATGAGAGACCATTGGTAAATCAAGCTGTAGATATTTTGTTTCAAGATAGATTGGTTGATAGGGTTTATACGACAAATAAAGGGCAATGGTTTACTCATTTACCAGTAAATCAAGCATTCAAATACAAAGTTGATATTGATTGCAATGAGGCTTTTGCTAAGAATTTTAGTATCGAAGAAAAAGATGTAAAGATAAATTCAATGGAATTGACTAAAACATCAGTTCCGGTAATTGATATCAGCGGCGTAGTGAGAAACTGCAGTAATGAAAAGATAAATCAGAACTTTCTGAAAGTACTACAAGGAGATGAGGTAAAAACTTATTTTTTTGATTCTCCTGAGATAAGTTTAAAAATCCCTTATTGTTCTGAAAAGATATTAAGAATCCAAAGTGCTGATAATTATTGGGAAGATATAGGTCCGCAACTGGATTATAATGGTACTTCAGGAACTGTTGATATTAAGAGTCTGTATTCCTGCAATCAAATATTACAAGACGGCTATTTCAGTATAAATATTGATGGAAAGGAAAAGCTTTTTAATATCACAGAATCCAAATTACAAGGGGGTAGAACAGAGTTATTGGTCTATGATAGTGAAAATATTGATTTTGAATTTTCACTAAAGTTTAGTGGTCAGGAAGTGAGGAAATATCAGGACAACGAATTGAATATGTATTTTAAAAACCTAAATATTGATTGGACTATTTATAATTTTAATTGCTCAAGTAGTACTACCGGTTGTGGATTTGAAAATTTTGAAATAAGTAGCTATGGTAATAAAAAAGGGGATTGGCTCAAAGGATCATTCGAGGGAGAATTTTGGGTAAAAACGTACAATCCTCTTAAAGTTGAATATAAAACAATAAGAGGGGATTTTTTGGTTAAGAGAAACTTTAAATAATAAAAGATCAGCAAGCTTTTTAGGTTGGGGTATTGCAGATTTACAATAGATGTTTTTTTAGAACCAACCTTTAGAGTTGCACTAATACTATGAAATTGCAAATGAAAATACGTTGACAGAAGTACAGATTATACAATATTGCAAACAAGGGGATTCAAGGGGCTTTAAGTATTTGGTAGATACTTATGCATCGAAGTTGTATGGTATTTGTTTAAGGTATTTAGGTGATGAATTTGAGGCAAATGATGTATTGCAGGAATGTTTTATAAAGATATTTAAAAATATTTCGCTGTATGAACACACAGGGTCATTTGAGGGATGGATTAGCAGAATTGCAGTCAATACTTCACTGATGGCTTTGCGGAAAAGAAAAAATCGTATGAGGTTTTTGGAACCTTTGAAAGAGATTGAGAATGGTTTTATTGATAGTATAGTGGAGAGCGATTTGAATGAAATGGAAATTCTCAGTATGTTGAAAAAGCTTCCCGATCACTATAGAGTCATTTTTAATCTGGCGATAATTGAAGGATATAGCCATTCTGAAATTGCTGAAAAACTGGATATACCGGAGAGTACATCAAGAACAAAATTGACAAGGGCAAGAAAGAAGATGCAAGAGATATACATAAAAGAAATGAAAACGAATCCAATAGATTTGAAAAAAGAAATAAAAAGAACGACATAATGGAACTCAATAATCACGAACAAATTATAAAAGAGAAGATGCAATCTTTTCGTCCGGAACCGGATAAAGATGCCTTGTGGGAATCTTTGAGCCAATACGTTCCGCAAGAGCCACAAAAAAAGAAAAAAAGACTTTGGTTTTTCTTAGTATTTTTATCGTTAACCGGACTGGTAGTATTGTTATTAATGCCGGGCAATCAAAAAAATGAAAAGATCCCCTTTAAAAACAAATCTAATAATACCGGAACAATTAATGAAACAAAGAAAATTGTTGATGGAAAAATTAATAAAGGTATTGCTGAAACCAAAATTGAAACCATTGGAATTAATGCAAAAACAGAAATGCAAAAAAAAGCAAAAAAGTATTCTCATAGCACAATCGAAATATCCAAAAACCCCATAGTTTTTGCGCTAAATAAGGCAAATCAAGAGGAAAATAATGCTTCTAAAAGCCATGAGCAATTTGTAGAAAAAAGCATTGTTTTGAATAATCATAGCCAAATCGAAATGACCAAAAGAGAAAGTATTAATACCCTTGAGAATTTATCAAATAAATTGAATTTGCTATATACCAATGAAGTTGTATCATTAAACCCTACTATTACCATAGAGAATTTTCCTAAGAATAAATATTTGAATTATTTTGCTTGGAATGTTGGAGTTGGAATAGGAAAGGTTGATCATAGTTATGATCCCGGGAATACCGGTAGCGAAGTTTTTACAAAGTATTTTGAAAGTGATACCAAACCGTCTTGGAATATAGATATAGGAATGTCTTATCATTTCGCAAAAAGGGTTTATATATGTTCAGGAATACAATTCGAGCAACTTGTCACCCGTCTTCACCCCAAATGGGATAGAATCAGGGACGAACAAAACCCATATTACAACGGTTTGACCCAAAGAGTTCAAAGTAAATTGGAGTATGAAGCCATAGGGCACAATTACCAAAATGTTCTGGATATTCCGTTGAGCATTGGTTTAAGAACAGTCGAAACAAGAGTGTTGAGCCTTTCGCTTGAAGCAGGATATGTATTGAATATATTTACTTATTCAAAAGGAGTGATTGTAGATGAAAAATTCAAATTGCATTATTATACCAATACATCAGGTAATCCTTATGGAAACTTTGGCGGAGCATGGCTGTTATCAGCAAAATTAGATTATAAGATAAATGATAATGTGGGTTTTTATCTGAATCCGGTATTTTCAAAGAGAAGTATAAACTACGAATTTTCAGGATATAAATTCAAAGAAAAATATAGCAATTTTGACATAAAAGTAGGCATTAGATGCAAGATATAAGTTTTGAGCAGCCGGCAGATTAACTATTTGATTAACGTTTCTATCCGGGATATTTAGTGTGAGTAATATGACTCAATGCCCAAGATAGATCAAAAATTAAACATATGAAACGATTAATACTATTTTTCGCAATCATTTTTACTTCTATATTTACCGATATCTCTGCACAAGATGCGGTGAAAGCCCATTGTGTCTCACCTATGAATATTGAAGTTGTAGATGGAAAAGCGAGACTTCTTGCAAAGGATTTCGACAATGTTAGTTTTGCTTATGATACAGAAGATCTAAGATATACATTCAGTGACATAAAACCGTCACAAGATCCGTTATTTGACAATTTTATCAGCAGTTCTTTCAAGGTATTGGATATTCATGCTGATACTATCTTGTATATCGATATTTATGTTTGGGACAAGGATGAAAATAGTGATAAATGCACAAGTGAGGTACATTTTGTGGATCATGAAAATACCGGCAAAATCTATGGGAATATTGATGTACAAACATTAAGCAATAGCACCGATGGTATTCATGTTGAATTGAATAAGATAAATTATCCTTATTCTAATCAAGAGATATTTCCTTCCAATAATGGAGATTATGCGTTTTCTAATCTGGAATCCGGAACTTATAAACTAAGCCCATATAAAGATGGTAACTATTTTAATGGTATTACTTTCCTTGATATTGTACTTATTCAAAAGCATATTCTTCAGATTAAACAATTTGATAAATTGCGTCAATTTATTGCCGGAGATGTGAGTAATGACAGAAAAGTTGATGTTTTTGATATATATCAATTGGTGAAGCTTATTGTAGGGACTAGCGTGAAATTTAATAGCCATTCTTATAGCTATATGCAAAAGGGATTGTCTTATAGTTCGGCAAAAGAAGCATTTGAAAATGGTTTGGGTACATATTATCCTATTGAAGGAGATAGCAGTAAAATTGATTTTATAGAGATTAAAAAAGGCGATATAAACGGTTCTGCAAGTTATGAAGGCAGAGATGAGCAGACTATGGAAGAATTGGGTATCACAATAGAAGATTTGATACAAGAAGAAAGAAATAATTATAAAAGTATAGAAGCTATTGGAATAACTGATAATAGTGTAGGGGTCAACACTCCAGGCATGAATGTATATCCTGGAGATACGGTTTGTATCCCTATTGTTTTTAGAAATTATGAGGGACTTGTCGCACTACAATTTGCTGTGAAGTGGGATACATCAATGTTGGAATATATCAAAATGAATAAATATTTTGGGTTATTAAGTAATGTCAAAAATAATGAAATTTTCTTATTAGGTAATGGGCGCGGACCTTTTATTACCGATAGTGTAGTAGTTGAGTTATGTTTTAAGGTAGTAGGTAATAATGGCAGCCAAACATCATTGTCTTTCGAAAGTGATAAGGGGTTTGAAAATGCATTTTACAACAGTGAAAATCCGATGAAACCGCAGTATCAGTCAGGAGATATAATAATCGGTAGTGGCTGTATTCCTCATCAGGATATTGAATTGAACCCAAGTACCGGAATAAAAACATTGTATGCCGAAGATTTGTTTTTGGGTGAAAAAGCCGGTGATATTGTTACTGTCAATGGGCAAGATTCTATAACTTTTTCATGTGATGATTTTGGATTAAACTTTGTAACTGTTTCTGTTGCCCGAGAAAATAGCACAATTGATTGTTATATAGAAATCAATGTTTTAAATAATATAAAACCTTTTGCACATTGTAATAATACTATAGAGATTACTCTAAATGATGATTATTTTTACGAATTAACACCACAAGATTTGGATGCGGGATCTTATGATGTATGTGGTGATACTTTGGATTTTTCATTGTCTGTTGATGGCGTTTATAATGAAGCCCCTTTCATTACTTTTGATTGCTTGTCTGCCAAGCAGAACTATGTTAGATTGAATATGACTAACTCAAGAGGGCTATACGAATACTGCGATGTTCTTGTTAATGTCAAATATCCGAAACCGAATTCCTTGACATTAGTTGCAAGATCTGATACGATGGAGATCGCTATAGTCCCCGGATATGGGGCGGAAGTGACAGCAGATATGGTTTTGGTAGGAGACAAGACATGTCCCAATTATTATAAAGTTGCAGTCTTTGACTCAATGCCCAATATTATTACTTCTCAGGGCAATATTGAAAATCCGATTCAAAACCCGGGATTGTATGTAGTTGGAATATTTGATTCTAATAATAATAATGTGTGGGGCTTTGTAAATGTTATTTCACCTGATGAAAATACTGTAGGATTGTCATTACCTGAAAAAACAGTTGGAGAAAATGAAGAGTTGTGCTTAAGTCTAAAAGTTGAAAATTTTACTGATGTGACCTCTATAAATGTACCGGTCAGTTGGAATAGAGATATTTTGGATTTTAATAAAATAGACAATATTTATTTTACCATAAATTATACTTATGATAATAATGACGGGGAACTGTCCTTCAAATGGAATGATGTCAATGGAAAAACTTTGGTTGATAATACTACAATTTTCGATATTTGTTTTACTGCAAAAGCCAAAGAAGTAAGTCAAACAGATATTTTGTTTTTTAGCCCTACAGAATGGAAAAGACCGGTAGTTGAAGTAAATGGAACGGAAGTTGCTAGCTATCAGAAAAATGGAAAAGTAAAGATTGAAAACTTGGATTTTTGCTCCAATATGGTGGTTTCACTTGGTGTAAATTTTACAAAGGTAAATGCTTCTGATTTTAGTACTTCTGACAATGCAACCGTGATATTGGTAGATGGTGGAGAAAGCAAATATTTTGACTGCGAAGATTTGGGAGTAAATATAGTAGAACTTACTGTTCAACACATCGATGGTACAAAGGGAAAATGTAATGCTAAGGTCATTGTTGAGGATAAAATATCACCTGTGATTAAGTTTAATGCCGATACTGTCTTTATGAAAAATGATATTTTGAATTTAACTGTTGATAATCTTGGTGTAGATGTTTTTGAAAACTGTACTTTTAATTATAAAATAACTCCTGAAGTTGTTGATTGTGATAATTCAGGACTGATTGATGTCAATGTAGAGGCTACTGATATAGCAGGAAACAAGACTTCCAAAACCAAGAGTATAGAGTTTAAATGTACTTCCGATTGTGCGGTAACAAAAATTGTAAGTCTGGATCAAATGGGACAAGCATCTGTTGAAGCCCAATCATTCAAATCTCCGGGGTATTCTATCATTTTGGTAAATGGGTTATCGAGTATCGATTTGAATTGTGATGATATAGGGGATAAGTTTGTGAAATTGACTAAAGAAAATAATAATGGCGATAGAGAAGAATGTTATTCATTTATTATAGTGAAAGATAAAGTTCCTCCTATGGCTATATGTAAACAAAATTATGAAGTAAGACTAAATAATGAATCAATTTATGAGCTTGATCCGGTAGAGCTGGATGATGGCTCTTTTGATAATTGCGGAGATTTAAGCTATTCAGCAAGTTTAATATACTCTACAGAATCAGGAGTATTATTTGATTGTGAGTCTGATACTAGTGAGATGGTGGTATTAAGAGTGACTGATAAGTCTGGGAATTACAATGATTGTTTGGTCAATGTTAAAATAAATCAATTTTTAAATAGTTTGGTTTGTAATGATCATATCCGAGTAAGTGTTTATCCAGATGACAGTTCTCGTATTTACCCTGATGATTTATTGGAAGGAGAACCATATTGTTATAATCATATGAAAGTAGAGTTGTATGATGATTATGATTATACGCAGTTGCGAAATGGACCTTTTCTACATCCTTCTGATTACGAAAAAGAAGTTTATGCCAAAGTTATTGATAAAAATACAGGAAAAAGCTGTCAAACTACAATAACAGCAACGGAAGTTGGAGATATTGAATTCAAATTTCCAGATATCATTGCCGAAAGAAACAAAGATATTTGCTTGGATTTGAAGGTGAGAAAATTTAGGAGGGTTACTGAGTTTAAGCTCCCAATATCTTGGGATAATAGTATAGTTAAATTCAAGGAAATAAAATTACCGGAGAATCCAAAGTTAGATAATATTGATTTTTACTATCAGTCTGATTCCAAAGAAGTTATTGCGTTGTGGAAAGTTGAAGATGATCAAAGAGTGACTCTTCCTGACAGCACTACACTTTTTAGCCTTTGCTTCAATACTATCGGTGAATATGAAAGTTCTACAGATATTGAGTTCAAATCACTGGCAGGAATAGTTGAGCCATCGGCAAAAGTTCAAAATCATAAAGTAAACCCTGATTTCATCAATGGTAAAATAACCATACAGAAGTCCCCGGAGGATTGTGCCATAGACACGTTTAAGTTTTCAACGGATACCTACATATGCTCAAAAAAGATTACCGGAGACTCTCTTCACGATATAGCTATGGAAGGAGATACAGTATTGATAAATGGTAAAAAAGGGATTAATTTTGGAATCGGTTCACATAACATTGTCATAACGGTTAAGTACTTAGGAGGAGGTTTAAGTAGATGCAAATCCGTAATCGAAATGATTGACTCAGTACCTCCAATAATAGTAATTAATCAAAATACAATTTTAAAATTGGGATATAAACTAAAATATGAGTTAGATCCTTGGGAATTTAATGCCGGTTCTTTTGATAATTGTAGCCCTTTAAGCTTTGATTGTTCTCCTAAGATTATTGACTGCAATAGTCCCAATCCGGGGAAGGTAACATTGTATGTAAAAGATTCTTACGGGAATGTAAGTACTGCAAGTGCAATGTATGAGATTAAATATCCTAAACCACCAAAAAATATGGTATGTAACGAGCTTGTTAATGTTGAGGTTTATCCAAATGATACCTTAGAGATAAAATCGGATATGATATTAAAAGGTCTTCAATCTTGTCCGAGCTTGTATGATGTGAAATTGTACGATGACCAAAGCAGCACAACAGCTCAAGCAGATAATTTAGTCGATATTTCTGATATTGGAAACACTTATGCGTGCAAGGTAAATCATCCGGATGGGGAACATTTTTGTTGGTCAAAAATTCATGTAGAAGGAAGCGAAACCATATCAGTTTGTGTTAGGACACCAAGAGGAAATCCTGTTGACAATGTTGAATTTGAGAATGGATTTTTTACCGATACTTCCGGATGTGCGAATTTAGGAATGTTATCATCGGGTACTATAATCAGACCTCAAAAAGAATCTGAATTTAATACAACTAATCTTGGAGATATCGTTTTGCTTAAAAAATTTATTCTTGGAATATCAAGTAATTTAACTCCGTATCAAAAAATTGCTGCTGACATAAATAATGATGGCATACTATCAATGTCAGATGTGCGAAAGATTTTATTAGGAGATCGACCACCATGGGTTTTTATAGATGCTTCATACAAATTTGAAGGAACAGACTTTACTGATTTCCCAGATACTATAAAATACCCTTCAGCAAATTCTAAATATGACTTTATAGGTATTCAAAAAGGAGATATTCTTTTTAATTATGGTAGGGAAATAGTACATTCTTTGGATAGTGTTTATCTTGAGGATGAAGTTTTGAATAAAAATGAGGTAATGACTATATCGGTAAGGAATAGTAATTTGATCACCAAATTTGAAGGAATTCAATACACCTTATTTTATAATCCTGATTCAATAACCGTGAAAACTATTAAAAGCAATAATTTTAATGTAGATGGTTCTTATCTAATAAATGAGAGTGAAGGAGTAATTAAAATAGTTTTCACCAATATATTATTTGGTGATTTACCGGCAGACTCAGAAATATTTAGTATCAAAATTGAACCAAAGGTAAATGCAGTGCTACACGATGTAATACAATTTAACCAAAACGATAATTATATGGTTAACGATGATAGTGATTTGCTTTCTAGAATCATTACCAACTGGAAGGATTTTATCCCCGTGAATTCAAAGGATTTGATTTTTGATGATGATATACGGTTGTATCCACAGCCGGCAAGTGATTTTGTTTATGTTAGGTTTGGAAATAGTTCGATTCGTAACGTGGATTTTACAATCACAAATATAGTTGGAGAAGTAGTCCAAAAGGGTAGATTAAATAATAATAGGATAGGCGTTTCCCATTTACAAACAGGCTTATATTTTGTTAGTTTTTACAATAAAAATGGTAATTTTACCACGAAAAAGATGATTGTAAACAGAAAGTGATAAAGATACTTTGGATGGCTAACCTAGAAAATTTAATGAAAAATGCGGGTTAGTTGAATTCGAGGGGGTCGCAATTTACAAATTGCGACCTTTTTTATTGAGGAAATTGAGTAGAAATCATATTAACCTCAACTTAGCCCTCTTCTTGTAAATAGTATTCGTAAAATAGTATAAACTCAATAAAAGGAGAATGGGGTGGGGCTTGAGGTTAAAAAAGAAAGGAGAGGAAATGTACAAAAGTTGTTTTCACCTCTTGGTATATAATTACATAATAACTACAAGCCAAACGTATCATTATCTCATGGCATCTCTTACTTTTGGAAGTAAATGCCAGTAATCGAATTTTATACATGCAACAGCGTTATTACGCAGCTCTGATTACCTAAGATTTTGCCAAATAGATTATTATTTGTACTTTGCGGCAGTAATCATTTAAAAAATGAATTATAAACCTGAAATAGATTTATTTGAGTTAAAACGGTTGTTTCGTGATGATACGGAACAAACAATGGCTCTTATCTATAAAAAATATCGGGGAGCATTTATAAAATTTGCAAAACAATATTGTAAAAATGATATCCTCATAATAGATGGATTCCAAGATGCTGTAATCGCTTTATATCAAAATTTAATTGAAAATAAAATAAGTTCCAACGGCTCTGTAAAAGCCTATTTATTTGAGATTGGAAAACATAAATTATACAATTGTATTAGAAAGGAAGAAAATAATAGGAGTGTTGAAACCTTAAATCAGTTAAAACAAAATCCAATAATTGAGCAACAGTCAATTGAAAACCCGGAGCAAAAAAATGCAATGCTTATGGCAATCGAAAAACTCGGCAAAACCTGTCAACGATTATTGATTTTATTTTATTACAGAAATTACTCAATAAACGCAATAATGCACACGTTGAATATGAAGAATGAAAATTCCGTTAAAGCTAATAAGTCAAGGTGCATTAAGCAATTGAAAGCAAATTTGGTAAAGTCAAAAGTTTAGGTAAATGAATATTAGCGAAAATACTTTGATTGATAAATACCTTCGTGGTGAATTGAGCCAAGAAGAACAAATAGCTTTTGACAAAAAAATGCTTGATGTTGAATTTATTAATCAAATTAACAAATATAAAATACTATACGAATCATTAAAGGAACAAGATAAATCTAATCTAAAGTCTTTTTTACAGGAAGTAGAAAGTGAAATTATCGAACAAACGCCAAAAAAAATCCGGTATATAAAAATAATTACAGGAATCGCTGCAATATTATTAATTTTTATCACTTCTTTTTTTATTTACAATAATATACAAGAGTTGGAAACAAAGGATTTATATGCATTGTATTATAAACCATACCCTAATATTACTGACCCGATTACTAAAGGACAAAATAGTTATTCGGTATTTCAAAAATATGAGAATGGAGACTATCAATCTGTGATCAAATATTTCCAAAACAAAAATGAATTAAATGAAGAGGAAAGATTTTATTTGGCATCATCTTTTCTAGGATTTAATAAATATGAGGAGGCAAAAAAACAATTCGAACAGATTATTGACGATAATAAATTTGGTCAAGCAAGTCAATGGTATTTGGCATTGATTTGTCTGGTTGATCAATCACAAGACTGCTCTCATTTATTCGAAAAGATATCAAATAATCCAAATCATATTTACTCACAATTAGCTTCCTCAATTTTAAGCAAACTTCCTTCTAATAAATAGAAATGCAAAAATTGCAAATATTACAGCAAAAATAACATACCGGTAATCGATACCCGGATCGATATTTATTGGGCTATCATTACCAACTAAGACAAAACCGGACCAGTAAAAAGGATGTTTTCTTTCCGGTACTATTGTATTTTTCAGATAATCTTTTTTAGCATTTTGCAAGGCTGTACTTTTTGTATCTCCTTTTTTCAAATGTTTATAAAATGAAGTCATTATTTCCGATGTGGCATCATCAGGTATTTTCCATAGGGACATTACCGTTGATGAAACTCCCGAGTATGTGAACGCCCTATTAAGACTCATAATGCCCTCACCATTCTTTAAGTTTCCAACTCCTGTATTGCAAGCAGAAAGTACGACCATATTGGCATTGATTTTCATACCGTATAATTCATACGAATGCAAATAATTTTTTTCCTGATCAGAATTTACTTCCGTAAATAGCAATTTAGAGTTTAAAGGCCTTTGATGATCGACTATGGCGTGCATTGAAAGATGTAAAATATTATAGTCATTAGCAACTTTTTTGAATGTTTCTACGGTTGCATTATCCCCTGAAAACCGTTCTGAAGGTATTATTTTTGATATCATCTTGACTTCTTTTTGACTTCCAGGCAATTCATATTCACCTGCTCTGACCAATGATGCGATTGCATAATCGTTGATTGTATCATTCTTTTTAATATTAATTGAGCGATATTTTGGAGCAAAAGCAGCGAGCATTTTATCTTTATCGACATTTATACAATTCTGTTCATTCAATAATTTTGCTGAGTAGGCATACCTAATCGTATAAATTTCATTCAAAAATATTTTCTTATCAATATCGTAAATCAGTGATTCAAAAGGGATATAGCCCAATATGCCATCGGGTACAATGATGATCTTATTGATATTTTTAGGCAAATTATTCAATGTATTCTCCAAAATATCTTTGTATAATTTATAAGATTGATTTTCATATTTATTATTATTTGGAGAGTGAACAACATGAGGATATGTTTTTATTTCATCATAAAGTCCGTTAGATAAACCAATAGTATCAACAAAAAAACCTCGTTTTTCTATCGATAGACAAAAAATATACTTTTTGTCTATAAAATAACTAATCATAGCTTCGTCATCAGATAAAATATGTTTTTGTACAAATTCAATATCTATATTTTTTTTATTATAGATTAGATTGTAGTAATTTGGATATTTTGTCTCTAAGTTTAAAAGAAACTTTTTATATGATTCATTGTGTTTAGCTAAATCCACTTCCGCCTCAGTGGCTTTATTTATTGAGTCAAGACCAAATGATTTAAGGTGTTCCAATCTGTGCTGCAAACTTAGTTTTGACTCAACAAATGCTTGTTCTTTTTGCCTGACAGAATCCGGAATATTACCGTATTTTATCGCTTTATTATGAACAACGCCATCATTTAATTGATTGTTTTTGACATAATCCATAATGTAAAACATTTTATTGGCATAGTCAAAATCATTTTTTGCCCCTAGTTTGTATAAGTTTAACAATGTGTTTTCAAATGATGTCCTGTATCGAATCATTAGATAGTCTTCCGAACCTTGGGATTCAAAGCTGTTTCTGGCTTTTTCGATTATTTGAAATGCGATATTATTGTTTTCATCAGCTTTTTCCAGATACTTCCTGTTTTTTATAGAATCAAACCATTTCGAGTATGTATAAGCTATTAAGAATTGTAAATCTGCAGCTTTGGAAAGATATTTTATTTTGTTTAAATCATTATCGCCATATCCAAGTTTTTGTTTTGTGATTTCAAATTCTTGCATAGCTTTTTTGAAATTACCTGTTTCAGCCAAAACACCACCGATATAATAATGACAAGCAGCTATTAAAATATGATCCGGTTCTAGGATTTTTGTTGCGATTTGCAGAGTTTTATTGACGCTGGATAAAGCTTCCTCATATTTTTTTATATTAGCATAAGACTCACCGAGATTCAAATAATTAATAGCTAACAAGAAGCTATTCGGAGGAAGGGTTTTGAGAAATATTTCTTCAGTCTGTTTATAATACTTTAAAGCATTTTTATCA
>Ga0256831_1000720_pt1 | contig 17426 bp, 13 predicted proteins | sample 132544metaG_FD_189087 | JGI IMG/M metagenome (GOLD analysis project Ga0256831, IMG submission 189087) | Hydrothermal vent microbial communities from Lau Basin, Pacific Ocean - 132-544 | ecosystem: Environmental > Aquatic > Marine > Hydrothermal vents | place: Pacific Ocean: Lau Basin | collected...
AGCTGAATACCTGCCTTAAGCTCGCTTCGGGATTTGGTGGTTGCAATGCAGCGTTAATTGTTAAAAAAGAAACCTTATGAGTCGCATCACCCATCATATTACCATAGCTAACCATAAGATTGTTAAAAATGGGGAGCTGTTTTTTGAAGCTGACCCGGCGCTTTCATTAAAGGATTTTCTTAAAGCATCGTGGAAAAACCTGAAGGTAAAATACCCCAAGTTTTACAAAATGGATGAAATCAGCAAGCTGGGCATGCTGGCCGCCGAAGTGCTGTTGATGGATATTACTTATACCGATATTGCCGAAGAGGATATCGGGGTAGTGCTTTCCAATGCACATTCTACCATTGCTACCGACATAAACCATTGGGATAGCGTGAGTGATGATAGTGCATTTTTTCCAAGCCCGGCGGTGTTTGTTTATACCCTTCCAAATATAATGATTGGCGAAATATGTATTAAGCACAAGTTGAAAGGAGAAAATGCATTTTTTATTTCGCAGCACTATGGTGAAGCTCTCATCAAACGACATATTAATTTATTAATGGCTCAAAATAAAATTCAGGCAGCCATTGGGGGTTGGATTGACCGGTCGGAAAAGGATTATCTTGCTGAAATATTTTGGATAAAGAAGTAAGTTTTTTGTCCGTTTCAACCCGGAAATCAAAAGCCATTAATATCTTGAACTTAAAGATTATTTTACCTCAACCTGTACCGTTTACCCGGAAGACTTAATACAACCCCTCTAAATTCCAGGTTTAATAAAATGGATGAAACCTGCGAGATGGGAATTTTACTTTTGGCCATCAGTTCGTCAATACCGTTTTCTCCGGTTTCGGTAAGAATGTTTACCAGTTTTTGTTCATTTTCGGTAAGGTCAACAAAAAGTTCGGTTTGAACCGGTTCTTTCTTTTCGAGGGTTTCCCAGTTCATTATTCTCATAATATCCTCAGCCGACTCAACCAACGCAGCCCGGTTTGTTTTTATTAAAAAATTGCATCCTTTTGAGTAAGTGGCATTCACTTTACCGGGCAGGGCAAACACATCGCGGCTATACGAAAAGGCTATGTCCGCCGTAATAATAGCGCCCCCTTTAATTCCCGACTCAACCACCAGCACCGCATCGGCCATGCCCGCAACAATGCGGTTTCGTTTTGGAAAATTTTCCCTGTCAGGATTGGTTCCCGACATAAACTCGGTTAGCAAACCGCCATTTTCCATCATGGCTGCGGCAAGGTTTCTGTTTTCCGAAGGATAAACCCTGTCAAGTCCGTGCCCCATTACTCCTACCGTTGGTAAATGGTGGTTCAGGGCGTTTTTATGGGCGCAACTGTCGATGCCGTAAGCAAGCCCGCTTACAATCATTACCTCTGTATCTTTTAATCCTTCCAATATTTTTTCGCACTGAACCTTGCCGTAAGCTGTTGACCGTCGTGTGCCCACCACGGCCAGCACCCGCTGATGGTTAAGGTTGCGGTTGCCATTGTAGTAAAGCATTACAGGTCCATCCTCGCAATGAAAAAGTCGTTTTGGATACTGCTCGTCGGTATAAAAAAGCGGCTTAACACCATATTTTTTAATAAAAGCAATTTCTTTTTCGGCACGTTTTAAAACCGATTGATTGACAATATTATTTACCGTACTACGACCTATTCCGGGAATTTTTAACAGCGCACTTTTTTTCTCTTTAAAAACAGCTTCGGCACCGCCGCAATAGGATACCAGTTTTTTACCGTTTACCGAACCTATGGAAGGAATAAGCGTAATGCCAATTTTGTATATTAAATCATCAGCCATGGTTTTATTATACCGCACGACGTTTTATGCTAAAGGCACACCGGGCAACGGCCACCGGATCTTTTTGGTGCTTTTGAAACAGTTTTACATCGGCAACAATTACCCTTTTCCCCGATTTAACAAGATGGCTCACGGCAAAAATATCTTTTTCAATGGCTCCGTGAAGGTAGTCGATACGCATATCAATGGTGTTAACATTATCGCCCGGACGGGCCAGCGTTAAGGCTACCAGCCCACCGGTACTGTCGGCAATACTGGCCAGAATGCCACCATGCCACAAACCACGTGAAAAATCACCAACAAACTCTTTTTTAAAAGGAATACAAACTTCGGCAAAACCTTCCTCCAGTTTTTTTATATCCATCCCCAAAATTTTATTCACGGGCATATTATGTTCAATAATATGTTTCAGTGCTTTTAGCCGCTCTTGGGTTGATAAAATATTTTCCATTTTGCTTATTTCTTTTTCCTGGCAAACCTCTTTTTAGGCATGTTTTTGGGGTCTTTTGAAATTTCGTAGCAATCTTCGAGGGTTAAAGTGGCCGGGTCGGTACCTTTGGGGATTTTGTAATTTTGTTTTTTAATTACAAGATAGGGGCCGTAGCGTCCGTTGAGCACCTGTACATCAGGATCTTCGTCAAAGGTTTTAATTATTTTTTCGCGATCGGCTTTGCGTTTGGCCTCAATCAGCTCAATGGCTCTTTCGAGCGTTATGGAAGCCGGATCGTCATCTTTTTTAATGGATACAAACAGTTTACCAAGACGAACATAAGGCCCAAAGCGCCCTATGGCTACGCTAACATCTTCACCTTCATATTTTCCGAGAATCCGCGGAAAATCAAACAGTTTCAAAGCCTCTTCCAATGTAATCGTGTCGATTGACTGTCCCTTTCGCAGTCCTGCAAATTTTGGTTTTTCTTCCGATTCGGTATCACCAATTTGCGCGATGGGGCCAAAACGTCCGATTTTTACGTACACATTTTTACCCGATTCGGGGTCAACACCCAGCAGCTTTTCGCCACTGAATTTTCCCGAATTTTTTTGCGTGTCTTCAATCTTTTCGTGAAAATCGCCGTAAAAATCTTTTATAATTTTATTCCACTGTTTTTTTCCTTCGGCAATTTCGTCAAATTCCTTTTCCACCTTTGCGGTAAAATTATAGTCGAGAATATCGGAAAAATATTTTACCAAAAAGCTGTTTACCAGTGTGCCAATGTCGGTGGGAAAGAGTTTGGCTTTTTCGGAGCCGGTGTTTTCCGATAATGTTTTTTCGGTAAGTTTATCGTTTACAAGTTCAAAAACGGTTACTTTTCTTTTTTCCGACGGGCGGCTCTCTTTAACAACATACCCTCTGTTAATAATGGTTGAAATGGTTGGCGCATAAGTAGATGGACGGCCAATTCCCAGCTCCTCCATTTTTTTAACAAGGCTGGCTTCGGTATATCTTGGCGGATGTTTGGTAAAACGCTCTTTTCCTTCCAGCTTAACGGCTTCGGGTTTGTCATCTTTTTTCATGGGAGGCAACATGCCCGATGTGTTTTGTTCACCATTTTCTTCGTCAACACTTTCGCGATATACTTTTAAAAAGCCATCAAAAGTAATAACTTCTCCCGAAGCAATATACGGATCGTCGGCATGGTTCGATTGTATTTGAGCCACCGTTTTTTCCAACCTGGCATCGGCCATCTGCGAAGCAATGGTTCTTTTCCAAATTAAGTTGTACAGACGGGTTTCGTCGGATGAGCCTGAAACGGTATCGTTGTTTAAATAGGTAGGCCTGATGGCTTCGTGAGCCTCCTGTGCCCCTTTCGATTTGGTGGCGTATTTTCTGACTTTTACATATTTATCGCCGTACCGCGAGGTTATCTCCTCCTTAGCCATTGCCAAAGCCATGTTTGAAAGGTTTACCGAATCGGTTCGCATGTAGGTAATTTTTCCCGATTCGTAAAGGTTTTGCGCTACCCGCATGGTTTTTGCCACCGGAAAGCCCAGCTTACGCGATGCTTCCTGTTGTAATGTTGAAGTGGTAAAAGGTGCTGCCGGCGACTTTTTCCCGGGTTTTTTTTCAATCGATAAAATGTTGTATTCGGCACCAATTTGATTTTCTAAAAAGGATTTAGCCTCTTTTGAAGTATCGAATTTTTTGGCGTATTCGGCAGTAAAGGATTGTCCGTTGAGCTTAAATTCGGCAACAATTTTAAAAAACGATTTGCTTTTAAAATTTTTAATCTCCTCTTCGCGTTCCACAATTAACCGAACGGCTACCGATTGCACCCGTCCTGCCGATAGCGAAGGTTTTACCTTTTTCCACAACAGGGGCGACAGTTCGTAGCCAACCAACCTGTCGAGTACACGACGGGCAAATTGTGCCGAAACAAGATTTTTGTCAATTTTTCTGGGGTTTTCGATGGCGTTAACGATGGCATTTTTTGTAATCTCATGGAAAACAATACGTTTCGATTTATCATCATCAAGCCCCAGCGCATTGTATAAATGCCAGGCAATGGCCTCTCCTTCACGGTCTTCATCCGAAGCAAGCCAAACAGTTTCAGCCTCTTTAGTGAGCTTTTTCAACTCGGAAACTATCTTCTTTTTATCGGCACTAACTTCATATTTAGGTTCAAAATCGTTTTCAACATCAACACTCAGGTTTGTTTTGTTGAGGTCCATAATATGTCCCATACTCGATTTAACAGTATAATCTTTTCCAAGAAATCCTTCTATTGTTTTAGCTTTCGCGGGTGACTCAACAATTACCAAATTTTTAGCCATAGTAAAATAATTTTTTAGCGATTTTAAAAAACGCTGCAAATGTAATACAATATTATAATAGTCGTTTATTTAGACCTTACACAACTTTAAGCACAAAGGCAGGAGTAGTGTTTAAGTGCAGCAGAAAACCCGTTACACGTCTCTTAAAAACGATTCGAGATTTTGAAATTTATTATGATAATCTTCTACCGAACGATTAATCACTTCGTAAGCCTCTTCCCTGCCATAAACATGCGAAATCTCCACATCTATCTGTTTGCCGGGCAAATCTTTATAGGTAAGAAAATAATGTTTCAGGCGGTCGATAACCAGTTCGGGCAATTCCGAAATATCGTTGAACGAACTGTAAAAAGCATCGTTGTTTAAAACGGCTACAATTTTATCGTCGGCTTCGTTGCTGTCAATCATTCTGAAGCCACCTATGGGACGGGCACGAACCAAAATGTCGCCATGGGCAATCTCTTTTTCGGTTAGCACACAAATATCAACAGGGTCGCCATCTCCAACAATATCGGTGCGGCCGGTTTTTTCGTTACAAAAGTCGGCAACGCGTTGGGCACTGTAAGTTTGCGGGATAAATCCATATAAGGCCGGAACCACATTTGAATATTTTTGAGGCCGGTCAATTCGCAGGTACCCCGATTCCTTATCTACCTCATATTTAACGGTATCGGTGGGCACCATTTCGATGTAGCAGGTAAGCAGTTCAGGAGCTTTTGAGCCAATTTCAACACCATGCCAGGGGTGTGACTTGTAGCGCAATCCCATGAGCTTTCCGATGGGATCCATTAGTTTATTGGGCATAAATTCTATGTATTTAAAATTTTTGCAAAGGTATTAATTCTTTGTACTCCCGCCTCGTAACTTTTTTGAGTAATTTTACCGGCTTAAGAAATTACAGAATCAAAAATAGAATATCATGAAAAAAATAGCCGGAATTTTTGTTTTATCGCTTAGCCTTTTATTGAGCTATTCCAGTATGGCTCAGGATAAAATGCTTACCACCGAAGATGCCATTTATATGAATCCGGCCATCTATCCGGTACGCATACCACAACTACAGTGGATGCCAAAGCACGACTATTACGTTTACGCAAAACATAATAATCTGTATAAAGTATCTGCCAAAGGCAACAGCGAAACCCTGTTTTTAACATTGGATAATTTAAACGAAAAGCTGGCACAAAACGATTTTGATTCGTTGAAAAGGCTTCCCCGTATTTCGTTTTTAAATCAAAAAGAGGTTGTGTTTTCGTCTAAAACAAAATGGTTTAGCTATAATACCGAAACACATCTGCTTCAAAATTTTGCCGATATTCCTGATAATGCCGCCAACATCGACTTTAACAAAAAGAGCAAATACATTGCTTATACCATAAAAAACAACCTTTTTATTTCGATGAACGGCAGTACCGTGCAGGTAACCCATGACGACAATCCCGGCATTGTAAACGGACAAACGGTGCACCGCGTTGAATTTGGTATTAACACAGGTACTTTTTGGTCGCCCGATGGTAAAATACTGGCTTTTTATCGCAAAGACGAAACCATGGTTGCCGATTATCCGCTTGTAAACATCGACACCCGTATTGCCACGGTAAAAACCACCAAGTATCCCATGGCCGGCGAAACAAGCCATCAGGTAACTTTGGGTGTGTTTAATCCAGAAACCGGAAATACCCTGTTTTTAAAAACCGGCGAGCCAAAGGACCACTATCTGACAGCCGTAACATGGGATCCATCGGGAAAATATATTTACATTGCCCTTTTAAACCGCGATCAAAATCATTTTAAATTAAACAAATATGATGTTACTACGGGCGATTTGGTAACCACGCTGTTTGAAGAGCAGAACCCCAAATATGTGGAGCCTGAACATCCTCTTTATTTTAATCCCGCCAATCCTAACCAGTTTATCTGGATTAGTGAGCGCGATGGGTTCGACCACCTCTACCTATACAACACCAAAGGTGAATTATTAAAACAACTGACCAAAGGCAATTGGGTAGTAACCAATTTTATAGGCTATTTTGGCAAGGATAAAGTGTTTTTTAACGCTACCAAAGAAAGCCCTTTGCAGCAAAATATATATAGCGTAAGTTTAAAGGGAGGCGATGTAAAACGGATTTCGCCCGACCATGGAACCCACACAGGCCTTGTTAGTTACGATGGTAAATTTATTATTGATATTTACAGCAATTCCGAAGCTGCCCGCAAATATATATTACTGAGTAACAAAGGAAAAGAGGTTAGGGTGATTAAAGAAAACAACCATCCTTTAAAAGATTATAAGTTGGGGAAAACAAAAATATTTACCATAAAACCCGAAAACACTCCTGAGCTTTATTGCCGCATTATTACCCCTCCCGATTTCGATTCCACCAAAAAGTATCCTGCCATTGTTTATGTTTACGGCGGCCCCCATGCGCAACTTATCACCGACTCGTGGTTGAGTGGTGCCGGCCTGTTTTTAAACTATCTGGCGCAACAGGGATATGTTGTTTTTACCCTCGACAACAGAGGCTCGGCCAACCGTGGACGCGATTTTGAGCAGGCTATTTTCCGAAACCTCGGCACCCTCGAAGTAAAAGACCAAATGGCGGGTGTTAACTATTTAAAGTCGCTTCCTTATGTCGATTCAACCCGAATTGGTGTTGACGGATGGAGTTACGGCGGGTTTATGACCATATCGTTAAAACTTAAAAATCCGGGTGTATTTAAGGTAGCTGTAGCCGGAGGGCCGGTTATCGACTGGAAGTATTACGAAGTAATGTACGGCGAACGCTACATGGACACACCCCAAACCAACCCCGAAGGATACAAAAATGCAAGCCTGTTAAATTATGTAGATAACCTGGAAGGAAAACTGCTGGTAATACACGGGACCATGGATCCCACAGTGGTTTGGCAGCAAAGCCTCCTGTTTTTACAAGCTGCCATAAAGGATGGTAAGCAAATGGATTACTTTGTCTATCCCGGGCACGAGCACAATGTAAGAGGAAAGGACAGGGCACACCTCTATACCAAAATTACCGACTATTTTAAAGCCAATTTGTAATTCAGAGGCTGTAAATTACTATTTTTATGCCTGAAAACCGGATTATCTGTTTATGAAAAAAACCGTTTTATTAGTTTTTTTATTATCGCTGATTGCTTTAACACAGGGTCAAAAACTGGTTAAGGTTAAAACTAACCTGAAAGGGGTAATGGCTCCTGTTGCAGGGTGGCTTGACGTATCGGGCAGTAAACATAAAGGGATATGGGTAAGCGGCGAGTATTTTGTCAACAACAAGCATGTGGTAACATCAACCATGAACAGGTATAAAGATGCCGATCACTTTGTTTACACCAAATCATCATTACCGGCAATTTACCTTGGGTCTTCTGCTTCAGCCGATTATGACGGCGATGGCGATTTAGACATCGTGGTAACAGGGCTAAACAAATATAATACACCGGTAATGAGGCTGTACAACAATGCCGGACATTATCGTTATAAAATTGACAACCAAATATTTGACCCGGTAATTGAAGGGTCGGTGACTTGGGGTGATTTTGACCACGACAGAGATTTTGACATCCTTGCAACCGGTAAAGACGCCAACAATAAACTTACGACCACCATTTATAATAATAACGATGGAACCTTTGAAGAGCTTGTTACAGGCGTTCCCGGCGTTTATTACGGCAATGCCGACTGGGGTGATTTTGACGATGACGGCAAGTTGGATATCCTTGTAACCGGCGATGTTGGCGGACATCCCTATACGGCAGTTTATATGTACCGGCAGCGCAAATATATAAAGCTAAACCAAAACTTTTTGCCGTTAAAACACAGTTACGGCAGATGGGGCGATTTAAATAGTGACGGTACTTTGGATTTTATTGTCAGTGGTGAAGATGAAAACGGATACCCCACATGCATCATCTACAGCAATAAAAAGGGCTTTTTTACCGAAGTTCCAACCGTTATCAGGGGCCTTAAAAACTGTTATATCGACCTTGCCGATTACGACCATGACGGTGATTTGGATATTGCCATGTGCGGCGAATCGTTGGAGCGATCCTATACTTACGTTTACGAAAACCTTGGCGGGTTTAGGTTTAAAGATATTCACGCAGGGTTGCCGGGAGTGGCATCGGGAAAGGTAAAATGGGGTGACTATGATGGTGATGGCGATTACGACCTGCTTTTGGCCGGTGTAACCATTTGCTACAATTTTATTGCCGAAGTGTATAAAAACACCATCAATCCGGTTATTAAAAAAGAAGTTCCCTCATCGCTTTTTAATGAAGCCGTTACTCCCGATGTTGATTTGGGACCTTACTACTATTACGTGTTTTCATCGTGCTATTGCGACCCCTCAGGCGGAAATAATAAAGCATATCATTTGTACATCAGCAACATCCATAAGGAGAAAAGGAAATACCATTTAACCTATACTTACAATAACTTATTGATGAAACAGGTTGTTAACTGGCCGCATGCCGACCGTGGCCACCGGTTGTCAAACGGATTTGAAACCTATAAAGAAGCCGAAGAATCGCGAAAGCAAATTATTGAGTCGTACCAATCAACACATTATATTATTCATTACATAAACTGGTAGGTTTTCCAATTTTATATCTGCTGTTTAGCTCACAAGGGTAGTAAATTCGGCTCAATAGTTCAAAAATATGAGCCGTATTCTTTTGTTTAATGAGCCGAACCGGCTAATTCCTATTTTATGTGCTGACTATTATAGAGCCGACAGAGCGCTATCGGATTTCGTTACGCGGGACTATTTATTTGATAACGCCCCGCTTCGGGGGCTTACTGTATTATTGCTATAGCTACCGGGCTTCACCCGGTGTTATTCAAATAGCGTCCCTTCGGGACTTTGGTAAAATAGTTGAAAACATAAAAAAACCGGTTCTAAAATCCCCGAAGGGGATGCAATATGAATAACCATACGTGTTAGCGTATGGAAAATAGGAAAAGATAACTAAAGCCCCGTAGTGGGCGTAATATCTAATGTTTTGATAACGCCCCGCTTCGGGGGCTTACGGTATTGTTGTTATATTCACCGGGCTTCACCCGGTGTTATTCAAATAACGTCCCTTCGGGACTTTGGTAAAACTGGTGAAGATTAAAAAAACTGATAAATTTTTCAGCCAAACAAAATTTAGTGTTAATATTTAAATTACCTTTACATTTTTAAACTAAAACAGCTTTCCATTGACAAGTTTGATAAATATATTACAGTACTTAATAAAAGATATTTTGTATATTACTGGTAAACAATCAATTACCCCCCCTCACTAATTTTATATTTTTATTAGTTTCTTGTTTTCTCAGTTTAGCTTTTCTTTATATACATGGTAATGCAGTAGCAAAGTATAAGTATGTTCGGTTTTACAACACAAAGCATATTTTTTTGTTAGGGAAGAATAAGTTTGACAGGCCCCGGCTGCTTTGGACAAGTTTTCCCGACTACCCATTGCAGCTTTATGGAATATTTTTCCACCCATACCATTACCAAACCATTCAATCATCATTTGCTACCTGTTCCCTTCAACAAATAAATTAAAAAATAATAACTATGAAAAGTTTTAAAAAGCTCTATATTTTATTGGCACTAATTTTTGTTTCAGTAGCCCTTATGTCGTTTATTCCCTCGGTAAACACAGTTAACAATAGTAATAATTCGCAATTGACAACACCTGATCCGAGCGAAACCAACGGACTTCATGTTGGTTGGAAAACAGTTGAAGTTGACCAAAATGCAAGCAGCAACTATTATGTAAAATATTCCGATATAGTTAGTGGTATGGATCCGAATAATCCGACATGGGGATGCGGATATCTTGATCTTGACCCCGGCACCTCGGGTTGGCAATGTAGTATTACAACCCCTTATTTTTATGCCAGCGGTGGTGATAATTGTGAATACATTTATGTGCACTCCTACCTTACTCCATCACCAGGTAATTCGGTTTATCATACAATTGATATTAAAGTAAGAGATGATCAGGGAAATGTATCGGACCAAGGCGGCATAACATTAATAATAGACTATTCTGCAAATCCCAGCACAAGTGAACCAAATGCACCCTGCCCGGGTTATTAAATCATTAATTAGAATGTAATAAACAAGATGTTGCTTGATTTTTTAATGAAATACCGGCAACATCTTGTTAACTTTTCCTTAAGAATTAGTATTTTTACAAAAAATAAACAAATGAGATATATATTACTTTTTTTAGCACTATTGCTGTTCTCTTCCGGTGTTTTTGCCCAAAACTATTTTAATCAAACCTATAATTTTGGCGATATGGACCATCCCCTTGCCATTGTTACCGATTCCTCAGAAAATATTTATGTTTGCGGATGGTTTGAAGATGTAAATCAGGCGGTACCTCACGCTTTTGTGCTAAAAACCGATGCCGACGGACAGGAGCTTTGGCGGGTAACCCTGGCCGATACGTCAAAATATTTCGCCTTGTGCGTAACCCATACCGGCAGCCTTGCCTTGGCTGGAAGCAAAAATAACCATTGCTTTTTATCTTTACTCAATACCGGTGACGGGAGTGAGTTATGGACACGGGAGGAAGTTGGTTATGAAAACTTTTGGTTTGCTACTGTTGACGAAGTATTGGACAGTACTGGATACTTTTTTTTCGTGAGAAAAGAAATAAACGGAGCACATAAAATAAGATACGAACTTATTAACCCTTCAAACGGAAATTTAATATATGAACACATTGATATTAATACTATTGGTGGTGTTGCCTATACCTCAGGGTTGATGACACCGGAGAAGGTGTGGACTGCGGGAGATTTGGATGATTATAGTGGGTTGGTTCTGGGTAAAAATTACAACGGGGTAGGTAATTTAGGGTTTTATTGGGATTTCAAGTCTTCGCATGTTGCCGGTGTGCACCGGTATTCAGCTAAAAGAGGCAGCGTTGTCAGATATTATGTGTGGTACGATGGTACAAAATGGCTGGCAGTGCTTACCATGTTAAACGATGGAGGTGATGTTTGGGGCAACTCATTTGAGATAGTTCATGATACTTTTAATGTTGCCGGTTCCGGTAAATACGAAAACGGCAAGTTTGTTGTTACAGGTACTATTGATAACGAGTTGGCTTTGTGGTTTATCGACCACGATTTAACCTATATGGAAGAAAAAACCATTGCCACTGCCACCCCCCGTGCCGGTGTAGATGTGGTATGCCTGCCTTCTCTTGACATGATACTTATGGGTACCGAGCAGCCTGACAGTACCAATAACAATACCAATGTTTTTCTTATGAAATTAGACAGCACAGGTTTGGTTTCCACGCCGGAACATCAACAGCAGCAAACCATTTCCGTTTACCCCAACCCCGCAGCCAACCAACTCTATATTAAAAGCAACGGGCAGCGTTTAAACCATGCCAAAGCGTACATTGTAAATAGCATGGGGCAAACGGTAAAAACGGTGGTTAACCTTAACCGTCCCATAGACCTGTCAAATCTAACAAAAGGGCTGTATGTGGTAGTGGTGTACAATAACAACAAATTGGTTTCGCAACAAAAGTTTATTAAAAAATAACGGTTTTGGAGCGCAAAACCTTTTCGGTCTATGTCGGCAGGTGCGGTGGAGTCCGGAAAGGTTGGGGTTTGTAATAGACATGATATTACCAAAGCCTCGTAAGAGTGTAATGTTCAATGCCATGGTAGCACCCCGCTTCGGGGGTTTACCGTATTATTGCTATATCTACCGTATTTCACGCTGTGTTGTTCTAATAGCATCCCTTCGGGACTTTGGTAAAAAATATTAGTTTAACAAAACCGCCATTTATTTTGCTTAAGTTGAAATTTTAAGCTTGTCCGTTTTCCTCTCCCTCCAAAAACTCATACAACCCTTCCCCGGCATCTTCCAGTAAATTGAGCACCAGCTCAAAGCCCTGTGCCCCGCCATAGTAGGGGTCGGGCACTTCATTATAATTAAACCGTTTTGAAAAATCGGTCATTTTGTAAAGCTTTTTAAGGTCGCTTTTATTGCGGGCCATCTCTTTCAAGTCCAATAAATTGCTGTCGTCCATGGCAACAATTATATCAAAGTTATCCCAATCGGTAAACGGGTCAAACGGCCTTGAAACCGAAGTTAAATTATAACCTCGTTTAACGGCATGGGTCTGCATACGGGCATCGGCAGGCTCCCCCTGATGATAACCTGAGGTGCCGGCAGAATCAATCTTAAAAAAACTGCTGCTGCCTTTTTTCTCCGTCAATCCCTTAAAAACAGCTTCGGCGCTGGGCGACCGGCAAATATTGCCCAAACACACAAACAAAACACGGTGCTTCATATTTTTCGGGTTTATAAACCGTGCGAAGATAATGAACTTTAAAAAAGATTAACCAGGATAAAAACGAACTTAGGTGAAATATTTGACTAATTCTTGTTTTGTATCTTGCAACAAACAGGTAAAACCGATTGTCATTAAAAGGTAGTAATTACTAAGTGTTGAAGTTATTGTTAAAACAGTCATAAAATCAAATTTGCTGTAACTTTGACAATATTAAAAGTCAAACCACATGAAAATATTTACCTCCCTGTTAATTAGCAGCCTGTTATTGCTTGGAATTTACATTGTTACCAATTCTGAAAGCAACAACAGTTACGAAAAATTTATCCTTTCCGTTTATCAAAAAGGAGCACACACAACACCCCATGCCGATGAGGGTGTAAAACCGGCCGATATGCCCGATATGGCAGCCCTTCAGGAATTTGTTGCTACCGTTGACCCACACCTTGGATATGTGCCTGCAAAACGGCTGCCCAAGGCCTATGAATATGCCCGCCGGCAAGCCCTTTCGCGCGACTACACGCCACCCATTGTGTGGGATCAGACCGGTGCCGATATGGGAGGCCGCACCCGTGCCATGATGTTCGACCCCAACGATGCCAACCACCAGGCCTTGTATGCCGGAAGCGTTACCGGCGGTTTATGGTACAACAGTAACATTACCGATGCCAACAGCAGCTGGACTCCGGTGGATGATTTTTGGCCCGACCTTTCCATCAGCAGCATAGCCTACGACCCCAATAACACGCAGGTTTTTTACGTGGGAACCGGCGAAGCACAAACTGCCCGCATCATCTACCGCGCCTCATCGGGAGTGGGAAACGGCATATACAAAACCACAGACGGCGGACAAACCTGGTTTACCCTTGAATCGACCGAAGACTTTGCATACATCACCGACCTTGTGGTTCGTGACGAAGCCGGCCAAACGGTTATTTATGCAGCTGTGGCATCGGGTACCTACATGGGCGAAGACCATACCAGCCTGCCCACCGATGGGCTTTTCCGCTCCACCGACAACGGAGAATCCTGGGATCAGGTTCTCCCCGATATTCCGGGCGAAGGTGTTCCTTACACTCCCTCCGATATTGAAGTGGCAGCCAACGGCAGAATGTTTGTGGGCACCATGGAAAACTTAGATAAAAAGGGAGGTGCCACCATATTGTATTCCGACAGCGGCCTGCCCGGAACCTGGTCAACTTACGATAATTACAACACAACCATCAGCAACGAAAGCTACTATAATATTCCTGCACGAACCATTTTGGCCTCCGCACCCTCCGACCCAAACAGAATTTATGCCCAGTTTGCTGCCGGCTATGTGAACGGCTTTACCTATTACAGAGGCAGGTATTTTGTCCGCTCAAACGATGGCGGAGCCACCTGGACACAAATGAATATTCCCGATACCGATTGGTCAACCCTGGCATGGCACGCCTTCGATTTAAAAGTGTCGCCCACCAATCCCGACCGGGTATTTTCGGGTGGACTCGATTTGTGGAATACGGGTAACGGCGGCACGACATGGCGCCATGTTTCCGATTGGAGCCTGATGTATTGGGGTGGTGGCGATGAATATGTTCATGCCGACCAACACATTATAAAATATCAACCTCAAAATCCATCAACTGCCGTTTTTTCAAGTGATGGCGGTGTTTTTTCAAGCTCAACAGCCAATCAAAACTATCCGGTGTTTGAACAAAAAAATAAGGGTTACAACACGCTTCAATTCTACAGCTGTGCCATGAACCCCACAGAGGGAACAAATCAGTTTATTGGCGGCCTGCAGGATAACGGAACCTTAAAATACGATGGTGAGCCGTTAACCATAAACGATATGATTGACGGTGGCGATGGAGCCTTTTGCTTTTGGGATCAAGACGACCCTGATGTGTATATCACCAGTGTTTATTACAATTCATACTCCTTCTGGCGTAACAATGTACAAACAGGCTACAGCAATCCCGGAACAGGCACCTTTATCAGTCCGGCCGATTACGACTACAAAAACAACATCCTCTATTCCAATGCGGTCAGTTTTTTTGGCACGCATGCCAATAAATTGTTCAGGGTAAAAGGTGTTCCAACACCTTCAAGCGAGCAGGAAATCAATCTGGGAACCAACAGTTCCGTTCCCTTTTCACACGTTAAATACTCCCCCTTCTCGCCTGCCGGAACCACAACGCTGTTTGTGGGAACGCAGTCGGGAAAACTTTTTAAGGTTACCCATGCCGAATCGACTCCCCAAACCGTTGAGTTAACCGGAACGGACTTTCCCGAAGCAAGCATTAGCTGTGTTGCCATCGGAAGCTCCGAAAACATCCTTTTGGTAACCTTTTCTAACTATGGCGTTACTTCGGTATGGCTTTCGTTGGACGGCGGACAAACATGGACAGATAAAGAGGCCAATTTGCCTGATATGCCAATTCGCTGGGCTATCTTTCATCCGCAAAACGATGACCAGGTGCTGCTTGCTACCGAAACCGGCGTTTGGGCTACCAACAGGTTAAGGTACGATGATGTTGAGTGGTCGCCGGCAGTTAACGGCATGGCAAACGTAAGGGTTGATATGCTTAAACTGCGAACCTCCGACAACATGGTTTTGGCTGCCACCCACGGCAGAGGTTTGTTGACCACAACCTATCAACTGGATATTTTCGATGGTATTAACAACACAGGCTTAACCGGCAGCACATTGTCCGTTTATCCCAACCCTGCCTCAAATTGGGCAAACCTTAAAGCAAATATTGCCGGATCAAAAGAGGTTAAAATAACCATTGCAAATATTTCGGGAAAAGTAGTTTTAACAAAAACCGTTTCAACCAATGGCCGGTTAAACTACCGCTTAAATACCGAACCCCTGTCAAAAGGAGTTTACCTTGTAAACATAAGTTCGGAAACGGGTAACCTGCAGAAGAAGCTGGTTGTTAGGTAGAAATGGTTCTTATTAATTCTATAGTATTTTCTGTAATTTTATCAGATTGAAATGTGTTCTTAAAAAGGAATCGTTCATAACTAATAACAACAAACCCATGAAAAAATTAATTCTGTTTTTATTTCTGCAATCTCTTATTGTTCATGGCCTGATGGCTCAGCTGCCCTATAACAACCGCTATACGAATGTGGTTTTCGATTCTGTTACAGTTGACACTTCCGTTGTTTATGGAAATGCGCCTGCATTAACCTTTCCTTACTTAAACGAAAGCAACACCCACAACGAAGATTTGCTGATGGATGTATATCAACCTTACGGCGACACACTGCCTGCCCGTCCTTTGATAATCTGTGCCCATTCGGGTGCTTTTGTATCGGGCAACCGGCAAAATGATGATATGGTTGATTTTTGCGACTCGCTGGCACACCATGGATATGTTACCGCTTCCATTGATTACCGGCTTGGCATGAATGTATTAAGCCCGGCCAGTTCAATCAGGGCGGTATATCGCGGATTACAGGATGGCAGAGCAGCCGTCAGGTATTTTAAAGAGTTTGCCGCCCAGTACGGTGTTGATACCAATCAGGTTTACCTGTTGGGAAGCAGTGCGGGTAGCTTTATCGGGTTACAAAACATGTTTATGGATACCGAAGCGGAACGGCCACCCGAAACCTACAACACTCCCGACCTGGGATGTTTAGACTGCTCCGGAAATAGCTACAACCACTCCGGAAAAGCCAATGCTGTGGTTTCTCTTTGGGGTGCCCTTAAAGATACCAACCTGATTGTCAGTACCGATTCGTTGCCGCTGTTTCTTGCTCACGGTACTGCCGATGATGTGGTTTATTTTGATGTGGGACATCCCTTTGGCTACAGTGGCTTCCCGGAAACGTACGGTAGTTTGCCCATTTCGCAGCAAAGGGCAGCGTATGGCTTTCCGGCTGAAACCTATTTTGTGGATGGCGTTGGTCACGAATTTTACGGCACCAGCAACGGAATGTGGGGGGAGTTGGGACCCAATGCATACTGGGATACAATTTTTGCCAAAGCAGACACCTTTTATTACGAGGTACATAAACCTACGGCAGCCTTTCAGCTAACGGGTTTCGAAAATGTTTATGTGTTTACCGATGTAAGTACGGGAGCCTCGCAATGGCATTGGGACTTTGGCGATGGCTATTATTCCATCGAACAAAATCCAATCCATGAGTTTGCCCAAAGCGGACTTTATCAGGTGACCGAAATGGTACTCAACAACTTAACAAGCTGGGATACCACCTCGGTTTTTGTGGATGTTTCTGTTTCCATAAAGGAAAACCCGGCAAAACAAATTTCAGTTTATTATAATGCCGCCTCCGGTAAAATAATTATTGACGGAAACTTTAACACGGTTGCCCTTTTTGATGAGAGGGGTAATAAGTTAATGTTATCCAACACACATCATCAAATTGATATGGCTAATTACCCGTCAGGGATGTATTTTGTAAAAGTTGCAACAAACAACGATATAGTTGTAAGGAAAATTATGAAGAGTAAATAGTTGTATGTAAGCAGGTAGAAAATGAAGTTGTTTAAAGTTAACACT
>Ga0256831_1000721_pt1 | contig 17424 bp, 11 predicted proteins | sample 132544metaG_FD_189087 | JGI IMG/M metagenome (GOLD analysis project Ga0256831, IMG submission 189087) | Hydrothermal vent microbial communities from Lau Basin, Pacific Ocean - 132-544 | ecosystem: Environmental > Aquatic > Marine > Hydrothermal vents | place: Pacific Ocean: Lau Basin | collected...
TTGGCCCGCCAGGTCTCCCATGGCGCGGATTCCCGGGACGGAGGTCCTGCCCGCCGGGTCGGTCTCGACGAAGCCGCGCTGGTCGAAGGCGACGCCCGCTTCCTCGAGGCCGCAATCGCCGTCCCAGGGCTTGCGTCCCACCGTGACCAGGAGGGCGTCGGCCTCCAGGGTCCGGGTAGCTCCCTTGTGCTCCACCTGGAGGGCAATGCCGGCGGAGGTCTTTTCCATGGAGAGGGCCCGGGCCGGGGCCAGGACGGGGAGGCGGCGTTTTTTGAGGACCCGGGCCATGGCCTTCCGGATCTCCTCTTCCAGGCCGGGAAGGACCCCGTCCAGGGCCTCAACCACGGTCACCTGGGAGCCCAGGCCGGCGTAGGCCATGCCCAGCTCCAGGCCCACGTAGCCTCCGCCGATCACGACGAGTCTTTCCGGGAAGAAGGGCGGGGAGAGGGCCTCCGTGGAGGACCAGACCCGTTCGCCGTCGAAGGGAAAGGCCGGAAGCTCCACGGGCCGGGAACCCGTGGCGGCGACGATCTCCGGGGCCTCCAGGACTTCTTCTCCGCCCTCCTCCAGGGCAACCCGCACCCGGCCGGGGGCCTCGATCCGGCCCGCCCCCTGGAACCAGGCCACTTTGTTGAGGCGCAAGAGTTCCGAGACGCCCCGGGTCACCTGGCCCACGACCTTGTCCTTCCAGGAGACCAGGGCGGGGAGATCCACTTCCACTTCGGGGATCCTGATCCCCATCCCCGCCCCTTCCCGGGCCTCCCGGGCAAGGGAGGCCGCCCGGATGAAGGCCTTGGAGGGGATGCAGCCGATGTTGAGGCAGGTCCCTCCGGGCCGGCCCTTCTCCACCACGGCCGCCCTCTTGCCGAGCTGGGCCAGGCGGATCGCGCACACATACCCGGCGGGCCCCGCCCCGAGAATCACCGCGTCGAAGTCCATGCAAGCGCCTCCAGCTCTCTCCTCCCCCAAACCAGGCCCAGACTCTGCCCGCCTCCCAGGAAAGAGGCAAGACCGGGATGGAGGGAAGGGCAGGCCGCCCGGCCCCATCCCTTGTTTGTCCCCAAACTTCCCAGGAGAGAGCGCACGAGAAGGGACTCCCCCATAAACTGTGCCCTTTTCAAAATCTTGTCCCTCCCGGACCGAACCCGGGCACTTTCCCTCAGGGTTCGACAAATCCCTCCTTTGCCACCTGGAATCCATGCGCCCCGAGCCGCATGATTAGAGAGTGCAGAATCAAAAAGGTCCTTTTTTCCTCAATATTAGAAGACAACCTCAAAGGCCTTTACCGTCCCGCATTCGGCATTGGAGTGAAAAGCAATGAATTACGGCGAAATTGTCAGCTTCATTTGGGGGGTGGCGGACCTGATCCGCGACACCTTCAGGCGGGGCAAGTATCAGGATGTCATCCTCCCGCTCACAGTGTTGCGAAGGCTGGATTGCGTGCTTGCGGACACGAAGGAAGCCGTACTCAAACGTCAGGCTGAGCTCAAGAATAGAGGGCTCGAGGACCTGGATGCGCAACTTAGGAAGGCCTCGGGCTTCGCCTTTTACAACACATCGAGATACGACTTCGAGAAGCTGCTCGCCGATGCGCCCCACCTGGCCGCCAACCTGCGGAACTACATAGCCGGGTTCAGCCCCAACATGCGGGAAGTGCTGGAAAAGTTCGATTTCGACAACACGATCAGCAAACTGGACGAGGCGGGGCTGCTCTTCCAGGTTCTCGAGCGCTTCAAGAACGTCGATCTCCACCCGAAAAAGGTCGACAACCCTACCATGGGGACCATCTTCGAAGAGTTGATCCGAAAGTTCAACGAGGCGCTCAACGAGAACCCCGGGGAACACTTCACCCCGCGGGACGTGGTTCACCTGATGGTGGAACTGATGCTCGCCGGAGACGAGAGGCGGATTCGAGGAGAGGGGATCGTGCGCACCGTCTACGATCCTTGCTGCGGGTCCGGGGGCATGCTCATGATCACCAAGGAGCACGTCACAGCGGGATGGAGGCGAAACGGGGAGGTCATTCAACCACCTGTAAACCCAAATGCCGATATCCATCTTTTTGGGCAGGAAGTGAACCCCGAGACCTGGGCGGTTTCCAAGTCCGATCTTTTCATAAAGGATCCCACGGGACGGGACGCCGACAACATCGCCTACGGCAGCGTCCTTTCCAACGATGGGCATGCTGGGCGGCACTTCGATTACATGATAACCAATCCGCCCTACGGTAAGGACTGGAAACGTGACGAGGAGGCTGTGCGCGCCGAACACGAGCGCGGGGCTTCGGGCCGCTTCGGCCCTGGACTTCCCCGGATCAGCGACGGCCAGCTCTTGTTTCTGTTGCACATGCTGGCCCATACCAAAGTTCCAAAGGATGGTGGCTCCAGGATCGCCATCATCATGAATGGTTCTCCCCTCTTTACCGGGGACGCCGGGAGCGGAGAGAGCGAAATTCGGCGTTTCATTCTGGAGAACGACTTGCTTGAGGCCCTGGTCGCGCTGCCCGAACAGCTTTTCTACAACACGGGAATCGCCACCTACGTGTGGATCGTGACCAACCGCAAGGCTTCCAGGCGCAAGGGCAAAGTGCAGCTTATCGACGCGAGCGCCTTCTGGGTGCCCATGCGAAAGAGCCTGGGGGACAAGCGCCGTGAAATCCCCCCCGAGCGGGCGAGGGAAATCGTCAAGATCATGAAAGCCTTCCGTGACGGCGATACGGCGCGGGTCAAAAAGGATGGAAAAGAAGAAGAGGTGATCGTCAGCCGGATCTACCCCACTACCCACTTCGGTTTCCGCAAGATCACCGTCGAGCGCCCCCTTCGCCTCAACTTTCAGGCATCCCCCGAGCGAATTGCTCGGCTTGAGGAGGAAAAGGGGTTCCAGAGGCTTGCCCAATCGAAGAAGAAAGGGGAGGCGGGGGAAAAAGAACGGGCCCAAGGACGCAAACTGCAGGATGCCATCCGCCAACTCCTGGGCGGGCTTCCGGACAAGCTGTTCAAAAACCGCGAAGAGTTCCTCCGTGTCCTGGAGGACGCCGCCCGGAGGGCCCGCCTCAAACTGCCGGCTCCTGCCCGGAAGGCGGTTCTTTCGGCCCTTTCAGAGCGTGACGAGACCGCAGATATCTGCCGTAACAAGGACGGCAACCCCGAGCCTGACCCCGAGCTGCGCGACACCGAGAGTGTCCCCCTTCCCGAAGGGGAGGACCCGGTGGACGAGGAGGGAATCCCTGCAAGCGTCCGGGTCTTCTTTGAGCGTGAGGTTCTTCCTCACGTGCCTGACGCCTGGATCGACAGGAAGAAGCGGGATCTCCGGGACGGCCGGGTGGGTGTCGTGGGCTACGAGATCAATTTCAACCGCTACTTCTACCGCTATACTCCCCCCCGCCCCTTGGAAGAGATCGAGGCCGACATCCGCGCCATTGCCGGCGAAATCGTGCGGATGCTGGGGGAGGTGACAGGCGGGGAGGTCAGGTGATGCGGGGAATGCCGGCAAGTTCTTCCAAGAGCCGACGTTCTCCGCCAGGGGGAATTAGCTCCAAAAGGTCGGGGTTTGACAACAACCCCCGACCATTAGTATCGTGCGCTTCCCATGCAGAAGACGAACAGAGAGCGCGCGCTGCGGCTGATCGAAGAAAAGGGGCTCACCCGGCCCAAGGATCTCGAAGCCCACGGTATCACTCGGGCGCAGCTCGCTCGACTGGTCAAGGAGGGGCTGGTCCTGCGCCAGGCCCGGGGGGTCTACGTCTCGGCGCGGCACGCGCTGACGGCCGAGCACACGCTGGCGCAGGTGGCCAAGCGCGTGCCGAAGGGTGTTTTCTGCCTGCTGACGGCCCTTCGCTTCCACGGGCTTACGACTCAGTCACCCGCGGAGGTCTGGATTGCTCTGCCCGAGAAGGCGCGACGCCCGCGCCTGGACTATCCCCGCCTGCGCGTGGCGCGGTTCTCGGGCGCGGCCCTGAGCGAGGGCATCGAGGAACACCAGGTCGAAGGTGTCACGATCCGCGTCTATTCCGCCGCCAAGACGGTCGCCGACTGCTTCAAGTACCGAAACAAGATCGGGATCGACGTCGCCGTGGAAGCGCTGCGCGACTTCAGCCGGAATTTCCGTGGAGGCGCGACCGACCTGGCGCGCTTCGCGAGGATCTGTCGCGTCGCGCGGGTCATGCAGCCCTACCTGGACGCGATCTCATGAGCGGCAAGGCCAACCTCGCGGCCTCCGTCGCCGCACGGCTCCTGACCCGCGCAAGGCAGACGGGCGATGACTACCAGAGGTTGCTCACGAATTTCTGTCTGGAGCGCTTTCTCTACCGGCTCGGCGTCTCCGACCTCCGGGATCGCTTCGTGCTGAAGGGAGCGATGCTGCTGCGGCTCTGGTCGGAGCGCCCCTACCGTGCGACCCTCGACCTGGACCTTCTGCGCCGGGGGGACGGCGCGTTCGACGCCATTCGGAAAGACCTGCGCGCCATCCTCGCGACACAGGTCCCGCCGGATGCGGTGGACTTCGACGGCGAGCGCATCCGTGTCGAGGGGATCCGCGCCCAGGACGAGTACGCCGGAACGCGCGCGACGGTGCCGGCCCGGTGCGGCACAGCGCGCCTGTGGCTCCAGATCGACATGGGGCTCGGCGACAGCGTCTGGCCTGTGCCGGTAGCCTGCACCTACCCGACGCTGCTCGATTTCCCGGCGCCTGAGCTGCTCGCATATCCGCGCGAAGCCGTGGTCGCCGAGAAGCTAGAGGCGATGGTGGTACTCGGCGACCGCAACAGCCGGATCAAGGACTTCTTCGACTTGCACCACCTGGCCAGCCGTTTTGCCTTCGACCGCGTTACGCTCGCCGAGGCGGTGCGCCGGACCTTCGAGCGCCGCCGCACGCCCATTCCCGAGGAGAAGCCGATCGCCCTAACGCGCGAGTACTGGGACAATCCGTCGCGGCCCGCGCAGGTACGCGCATTCGCCCGGCGCGCAGGAATCGCAGTCCCGGAGGGCTTCGCGGACGAATGCGCGCTCATGCTCGACGCCTTCCTCTCTCCTTTGTTGGAGGATCTGCGCAGCGGACGGGGCAGCCCAGGCAGCTGGCCGCCCGGCGGGCCGTGGACCCCATCCGAAGGACGCCGCGCATGACCATCAACGCCCACTTTTCCCGCGAGATCGACGGCAAGGGCCGCACCGTGCGCGAGCTGCTTGCAGGACGTAAGTATTCCATCGACTACTACCAGCGCGAGTACAAGTGGCAGCGCAAGCAGGTGGCCGAGCTGATCGACGACCTCACGGCCAGGTTCCTGGAGTGCCACGAGGCGGGCAACGATCGCAGCGCCGTGGCCGAGTACAGCCACTACTTCCTCGGCTCGATCATCATCAGCGACAAGGACGGGCAGAAGTTCATCATCGACGGCCAGCAGCGGCTTACGACGCTGACGCTGCTGTTGATCTTTCTGCACCACCGCCTGGACGACCCCGAGCAGAAGGGACAGATCGCCGATCTGATCTTCTCGCAGAAATACGGCAAGCGTTCCTTCAATCTCGACATCCCCGAACGCGCCGCCTGCATGGAGGCGCTCTACAAAGGCGAGGAGTTCACCGACCCCGACCCGCCCGAGTCGGTTGCCAATATCCTCGCGCGCTTCGCCGAGCTGGAGGACCTCTTCCCCGACGAGCTCACCGGGCCGGCGCTGCCGTACTTCGTGGACTGGCTGGTCGAGAACGTGCATCTGGTCGAGATCACGGCCTACTCCGACGAGGACGCCTATGACAGACGCGACAAAAGTCTTGTCAAGTTCGTGACGCGGTGGGTGCGCCGGAACTGGCCCCCCGACGTCACGAGCCCGGATCTCCGATCCGGCCTCGTTCCGGCGGGGGCTTCACAACATTTCAAGCTGGGGGAAGGTCACGATTTTTTTTGGGATTTTCGAGGGTCCTGGACTTTTGTCGTAACCGTCGCCTATACCATTTTCGAGACGATGAACGACCGCGGGCTCTCGCTCACGCCCGCTGACATGCTCAAGGGCTATCTCCTGGCCAACATCACCGACCCGGACAGGCGCACCCGCGCGAGCAAGGTCTGGAAGGAACGCGTGCAGGCGCTCGCCGAGCTGGGCAAGGACGAGGACGCCGACGGCATCAAGTCGTGGCTGCGCAGCCAGCACGCCCAGAGCATTCGCGAGCGCAAGCGCGGCGCCGCGCCCCGGGACTTCGACCTGATTGGAACCGAGTTCCACCGCTGGGTGCGCAACCATGAGGAGGCGCTCGGCCTCACCGCGAGCGCCGAGTTCGCCCGCTTCATCGAGCGCGATTTCGCCTTCTATGCCGGTTGGTACGAGCGCCTGCGCCGCGCCGCCGAGACGCTCACGCCCGGGCTCGAGTGCGTGCACTTCAACGCCCAGCACAATTTTACGCTCCAGTACCCGGTGCTGCTCGCGCCGCTGCGCGTGGATGACGACGAGGCGGCGGCGCTGCGCAAGGTTCGCGTGGTGGCGGCCTACCTGGACATCCTGATCCACCGCCGCATCTGGAACTTCCGCGCCATCGGCTACTCGTCCATGCAGTACGCCATGTTCCTCGTCATGCGCGACGTGCGCGGCAAGAACGCCCCGGAGCTGGCCGCGATGCTGAAGGAGCGGCTCGACCCCGAGACCGCGCCCGGCTTCGCGGCGAACACCGCCTTCAGGCTGCACGGCATGAACGGTCGTCATATCCATCGCCTGCTCGCGCGCATGACCGACTACGTCGAGACCCGCTCCGGCCAGGCGAGTCGCTATGCCGAGTACGCCCAGCGCGGCAGGAAGGGCTACGAGATCGAGCACGTCTGGGCCGACCATCCCGAGAGGCACCGCGACGAGTTCGCGCACCCGAGCGAGTTCCAGGAGTACCGCAACCGCATCGGAGGCCTCCTGCTCCTGCCCAAGAGCTTCAACGCGAGCTACAGCGACTTGCCATACGAGGAGAAGCGCCGGCACTACGCGGGGCAGAACCTGCTGGCGAAGAGCCTCCACGAGAGCGCCTACGACCACAACCCGGGGTTCAAGCGGTTCATCGAGGAGAGCGGCCTGCCGTTCCGGCCACACGCCGAGTTCAAGAAGGCCGACCTCGACGCACGGCAGGAGCTGTACCGGCACCTCGCCGAGCGGATCTGGAATCCCGACCGGCTCATGCAGGAGGCAGTGTCGTGAAGGATGAAGGCGGAAGGAGGAAGGCGGAATCGCTACGGCGGTTCAAGCGGTATCCGGCCTACAAAGACTCCGGTGTCGAGTGGCTGGGGGAGATTCCGGAGCATTGGGAGGTGAAGCGGCTGAAGCACTTGGCGGATCTGAACTCGGAGACCTTGCGCGAAGAGACGGACCCGGGGCTTGAGATGACCTACGTCGACATCGGCGGCGTGGACAGTCTCGGCCATATCGTCGAGAAGGAGAATCTGACCTTTGCCACGGCGCCTACGCGCGCTCGCCGGGTGGTTAGAAACGGAGACGTCATTGTCTCAACCGTTCGCACCTACTTACGAGCCATTGCACCCATCCGGAACCCGGAACCGGGGCTGGTTGTGTCAACTGGCTTCGCTGTCGTCCGACCCGACGACGATCTCACGATGGACTACGCGGCATATGCCCTTCGGGCACCGTACTTCGTGGAGCGCGTAGTCGCTAACTCCAAGGGCGTGAGCTTCCCGGCGATCAACGAAAGTGAGATGGCGAGATTCGAAATGGCGGTTCCCCCCGAGCCCGAACAACGCGCCATCGCCGCGTTCCTCGACCGGGAGACCGCGCGGATCGATGCGCTGGTGGCGAAGAAGGAGCGGCTGATCGAACTGCTCCAGGAGAAGCGCACCGCCCTCATCACCCGCGCCGTCACCAAAGGCCTCGACCCGACCGTCCCCATGAAGGACTCCGGCATTGAGTGGCTGGGGGAGATTCCGGCGCATTGGGAGGTGAAGCGGCTGAAGGCACTGGCCTCCGTCCATCTGAGCAATGTCGACAAGAAGTCCGTCGAGGGTCAGGAGGTGGTCAGGCTTTGCAATTACACCGATGTCTACTACAACGAGCGGATTACCCCAGACATGGACTTCATGCTAGCAACGGCGACTCGGGAGCAGGTGAAACGGTACTCGCTACGAGCCGGGGACGTCCTTATCACCAAGGACTCGGAATCGTGGACCGATATCGCCGTGCCGGCGGTGGTTAGTGACGACATGCCCGAAGTGCTCTGCGGATACCACCTTGCGCACATTCGCCCAGCCAGTGAGTGCGTTGGGGCATTCTTGAGTCGCGCCTTCTCGGCGATCGGTCCGCGCGATCAGTTCCAAGTTGCGGCCCACGGCATCACGCGTTTCGGTCTCGGCAGCGACGCCATTCGCGCCGGGCTGTTTGCAATGCCCCCTGAGAGCGAGCAACGCGCTATCGCCGACTTCCTCGACCGCGAGACGGCGAAGGTCGATGCGCTGGTCGCCAAGGTCCGCGAGGCCATCGAACGCCTCAGGGAGTACCGCAGCGCGCTGATCTCCGCCGCGGTGACGGGCAAGATCGACGTCCGCGAGGAGGTCACCAAATGAGAATCACCAGTGTGACCATCAAGAACTTCCGAGGACTGAAACATGTCGAGCTTGACCTTGGCCCGACCACAGTACTCATTGGGGAGAACAACTCTGGGAAGACGTCCGTCCTCGATGCGTTGCGATTGTGCCTCCGCGAACTCGGTCCTCGCCGGCGGGTGGTTTTCGACAGCCTCGACTTCCATCTGAAGGACGGAACGACAGAACCCCAATCGGCCGAGCCCATCGAAATCGAGATTTGGTTTTCAGAAAACGCGCCAGGCGAGTGGAGTAAGTCGTTGGTCGGAGGCCTGACCCGGCAGAAGGTCCTACAGGTCGACGGTGACGGCCGAAACCACGTTGGGTTCCGCGTGACCTGCGCCTACAACCCGACGAACCGGGACTTCACCCAGGACTGGGCGTTCCTGAATCTCGACGGAAAGCCTCTGGGCATGGCGCCGGAGTCGGCCCGGGAGAGGCTTCAGCGCGAGGTTGCCCTATTCTACCTGAGCGCGCTTCGCGATGCCGGGCGACATTTCGATGCGAAGGGCCCCTTCTGGCGGCCGTTCCTGAAGGACAGCCAGCTCACCGAAGAGAAGAAAGTCGAGATCGAAGAGAAGTTACGGCAAATCAACGAGTTGGTCGTGGGTTCCCATGCAAGCTTCGAACAAGCGCTAGTGCAGCTTGGTAAGGTACAGGAAGTCGTGCCAATGGCGGGCGGAGATGTCGTGTCGATCGAAGCCGTCCCGGGCCGGATGTTCGACATACTCGCCAGGGCGCAGGTCCATTTGGGAGCCCCCACGGGGGCCAAGATCCCAATCGCCAGGCACGGCGAAGGAACCCAGAGTCTTGCGGTACTGATGCTGTTCTCTGCATTCCTGAACACGAGAGCTGGCGGAAGCTCCGTCGTGGCGCTCGAGGAGCCCGAAGCGCACCTGCACCCTTCCGCAGTCCGTGCACTGTGGGACATCCTCGATCTGATCGATGCGCAGAAAGTGATCTCGACGCACAGCGGTGACCTCCTGTCCGAGGTGGACGTCCTCAACGTGCGTCGCCTAGCCAGGGCAGATGGGGAGATTCGCGCCTATCGAGTTGCACCTGGGTTGCTTACCGAGGAGGAAACGCGAAAGTTCAACTATCACATTCGCAGGTCGCGGGGCGAGTTGCTCTTTGCTCGCTGCTGGCTCCTCGTGGAAGGAGAGACGGAATCGTGGATCTATCCAGCGGCCGCTCGTGCACTGGGCATAAATCTCCACCGGGACGGCGTGAGGGTAGTGGAGTACAGCCAATCGGATATTGGGCTCCTGGCCAAGGTCGCCAACGTGCTGGGCATTCAGTGGTATTGTGTCGTGGACAATGATTCGGGAAAGAATCAGTATGAACCGAAGGTGAAAGACAATCTCGGGGGGGCTGCGGAGGAGGATCGGCTCTGTCTCCCGTACCGGAACATGGAGACACATCTGCTCGAGAAGGGCTTTCACGAGATTTACTACCGCCACATGCCCGACCAGAAGCGGGCCAAGTTATCGAAGGCGCGGGGTGATGACGGCTATTGGGCAGAGTTCGCGCATCACCTGCCGGGCAAAGCGAAGACCAGGGCCGCAGCCGAGGTGGCCTTGGAGATGGAGTCAAGAGGATCGGATGGGGTGACCGCAGAGATCCGCGGGATTCTAGAGAAAGTCGTCGGCATGGCCGGGGGTGCTTGATGTCTGTGGACCTCTCGAAACTCAACGAGAACCAGCGTAAGGCTGTCGAGTGGCAGGAAGGCCCCCTCCTGGTGCTCGCCGGGCCTGGCTCGGGAAAGACCCTCGTTCTGACCCTGCGCGTCGCGCGTCTGCTCGAAGAGGACGAGGACGCTGCCGTTCTCGCGCTCACCTTCACCAACAAGGCGGCCGCCGAGATGCGCGAGCGGGTGGACCAGCTCCTCGGACATCATGGAGATCGGGCTCAGCTCTGTACATTTCACGCCTTCGCCGCGGACCTGCTGCGGCAGCATGGGAGCCATGTCGGGATCCAGCCCGACTTCACTCTCCTGACACAGGAGGAGGACCGGATGGCCAAGCTGCAGGATGCCATCGGGGAATTGAGGGATGAGGACCATGCCCTACCGACCGACCACCGCAACACCCTGGTGCTCCTCGACCGATTGTTCGCTTCGTCGTACGATGGTGGCCCCGAGGCCCCATCACTGGTACGGACGCCCGCATGGGTCCCGGCCCTGTTCGGGAGCTACTGCGAGCGCCTTGTTGAGGCGAACCGCCTGGACTTCGGGGCGTTGCTACACTTCGCGCGCCGCCTGCTGTCCGAGCAGCATGGCGTGAGGCGCGTGCTGCGGGCGGCCTGGACTCATGTGTGCGTCGACGAGTTCCAGGACACCAACAAGGCGCAGTACGACTTGCTCCGGCTTCTCGTGCCCGAGAATGATCCCAATCTTTTCGTGGTCGCAGATGACGACCAGATCATTTACCAGTGGAACGGCGCCAGCCCGGAGCGGCTGCAGGCGCTTCGAGAAGACTTCAATATGGAGGTAGTGCAGCTTCCAGAGAACTTCCGCTGTCCGCGGGAGATCCTCGAGCTTGCTAACGAGCTCATCGCGCACAACCGATTGCGGACGCCGGAGAAGAAGCCCCTTGTCACGCGCCGTTCGGAGAGCGTGGGCACTGGAATCATCCGGGTCTTCCCCTTCGATACCCCGGAAAAGGAAGCTGAATGGATCGCGGCTGACATCCGAGATCGCGAGCTCCAGCCAGTACGTGTTGCCGTTCTCGCCAGGACGACGAAGCTGCTCAACGGCGCTGGCGAGGCTCTGCGGGCGGCCGGTCTCGACGCTCATCTGAGCCAGCGCAAGACCGAGTTCGAAACGCCCTTGGTCCGAGTCGTCTTTCACGCCCTCAGGCTGGCGAACGCCCGGCACGACCGCGATGTACTGCGACGCCTGTGTGTCGCTTGGGACGCGCTTACAGGGGACCACCTTGAGCTGGGCGATGTCGAAGCTGCCGCGGCTCTCGCCGGGGGGGATTTCCTGCGGGCCTGGGTCGACGCAGCGGAGGCAGGGGCGCGCGGGGCGGATGCTGGTCTTCTCAAGCAATTGCGGGCCATGCTTGTCGAGCGACTGGAGTTCCCTGGAATCGTTGAATGGTTCTTTTCGCAGGGTGCGAAGGGATACAGGGACGCTGAGGACCAGGCGCTGGCAATGGAACTCGAAACCTGGCAGACGCTGCACGCCGAACAGGTGCGCGAGCGCGGCGAGGACGCGTTGACCCTGAACGTATACCTCCAGAACATGGACCTGGCCCCGAAGGCGCCGCGTCCGGGACCGAACGCAGTCCGCTGCCTGACGGTGCATGGCGCAAAGGGACTCGAGTTCGAGCATGTATACTTGATGGGGATGGCTCAGGAAGTGTTCCCCTCCTTCCATGCACTCCGCAAGGGACCGCAAAGCCCCGAGGTTGAAGAGGAGCGGAGGAATTGCTTCGTTGCGATTACCCGGGTTCGGCAGACCCTGACACTGACGTACGCGAGGCAGTACTACGGATACCCCAAGAAGTGTTCGCAGTTTCTCAGGGAGATGGGGCTCCCGGAGGCATCGTGATGCGTGATGAGGGCAATTTCCGAAGAAGGCCCGCTGTCAAGGGAGAACATGCCCCCGTTGCAATGGTCAACGGAGCGGCAGCGCGGGGCGAGGAATTCGCCAAGGCCCGCTTCTCGGTGGCCCTCAGTCGCCCCATGGACGTCCGCGGGGAGGTCTCCACATGATTCGGGTTCCGGTCCAGCCGGGCATGCTCACCTGGGCGCGCGAGCGTGCGGACCGGAGCGTGGAGGAGCTGGCGGCGAAGTTCCCGAAGCTTCAAGCATGGGAGGAGGGTGAGCTACAGCCGACGTGGAAGCAGCTCGAGGCCTTCGCCAAGGCGACGCGCGTGCCCGTGGGCTATCTCTTCCTCAGGGAGCCGCCGGAAGAGCATGTTCCCATCCCCGATCTGAGGACCGTGGGCAACATCTTTTTAAATCGGCCGAGCCCGGACCTCCTGGAGACCATCTACCTTTGCCAGCGGCGCCAGGCCTGGTATCGCGACTGGGCCCGCTCTGCGGGAGAGGAGCCCCTCGCCTTCGTCGGCTCGGCGCGGCTCGATTCGCCCGTGGAAGAAGCCGCGGCCGACATGCGGGATGCCCTCGGTTTCGACCTCGAAGAACGACGGCGGTTTGGGACCTGGTCTGAAGCCCTCCGGCGTTTCGTTTCGCAGGCGGACGAGCTGGGAGTGCTCGTGATGGTGAGCGGTGTGGTCGGGAGCAACAACCGCAGGAAGCTTCTCCCGGAAGAGTTTCGGGGGTTCGCCCTGGCGGATGACCTGGCGCCCTTGGTCTTCATCAACGGCGCCGACACTAAGGCTGCCCAGATGTTCACCTTGGCCCACGAGTTGGCACATATCTGGCTCGGGGAATCCGCCCTCTCCGATATCGGGCCGGCCTCCCGTCCATCGCGAAGGATCGAAAGTTGGTGCAATCGCGTGGCCGCCGAAATCCTCGTGCCCCTCGAGGTGCTGCGCGGGGAATTGAAGCGGGGCGACGTGCTGAATCAAGTGCAGCCCTTGGCCAAGAGATTCAAAGTGAGCACCCTGGTGATCCTCCGCCGCCTTCTCGACGCGCGGCGGCTAACCCGAAGGGAGTTCGAAGAGGCTTACAAAAAGGAGATGGCTCGGCTTCTGAAGCGGCCCAAAGAAAAAGGGGGCGACTTCTACCTGGCCCAGGCTGCCCGTGCAAGCCGGCGTTTCTCCCGGGCGCTGGTGGCCAGCACTTTCGAGGGGCGGACCTCCTTCACCGAGGCTCTCCGGCTTCTGGGGATAAAAAAGATCGAGACCTTGCGTAGTCTCGGTCAGGAAGTGGGGGTTCAGGTCTGATGCCTTACCTCCTCGATGCCGACGTGCTCATTCGCGCCAAGAATCTCCATTACGGGATGGATTTTTTCCCCGGGTTCTGGGATTGGCTCGATAAGGCGAATGCTCATGGGAGTTTTTTCATTTTTGAGGGTGCTCGCTTTGTCCTGGAGGAAGGAGGAAGGAAATGAATCCAGAGATCTCGGAGCGCGCCTTTGAAGAGGCGATCGAATGCGCTTTGCTCCGGAACGGCCCGGATGCCTGCGCAGGGGATGGTATGGCGGTGCACGAGCCGCCGGCCCCATATGGTGAGGGATTGCCCGGTGGCTATCACAAACGACAATCTTCGGAATACGACCGTAAACTTTGCTTGATTCCCCGGGATGTCTTGGATTTCGTCCTCGCCACCCAGCCCAAGGAGTGGAAAAAACTCCAACAGCACTATGGGCCCTCAACGAAGGAACAATTCCTCAAACGACTGGCCTCGGAGGTGGGGCGGCGCGGAGCCCTGGATGTGCTTCGAGGCGGCATCAAGGATTCGGGCTGCAAATTCAAGATGGCCTACTTCCGCCCCTCGAGCGGTCTCAACGAGGAGACCCGGCGTCTTTACCAGGCCAACTTCTTCTCCGTGGTCCGCCAGCTCCATTACAGCGAGAAAAACGAGAAGAGCCTGGACCTTGTGCTCTTCTTGAACGGGATCCCCATCTTCACCGCCGAACTCAAGAACCCTCTTACCGGCCAGAATGTTGAGGACGCGATCCGCCAATACAAGACAGACCGCGACCCCCGAGAGCCCCTCTTCGCCTACAAGCGGTGCCTGGCCCACTTCGCCGTGGACCCGGACCTGGTCTATGTGACGACCCATCTCCTGGGCCTGAAGACACCCTTTCTACCCTTCAACAAGGGGAGGTTCGGCGGCGCCGGCAATCCCCCAGTACCGAAGACGAGCAAGGGCTACGCCACGGCCTACTTGTGGGAGGAGACCTGGGCCCGTGACAGCGTGCTCGACCTCATCCGCCAGTTCATCCACGAGGTAGAGGAGGAAGACGAGGAAGGGCGTAAGACCGGCAAACGTTTCCTCATTTTTCCTCGTTACCACCAGGTCGATTGTGTCCGAAAACTGGTCGGCGATGCCCGCGAAAGAGGGGTGGGGCACAGGTACCTGATCCAGCATTCGGCCGGAAGCGGTAAAAGCTTCACCATCGCATGGCTCGCGCACCAGCTTGCGACCCTGCACGATGCAGAGGATCGGCGCGTCTTCGATTCGATCGTGGTCATTACGGACCGCCTGGTCCTGGACCGCCAGCTTCAGAGAACGATGCGCAATTTCCAGCAGGTTCTGGGCGTAGTGGAAAACATCGAAAAAACCGCCCGCCGCCTCAAGGATGCCCTCCAAGCGGGAAAGACGATCATCGTCAGCACTTTGCAGAAATTCCCGGTCATCGCGGACGAGATCGGCGAACTCCCGGGAAAGCGCTTTGCCGTCATCGTGGACGAAGCCCATTCCTCACAGTCCGGGGAGAGCGCCAAGGCCCTCAGATCTGCATTGTCTGTGAAAGATTTGGCAGAGGCCGAAAGGGAGGAGGCGAAAGCAGAGCCCGGCGAGGACGAAGTGGACAACCTTGCCCTGGCCGAAGCGGTGAAACGGGGTCACCAGGAAAATCTTTCCCTTTTCGCCTTCACGGCCACGCCCAAGCCCAAGACTCTCGAACTCTTTGGGACAAGGCGCGCCGACGGAAGCTTCGAGCCTTTTCACGTCTACAGCATGCGGCAGGCGATCGAGGAGGGTTTCATCCTGGACGTTCTCCAGAATTACACCACCTACAAGGCTTACTGGAGGCTGCTAAAGAAAATCAAAGACGATCCTCGGTACGACAAGAGGAAGGCGGAAGCCCTTCTCAAGTCTTTCGTGGATCTTCATCCCCATGCCATCAACGAGAAGGTCAAGATCTGCGTGGAGCATTTCGCCTCGAAAGTCCAAGGGGAGATCGGCGGCAAGGCCAAGGCCATGATCGTTACTCGATCGCGGCTTCATGCCGTACGCTACAGGCTGGCCGTGGACCGTTACATCGCCGAAAGGGGCTACCCTTTCAAAGCGTTGGTTGCCTTCTCGGGAACCGTAAAGGATGGTGGAATGGACTACACGGAGGCGAACATGAACGGGTTCCCCGAGACCCAGACGGCGAAGATGTTCAATCGTCCCGAATACCGGATCCTCATCGTGGCCAACAAATTCCAGACTGGTTTCGACCAACCCCTGCTCCATACCATGTACGTGGACAAGAAGCTCGGGGGGGTGAACGCGGTGCAGACCCTTTCGAGGCTCAATCGGGTCCATCCGGAGAAGAAGGGAACCATGGTTCTCGATTTTGCCAACGAGGCGGAGAAGATCCAGGCGGCCTTCGAACCCTACTACGAGACCACCCTGCTGTCAGAGGCCACCGACCCCAACCTTCTTTACGAGTTCGAGAACCAGCTTGCTTCTTTTTCTGTCTACACGAAAGGCGATGTGGATTCTTTTGCTAAGGCCTATTTCAGAGGAAAGGACCAGAGCCAACTTTATGCTTTGCTTGCGCCCATTGCGGAACGCTTTGAGGAACTCCCCGAAGACGAGAAGGAGGGGTTCCGGCGCCAGCTCCAGGAATTCGTCCGACTCTACGCCTTTCTTGCCCAGGTGATGCCCTTCGCAGACCCAGACCTCGAGAAGCTCTACCACTTCGCCCGCTACCTTCGGCGGTACCTGCCCGCAGACCGCGATGCGCTCCCCCGCGAGGTCCAGCAGAACATCGACATGGAGTCCTACCGGATCCAACAGACAGGGAGCGGGAGGATTCCATTGGATCGTAAGCAAGGGGTTCTAGATCCGTTGAGGAACGAAACAACCCAAGGCACAGCCCCCGAAGAGTGGGAGCCCCTCTCCCGGATCATCGAGGAATTGAACGAGCGTTTCGGCCTGAACCTAGGCCCGGAACATCGCTTGACGCTCGGACAGATGATGGAAAAACTCGACCGGGACGCCGCTCTCGACGCGGCGGCCCGCGTCAACACCCGGGAAAACGTGCGACTCACTTTCGACCAGAAGGTCGAGGAGGTCATTCAGGAGATCGTCGATTCCAATTTCGACCTTTACAAGAGGATTACCGACGACAAGGCATTCGGGGAGGCTCTAAAGAATTTTCTTTTCGACCAGTATTTGCACGCCCACCGGAACGCCGAGGAGTTGATCAAAAAAGGCGAGTCGAAGACGCTGGAGTTCAAATCCACATTGCGGTGGAACCTGAAGGAGGACCGCAAGGACGACAGGGCCATTACCCATGCGGTGCTGAAGACCATCGCTGCCTTTCTCAATACTGAGGGAGGCGATCTCTTGATCGGTGTTGCGGATGACGGGACCATCGTCGGGATCGAGGCGGATCGGTTGGAAACCGACGATAAGTTTATGCGTCACCTTGTCCAGGCGGTGTGTAATGGCCTTGGAGAAAGGGCCAGCACCTGCATCGACCCGAAAACACAGATCGTGAAGGGCAAGACCGTCTGCATCGTCACTTGCCGGCGGAGCCCGGAACCTGTCTTCCTCAAGTGGAAAGGGTTGGAAAAAAACCCGGAAGGGGACTTCTACATCCGGAGCGGGCCGGGGTCGCGGAGGCTTTCGCCGGAGAGCGCGGAAAAGTATATCCAAACCCGGTTCAGGTTGGATCGGGGGGCAGGGGGTGAGCAGTATGGATCCTCCACAGGGAACGGCTAGCAACCAGGTTTTTTGCCTATCCCCTAGTCATTTGGCATTTTCAGGCGTCCAACGGAAAGGGAGATGCGATGGATTCAAAAGAGGAACCAAAGATATTGGTGGAAATTTCCAATAAAGAGGAATTGAAGAATCTCGATGAATTCCTGGCTGAAGAGCCGAGCGACAAAATACATGTTTATGAATCAACTCCGCCCGGGTTTGATGGGATCGAATTTGATGAAATGGACGGGAACGATGACGAAAACTGGGGAAAAATGATGAAGTATGGTTGGGCCGGCAAGGAGGGGGATC